>Ga0190274_10000611_pt1 | contig 21056 bp, 20 predicted proteins | sample Popmic531T_FD_133002 | JGI IMG/M metagenome (GOLD analysis project Ga0190274, IMG submission 133002) | Populus adjacent soil microbial communities from riparian zone of Yellowstone River, Montana, USA - 531 T | ecosystem: Environmental > Terrestrial > Soil > Riparian zone | place: USA: Montana... | reverse complement strand
GTTTTAATAAGTCCGCAAAGATCCTTCACAACAATCGTAAACGAATGCAATGTTCCTTTAAAAAAGCTGAAGCTGCGGGTTGAGAACCATAATGTATCACCGGGAGCTCTTACCACGCCATAGCTAAATCCATTGAATGTAGTTCCTGATAAATTGGTATTCCCTTTACTATCTCTTAATGAAATGGTAGCCGTTGCCTGATCACAACCTACTTCTGCAACGGTCAGCACATCTACCCACCAGCTATAATTCGCGATGGTAACTGTTCTCGTTTGCATTCCGCCGCACGAATCAGTAAGACGAACATAATAATCACCCGATACGAGGTTATTGAAGACACCGGTACTATTTGATGTCCCAATTGCCGAAACGGAAGGAGCAACTATCGTATATTGGAAAGGACCTCTTCCATATTGTAGATTGGTCACAGAAATGCTACCGTTATTTCCATTGATACAGGTAACATCATTTACAGTAAGTTGGAAACGGGGATCCTGGTAATTTCCCGTAACCACCACATTATTTTGGGTATAAATACAGCCAGTGGAAACATCTTTTACCTCTACGGTATAAGTTCCGGCCTGCAAACCACTAATAGTATTGGTAGATGTAACGGAGCTAAAGGTGCCATTAAACACTTTATAGTTATAACTACCTGAACCACCAATTACGGTAGCAATAATTTCACCGGTAGCCTTACAACGGGATTCTTTTGCTTGAATAGCCAAAGTTGCAGTACACTGCGACTGGGCATTCGGGGAACAGAATGCAGATAAGCAAACAGCAAATAATACAGACAGGGCACTTCTGACGATCATGGAATGTTTGTTTTAAAAGGGTTCGGATAGCCGGGACATTAATCCGCGGAGGTTCTTCAGGAAGGAATTTGGAAGTGCTGATTATTCACAAGATGAGGTTTGGACATACGGCCGTTGGGACCGTATTGGATGGGACAAACATAATAGCCATTTAACTTATAAGCAATTGCGCTTAGTCAAATCATAAATAAAATCGCTTATTTGAGGCCTAAGTTGCTGAAAATAAAAAGAGTAGCTAAACTTGATTAGCTACTCTTTTCGACGAATCGACTCATTTCTTCGATGAATGAATAGATGAATCGACCTATTTCTTCGATAAATAATTAGAGTCTGAACATCCACCCGTGCTTATCCGCTGCTTTCCCTTCGCGTATTGCATCCAATCTTCTTTTTAACTCAGGAGATGCTTTCCAGGTATTTGTATCAAACTGCATCACAAAGTCTTTATATTTCAATTCTTTGATCATGGAGATGGTGGCCGCGGTACCTGTACCAAATACCTCTTGCAAATTTCCAGATCGGTACGCATCAATTATTTCATCAATACTTATTTCCCGTTCTTCAATTGTAAAACCCATTTCCTTCAAAACGATAATGGCACTATCACGGGTGACCCCTGCCAGAATAGTTTCCGATTCGAGATCGGGAGTGATGATTGTATTTCCCATTACAAAAAATACATTCATGGTTCCGATCTCTTGCACATATTTATGTTCAAACGCATCGGTCCATAAAACCTGGTCATATCCCTTCTTTTTTGCTTCTGCAGTTGCAAGCATTGATCCGCCATAATTACCCGCAGCTTTGGCAAAACCAAATCCACCGGGACTGGCACGGGTATATCGCTCTTCAACATAAATACGCATGGGAGCTACATAATAAGGACCCGTCGGACTTAATATGATCATAAATTTATAGTTCTCAGATGGCCGAACCCCGATCATTTCATCCGATGAAAACATGAAGGGTCTTATATATAGAGAGTGATTTTCGAAGGCGGGTATCCAATTCTTATCTAATTCAATAAGGCGGCGCATCCCTTCGATAAAGATTTCTTCAGGCACCACAGGCATCTGCATTCTTTCAGCGGAAAGATTAAACCTTTTAAAATTATCATAAGGCCGAAAAATGGATGCATTGCCATTCCCATCTTTATAGGCCTTTATTCCTTCAAAAATAGCCTGGCCGTAATGAAGCGAAGCCAAAGAAGGACTAAGTAATAATGGTTGGTAAGGTTTTATCTCAATATTCTTCCACTCTCCATTTTCATAATCTGCTTCCAACATATGATCCGTAAAATACCTACCAAAAGGAAGGTTTTCGAGCGGGAAATCATTTAATTTACTCCTTTCAATCTTTGTAACGGCTATATTATAAGTTTCCACCATATCAAATGTTTATTAAAAGCAAAGAAACAAACAAAGTTTATTTTACCCAAATATCCGGGCTTATTTTCCTAACGAATGTTAGCGAATTTTTGTTGTCTTTATTTCGCTTGAAAATGAAAAATTTATCCCGTGATAAAGGCAAAAAAACTGATTCTGACGTTGCATCTGAATTGAGTGAGTTTTGAATTAGTTATTTTGTTTGCTTTGCAAATTAACCCGATCCCTTATAATTATTTTGTAATCAACAAGACAGTAAAAGTGAGTTTTGAAAAATTAATTCTTCCGCCTGCCTCTATTGTTTCCTTATACAATAAATCTTTGGTTGAATCCACCGATGTGATGGGGTCTTCAGAAGTTGGAGTCAAACAACCAGTAAAGGAGGTAAAAGAAGGATATACATTCCTTGGCAACAACAATAAAAGCATTGCCTTACTCGTAAATTTTTCAGAGACCCCTATTATTCCGGATCTTCACCTTCAGTTTTTATCCCGAATGCTGGAAGCATGCAAATTGAACCTGGGGGATGTGGCTATCCTGAATCAAGCGACACAAGCTATAGATATAAAACAATTGAAAGAACAGTTACATCCTGTTAACCTCGTTTTGTTTGGTATTAAGTCTGTTGATATCGGCCTCCCGTTAAATTTTCCCTTATTCAAACTGCAGGTATACGATGGGATAACCTATTTATATGTGCCAGGTTTAGAATTGCTGAACCTGGATACGGAGGATAGTAAATTGCTGAAAAGCAAATTATGGGTATGTTTACGACAGTTATTCGGTATTTAAAGCCCCGGATTTCGAGACTCAGTATATGAAGAGGACCCGACTCATATTCGCCACCAATAATCCAAATAAGGTGGAGGAGATTCAGGCAGCAATTGGTAAACATGTTGAAGTAGTGAGCCTGAGAGAGGCGGGCATTGATATTGATATTCCTGAGCCGCATGATACATTGGAAGCAAATGCTTCAGAAAAATCATCCGTCATCAACCGACTTACCCGATTAAGCTGTTTCAGTGAAGATACTGGCCTGGAAGTTTACTCACTTAATGGAGAGCCCGGGGTTAAAAGTGCACGCTACGCGGGAGATGAAAAATCGTTCAACAAGAATATTGATAAATTATTGGAAAAGTTAAAAGGACAGACTGATCGCAGGGCACGTTTCCGAACTGTTATTTCGTTAATATGGCAGGAAAAAGAATATCATTTTGAAGGAATTTGCGAAGGAATTATCCTGACACATGCAAGAGGCGATCAAGGATTTGGCTATGATCCGGTTTTTCAGCCTCTCGGCAGCGAGCTTAGTTTCGCTGAAATGACGTTAAAAGAAAAAACACGATACAGCCATCGCAAAAAAGCAGCCGACAAATTGGTTATATTTTTGCAAGAAAGGGCTCAAACTGATTAAGATCAATCTATAACTAAAACCTTTACATCATAAGCAACCATACCATAGCTGAAAGCGACTTAATTAAAGGATGCATCGAAGGAAACCGGGCCATGCAGGAAGAGTTGTATAACCGTTTTTCTTCTAAAATGTATGCTGTCTGTTTCCGCTATGCCAATAATGCGGATGATGCGAAGGATCTGTTACAGGAAGGTTTTATCAAAGTATATAGAAACTTACACCGGTTCCGGGCCGAAGGATCTTTTGAAGGCTGGATCCGTCGCGTTTTTGTAAACACATCGATTGAGCATTACCGCAAAAAATCTCTTGCGCTAAGCAGTGTCAGTGAAAAGGAAGAAAACACGATAGAGGATGTCGATATATCGGCACTGGACAACCTGGCTCAAAAAGATATATTGGAAATTATTCAACAGCTATCGCCAGGTTATAAAACAGTGTTCAATTTGTATGTGATAGAAGGTTATTCGCATAAGGAGATTGGCGAATTACTCGGAATCAGTGAAGGAACCAGTAAATCGCAATTGGCAAGGGCCAAAGCGATCTTACAAAAGAAAATAGCTCAGTACCTATCCGATACACAAAAATCCTATACCCGGTAAAACTGAAAGCTATGTCCGTAAATATTCAACATAAACTACTACAATACGAGATGCCCCCTCCCGCGGGCACCTGGGAAACTATTGCCCGGCGACTCGACAATGAATTTGATAGTTACGATTCAAAGATTTCTGAAAACTTAAATGGAGCCGCTCTTGAAGCACCGTCATCAGTCTGGCAGAATATTTCAGCGGCTCTTGATGAAAGCAAAGAGCCCGCGAAAGTTATACCTCTCTATACCCGTAAACGTATCGCTATGGCCGCGATAGCAATTGGGTTATTGATTACCGGCGCCTGGTTCTTTCGGCAATCAATATTCACAAATAATACTTCTATCGGAACGGCATCGATAAAAGAAGCTTTCCCTATAACGGAAAATAAATCAGATGAGATAATCAAAACCGACGAACTAACTTCTTCGATTGCACAACTCGTTCCACGAAGAGTGAGAGTAAAGCCGTCTCTTCCGATTGCAGAACAGGTAGCCATGATTACTTCAGGACTATTCGAAACTGAAGAATTAATGAATTTTTCAGAACCCAGAATCATCTCAACACAAAACTTTCATGTTGTTGATGCCACCGGTGAAGCTTCCGTTACAGCGCCATTGATACGTGATGCAAATGGGAAAATAATTATGGATTATAGTTTAATCACTACCGGATCTGGTAATTATTTCACGGTAACCGGACCTAATGGGGAGCAAACACGCATATCTTCTAAGTTCGCTAATTTTCTTGCCTACCTCAATAACAGCAGCAACGAAAAAGAAGAATACCTCGATTTCCTGTTTCATCGTAATACTGCCTGGAAAAAAATATTTGAAGAATGGAGCATGAAGATTCTTGACCAGGCCAGCTTTGCCCCGAGCGGGTTTACTTTTTTTGATATCCTGGAACTCAAAGACCTGATCAAGGATTGATGATTTATGATTTTGGATTTGTGATTTCAGACATTCAATCAGATCTTATTAATTTTAAAAATTCACGTAGGACTGAGAGAGCATTTTTACATCTCTGGAAATCAAAAATCATACCTCCTATATCACAAATCTTCACCTATGGCTCGGATAAAAATCGATCTTCCTGGTACATTTTCCTTTTCAGTTTCTATTCCTATTCGTATTACCGATGTCAATTACGGTGGCCATGTAGGCAATGATACAGTGCTGTCGCTGATCCATGAAGCAAGAATGCAATTCCTACAGCATTATGGATATAAGGAGATGGAAATAGAAGGCATTGGGTTAATCATGATTGATGTGGGGATTGAATTTAAGTCGGAATTATTTTATGGAGATACGATAATAGCTTCTGTATCCGCGGTTGATTTTTCCCGTATCGGTTTTGATCTTTACTATAAACTGGAAAAAGAAACAGAAGGAAAAACAATACTGGCCGCGACGGCTAAAACAGGTATGGTTTGTTATGATTACAGTTCGAAAAAAATAGCGAAGGTCCCTGAAAAATTTCGAGCCACTTTATCCCGATAACTAAAGTTTTTAATCTTCGTTGATCAGCTATTCCATATCCTCCAGCCTTCTTCTGCTTGTATAATCAACATCTCCAAACCGTTCTGCACTTTAGCGCCCTGCTCCGCTCCCTTTTGTAGAAATAAGGTCCGTTCGGGGTTATAAATGAGATCAAAAAGACAATGCTTGCTGCCGATCGCTTCATATGGAATGGGAGGAGCTTCAACTACCTGGGGATACATTCCGAGCGGTGTTGTATTTATGATAAGTTCCGATTCTTTTACAATACCCGCCGTTAATTGCTCGTACGATAAGTTATGCGTTGAAGGCTTCCGGGAAACAAATACATAAGCGATCTTCAATTGCTTCAATACGTATTCAACGGCTTTGGAAGAACCCCCGGTACCGAGGATCAATGCACGGGAAGGCAATTCGGGAAAACTATTTTGAAGGGATTGTTGAAACCCTACTACATCGGTATTGTGCCCGATGATTTTTTCTTTTTTAAAATGAAGGCAATTACAGGCGCCCGTTTTACTCACTACTTTGGATTGCTCATGTAAAAATCCGATCACTTTTTCTTTATATGGAATTGTAACGTTCAACCCAACAAAGTCGGGATGTCTTTTCAACAAAGGAGTTAATTCTTCAATAGTAGCAATAGGGAAAGTTTCATATATAGAGTCATCAATTTCTTCTCGAAGAAATTTTTCTGTAAAATATTTTTTGGAGAAAGAATGACCCAACGGGTATCCGATCAGCCCAAAACGTCTCATTGCAAGGATTCTTTGGTAAGAAATAAATCAAATGTATCGCCGCGTAGGCCGATACGCATCGTTTCTAACGGTATAACTTCGTAGGGGGCTATATTTCCCAGGTTGACATTACAACCCAGCAGTTCGATAAAATAAAGTTGTTGTGCTTTTTGCGGTGCCTCCCAAAGTATTTTTTCACCTGAAATCTGGGTGAGAATCTCCTGCACCAATCCTTCCCTCACTTCTCCACTGCCCCTGTATATCCCCACATTTCCCGCCTCCCTGGCTTCCGCAATTACGTACGTAGAACCAGCCTTCAATTCAGCCTGCATAAGTTCGATCCATTTATAAGGAGGAATGATATGCGCCGCGTCTTTGCTACCTACCTCACTTAATACCGTTCCATGTTTGGTAAGCTTTTCAATATATCCGCATTTTTCTGCGTGTGGAATGGTAATGGATCCATCGCTCACTTCCATATAACTAATTCCATAATCCTTACAAACCGCTATATAATCTTCAAATTGGTTACGAACTAAAAATGCTTCAAAAAGCGTTCCGCCAAAATAAATGGGAATATCATAAGATTGATATACTTCTATTTTTTCGCGAAGGTTTGGAGTTACGAAAGAAGTGCCAAACCCAAGCTTTACAATGTCAACATGTGGCTTTGATACACTCAGAAAATTATGCACTTCGGGTATACTGAGTCCCTTATCCATTACCATGGTAAGGCCACTTTCACGAGGTTTTTTTATGCGGTCGGGTATTTGCGAGAGATTAAAATTCATTCCGTTCACTTTAGAGCCTAATTTTTAATAGTTGAGGGGCAAAAATAGGAAGAATAGGCTTGCAAAACTTAAGAGTTTATCGCTACCAGAATTTCTCAAATAGATTTATTCCGTTTATAACGGGCAACTATATCAACAACCCCCTGATGTCGCAGGATGGCGGGATTTAATTCAATAAGTTTTTTGAACATTTTAGGAGCCTTGATCATTGCTTTTTCAAGCTGAAGGATGGCTTCTTTAGTTTTGCCCATTGCAAAATAAACAGCACAATAATAAAAACCGAAGACGGGCTTGTCATCAGTCATTTTTATAGCTGCTTGCACCTGCTCCAGCGCTTCTTCATAAAAACCGCCATAATACAAGCAGCGAATCAAAGCTTCCCAGCCGGATAGATTACGTGGCCTCTGTCTTACTACATTAGAGAAGTATTGAATGGCTTCTTTATAATTTCCTAGCTGCATCTTGCACTCTCCCATTGCCAGGTTGTACTCTGGCTGCATGCGGTAAAAGCTGAGTGCCGTTTCAAGATGCTTGATAGCAGTTGTCCATTGCAGTTCGTTGATATAGGTGCACGCGATTTTATAATGCAGCTTGCTGTCTTCCTGATTCAAATGCGACGCCTTGCGGTAATAGAAGCGTGCCTGGGCGAAATTTTTCAATCGATCATAACAATGTCCGATTGCTTCATAGATTACATCTTCGGGCCTTGATAGTTCCAGTACTTTTTCCAACGCTTCAATCGCGTCACGATATTTCCGCATCCGGATGTAAGCATCACCCATGTTCCTGTAAGCGTAGTCAAATTTTTCATCAATAGCTACCGCGTACTTATATGCGTCTACTGATTTCTCGTATAATTTCAATCCCTGGTAGGCAGCGGCCAGGTTGAACCAGGCCAATTCGCTATAAGGGAAATCCTCTATGATTTGCTGATGAAGTCGAATGCTCTCTTCGTTACGACCAGTAAAATCGGTCCAGAAACAGATCTTATAAAGTGCTTCTTCGTTATTAGGATCCTGTTCTAATATAAGTTTAAGACAATCGAATATTTTATCGAACTCTTCGTAATCATCATATACATCAGCCAACTCGAATAACAATTCAAGTCTTTCTTCTCCATCAAATAAAATCAACGCGTTTTCTAAAAGCACCACCGCTTTCTCCTGCTGATCAAGAGCCAGGTAAGCATCTGTTTTTAAAATGTAAAGATTGATGTCATTGCTGTCAAGCAATTCCGCATGATTTAATATTTTCAACGCTTCCTGGTATTGACGGGTTGCAATAAGCAGGTCAGCTTTTTTAATTAGTAGTGTAGATGAATAAGGAAATTGTTCGGCACCCAATTCTGCCGCTTCAAGGGCTTGTGTAAAATCCTCCACGTCGTCAAAATAGTCGATGATTTTTTCAAACGCTTCTTCGTCGAGAAAGGAATGACTACGACCGGCTTTGAGGTTCTGAAACTGTTTTACCAGCTCCCGCATGTCTTCTTTATCCTGGTGGTATGGATTTTCTTTCATTTAAAGAGGGTTTATGTAAGATACCCTAGGAATAATAGTTAAGCAAGTTTTTTTTATTAACGTTTGTTGAAAAAGCCCAAAAAAATGGGCTGACAGCCAACCAGTTAATCAAAAAATCCCGTAATGAATGCAAAACTAATTCAAAAAAAGACTCAATTTTATTATGGATTTGGTAACATTCTATCATCAGGAACGTTAAGAGAATACTAATGTTTGGTACGGGCGGTTAAAGAAATCCAAAAAAAATTCTATATTTTTGTTCTGATTATGCAAGTGAACTTTACTTTAAAACTCAACCACATGCTTAAAAAATCCCTAATAAGTATGGCTATGATAGGCGCTGTAGCGCTTGCATTAGCCAGTAGCGGCGGTGGCGATAAAAAGAAAGTCACAGTTGCAGCTTCGGGCGTAAACACGCTTAAAACCACTCCTGGCTTTTCTTTGAAGGCCGGTCGCAGTTATTCTAATTCTTTGACGCTGAAGAACGGTCAAAATAATCTGGCACTTGGTAATACGGTTCTTACTTACAGAAAAGGAAATACCATTTACATTTTACCTTCTTCCAGCAAGGTTAATAAGCATCAGGTTACTTCAAGAAACAATCTGAATATGCTTAACCTTAAACTTAAATTGCGTAATTAATTTTCTTAATTCACATTTGATTTCTTACTCTCATCGTAAGTCAATTCACGATAGCCTGACTTTGGTATGTCGAACCTCGAAACAGGAATGGGGTTCATATTTATTTTAGAAAGTGTGTATTTGATTTTTAATTTACCCTGTACCAATTCCCATTCGAGTGGCAATCCCTCCAGGTTCTTAAACATCATATTTTCATACTCCCTGTTTTCGGGAACAATTTCAGTAGTATAATAAACTGCAAATACGGTTCCATCAGCAAGTTTAGCTTCGGCCTTTACGCATTTATAACCCGCAATCACTTTGGATTCTGAAGTATTGGTAAAACTGATTCCCTCATACTTCTTATTCTTTTCCTTCCAGTTTTCTGCTGTCATTCGTATCAATAATTTCTGTCCACTTACTTCCCGGAGTGCTACCGCAGTTCCTGCTTTAGCGTCGTGAATAGTTGTGGATGAAAACAAAGCGCTGGTCATTTCGCTGCGGCTCAGGGGTCCTTTTATGTAAACAGTTGTAACTGCTCCATCAAAGGCATCGGCCATTTTAGGCTCGTTGCTACCAGTTGATATCTGAGTATCGTAACTGAGCATCAGCTCAGAAACTTTACGTTGAGAAAAAGCAGATACAGTTCCTATTAGACATATGAGCAGTATCGTAATTATCTTATTCATTGTGTGGTTGTTACTATTATTTATTAAAAGACGTGCCAAACAAAGCCATGGGTTGTCTAAAATAGCAAAGACCCATCAATTTAAGAATATGATGGGTCTTTTTAACTAAAATACTTTAACAAAGAAACAACTATTTTTTAGTGGCCTTATTCTTCACCTCTTGCATTTTCTTCTGCGACTCCTGCACTTGTTCGAGTCTTTCCTGCCATTTAGATTTCGTTTTAGGCTTTTTCCGGTTGGCATCAATTTTCGCTACAATCTTATCGTGATCAATAATATATTTCTGAATTACAAACTGTAAAATCAGAGTAATAATATTGGAGACTGTATAATACCATGTAAGAGCCGATGGTAGTCTGTTGAATATGAATAACAGAATGAAAGGAAAAATATAGGGCATGTATTTCAGAGCCGGATTACTCTGGTCGGGTGTCATATTCGCATTGTACAACGAAATTAAAAAGCTGGTAGCCGCCGCCGTCAGTGTAAACAAACTAAGATGGCTTCCCAACCCCCATACATTGAATGGAAATTTAACGAGCACATCGTAGGATGCCAGGTTGGTTGCCCATAAAAACTCCTCCCCTCTCAGTGCAATATTGGAATTAAAGAAACTATATAACGCGAAGAAAATCGGAATCTGTAATAAACTAGGCAAACAACCCGCGAACTGGTTCACGCCTGCCTCCCGCATAAATTTCATTTGCTCCATTGCATACTGTTGTTGCTCTGGAAACTTCTCTTTTAATTTTGCGAGGTCTGGTTTCAGCACCTTCATTTGAGCGCTGGTTTTATAACCCGGATACATTAATGGAGAAGTAATAAGACGAATCACCACAGTAAGTAATAGAATTACCATTCCAAAACTTCCGATAAAACTTTTAAAGAAGTCGAACACCGGCATTACAATTAATCTGTTGATGGGTCGTACGAAAGCATACATATCCCTACCCAGATTCACGATCTCATCCATATCTTTTATGGGTTGCTTCTTCAAAATCTTATAATCATTGGGCCCGAAATACAATTGCATGGGAAAGATTGCATCCTTACCAATCGGTAATTTAGCTTGCAGGTTAGTAGTTACATCCGCAATCTTCTTCGAAGAATCGATTGTTTCGCGAACAAACTTTATTTCACCCGATGTGAAAGGAGTTGTTTTAGCTGCCAGCGTAATATTAAAGAATTGTTGTGCTACACTCACCCATTGAACCGGCTTCTCAAATTTCTTTTCCGACTTTGACATGATATAATCAAAGTCGTTGTCTTCCATATAACAAATATTGGTCTGCTGACGCTCATAAGAAACATCAGTTTCCGCCTGATGGGGTTGTGCTTGCCACGTAAGATTAAAAGCACCTTGTGTCAAGAGCTGATCGGCTCCATTCAATTGTACCGTCCAGTCAATTAGATAATCGGATGGCCTGATTAAAAAACTATGTGTAATAATTTCACCATTACCACCCTGAGAAGTAAATACAACGGTTTGTGTACTGTCGGCATTCTTCACGAGTGTGCCGGCACTAAAATACAATTCGCTGATTGCGGCTGGCTTTTTAGAAGCATTTACCGAATAGGAAATTTTATCAAAGTCCGTGCCTCCTAATACTACAGTCTTGTCGGTATTGAGTGAACTGTATTTTTTAAGTTCAACTCTTTTGGGTTGTCCGCCCTTATTGGTAAAAGTTATTTTCAGCAGATCATTTTCTACTGCAAGCAGAGTTTCAGATCCCTCTTCTTTAAAACCAACACCGCTGGTATCTGGAGTAAGGTTCTTTACTAAGGGAGTATCTTTTAAGCGGGCAATTGAATCGACACGCTTTTGCACCTTTGCGGTTGAATCATTCTTACGTTGTGTTTCCGCTGCCAGTTGCTGGCTGTTCTTGGTTGAAATAAATAAATAAGCGAATAACAGAATAGCTAATAACACAAAGCCGATCACCGTATTGCGGTCCATATTCATTATGCAATAATTTTAAGAGGTGCAAAGATAAGGGAGTGCGGTGAGTCAGGAGTCAAGAGTTCGGAGTCAGGAGTCGGGGATTGACTCCCGACTTCTGACTCCAGACTCCGAACTACATCATATCATTTCGCTTTGTAATAGTGGATTCTTCACGGAACTCTTCATTTCCGCGTATTCCCTTGCCGCCTTAACAAAATGGACAAATATAGGCTGTGGGTTCTCAACTGTACTTTTCAATTCGGGATGATATTGCACACCAACAAAGAAGGGATGATTAGCTAATTCGATGATTTCCACTAGTCCGCTTTCCGGGTTTTTACCACTGGCAATCATGCCGGCAGCTTCATAACGAGGCAAATAGCTATTATTAAATTCCCAGCGATGACGGTGTCTTTCGCTAATGAGCTCCTTTCCATATATCGATCTTGCCAATGTTCCGGGTTTCAGCTCACAAGGATAGGACCCGAGACGCATGGTACCGCCTTTAGCCGTAATCTTTTTTTGTTCTTCCATCAGGTCGATGACCGGATCCTTTGTATCCGGATCCATTTCCGTTGAATGTGCCTGCGCAATTCCGAGCACATTTCGTGCAAATTCAATAACCGCCATTTGCATACCCAAACAGATTCCAAAGAAAGGCAGGTTATTTTCGCGGGCATATTTTACGGCGATTATTTTTCCTTCTACACCACGAAGTCCAAAACCTGGTGCAACTAGTAATCCATCCAGTGTCCCCACTTTCTCGCCCACATTCTCAGCGGTAATAAATTCACTGTGCACATTTACGATCTGTACTTTACATTCATTCATGGCGCCTGCATGCACAAATGATTCAAGGATCGATTTATAGGCATCCTGCAGTTCAATGTATTTTCCGATTAAACCAATGGTTACTTTACTCTTTGGATATTTCAGTTTATCGAGAAATTCTTTCCATTTTGTCAACTCTGGTTCCTGGTAACCGGAGATATTCATTTTCTTCATACAAATCACATCCAGTTTTTCGCGCATCATAGTAAGAGGAACCTCGTATATCGTCGCGGCATCAGCAGCCTCAATTACAGCTTCTTGTTTAACATTACAAAACAGGGCGATCTTTCTCCGGATCTCAGGAGATAATGGCTCTTCTGTTCTGCAAACAATAATATCGGGATGGACGCCTTCCTGGCTCAGCATTTTCACGCTGTGTTGAGTTGGCTTTGTTTTCAGTTCCTTTGCCGCTTTCAGATAAGGAATGAGTGTAAGATGTACTACTACTGTATCTTCTTCGGGAAGTTCCCATTGTAATTGACGGACTGCTTCAATAAAAGGCAAACTCTCAATGTCGCCAACCGTTCCGCCAATTTCAGAAATGATGATATCGTATTCCTTATTCTGACCCAGTAACAACATTCTTCTTTTTATCTCATCAGTAATATGCGGAACTACCTGAACTGTTTTACCGAGATAAGCTCCTTCTCTTTCTTTATTTATCACCGTCTGGTAAATTCGACCGGTAGTAACATTATTGGCCTGTGAAGTGAATATATTCAGGAAACGTTCGTAATGACCAAGATCCAAATCGGTTTCGGCTCCATCTTCTGTTACAAAACATTCACCATGTTCATATGGATTCAACGTACCCGGATCAACATTGATATAGGGATCGAATTTCTGAATGGTCGCACGCAAACCTCTTGCCTGCAACAATTTTGCCAGCGAAGCTGCGATAATTCCCTTACCTAATGAAGATGTAACACCCCCGGTTACAAAAATATACTTGGCCATAATTTATGGTTAATTCGTTTATTAAATACAAAATAATGGACCTCAGCACAACTTTGATTAAACCATTTGTTGTGTATTCAGTCTTGCACAAAACGTTGAAAAAATCTGCTCAGATAAGGCAACCCATCACTAAAAAAACTAATGACCTGTGGAAGATGTCTGGCATTTGCGAGTTAGCGTAGAATTTCCAAGAGGTCGGACAAAACTAAGTTTAATTTTCTGCCCGGTAAAATTATAAAGCATTCTTGTGGAAAAAAACGAAGTTGTTCACGTTTCCAGTCATTTTATCAATGACAAATCAATATTGTTTTCGAAATTAATAGAAGATGAATTTGATCTTTCTTGCTAACACATGTTGTTGCGATCTAAGTAATTCATATGCCAACCAAACCCATTCTGCTGATAAACAGGGGAAATTTGGCCTTACATAATATTAGGTCCGGTTGCCAACTATTTCTGCGCTAACATTAATCTAGAAAAGAAGACGAACGAACCCTCTTATGCATTGAGGGCATCCGACATTTTACGTTTGATTTTGCGGCGGGAAGCTTCCGGAATAATTGATTTAACCATTAGTTTAATCCATCCGGAAAAAGATTTCTTCAGGCGTTTTTTTTCAAATTCATTGTGGAGGAGAACATAGTGACATGGAAGTGGGTTGGTCTGCTGATACCCTTCTTCTTTAACTTCTTTCACATATTCCGTAAAAAGTTCTACTACCAGTGGAAAATCAGCGTCTTTAAACCGGTTCTGTTGTTTATAGAAAAGCAATCCCTTATTAATTCCAACACTACTGTAATGATAGATAACCAATGGAAAGTTTCCATTCACTATATAATTGCCATCCTTGCGGGTTATGTTTCGTTCCTGGATATTCCAATATGCTATATTATAGCCTGGGTGCTTGATAACAAAAACTGAATCAAAAAAAACAGGTACCATATTCGCCCATTTCTGATCTACAAAAAGCCCTTTACCGAAATTAAAGTAGCAATAATCTTTAAGACGTTCTGCCCACCATAGCATAAACTTCTGTGTATTCGGCGATCTTTTCACAGACAGGAAGCCCAGGTTATAAGTACCGGTAGCGAGGTATGCTATTTCTGAGGGTTCTTTACCATCATCCGGTATTGGTTGGGTAATATGTGGAGTCAGTAGTATGTCGTAGCCCTTGTGCAAACTGTGAAGTTCCTGGAACGAGTCATAAACTTTCATATCCGGATCTACAAATACAATTTGTTCAGCATCCGGAAATCGTTTTAACAGATAAAGAATATAAGAAGGTTTAACCGCTGTATTAAATTCAGCAATAGAGTATTTGTTGGCCATTTCATCGAGCTCAGCCAATCCTATTTCATCGCAGGGAACTATTTCGAAGTCTTGATAATAAGCCGAAATAGAAGGATTTTTTTTATCTACGAGGCCGATGATAAATTTATATTCCGGGTTATGCTTGATGAGTGATTTACCCAATACCCGAGCCAGCGAAAGATAATTATTCGAGCAAATCGTAAAGGCGATCTTCATAAAGATTAGTCTATCAGAATTTGATTCCGTCTATTTAAAAATACTAGTAAGTATTCCAATTGAGGGGGATCCACTTGAAACGGGGAAGGGTTCTTTTTTAGAGGCCATCTGACTGTCCGCGTTGCTGCTTTTATTTACATGAAGTAATATAATAAGCGCTATTTCAACGATCAGCACGATCTGACTGATTTTCCTACTTTTCATAGATACTGGGTTTATAGGGGTCTATTCTAAACGTAAAATAAGTAATGTTTATTATCATTTCATAATCTTATTAGTAAAAAACTGGGTAGTAAAAATACGACCCTTTTTGGTCTTTTTACTAATTAATCTTTAGCTATCTTATCATAACTAGCTACTAATCCTTTGATAAGAGATGAGCTAAATCCCTGGTGCTCCATTTCATTTAATCCGGCAATTGTACAGCCCTTTGGGGTGGTGACCTTGTCAATTTCCTGTTCCGGATGGGAGCCTTTCTTGAGCAAGAGCTCAGCGGCCCCTTTAACCGTTTGAGCGGCGATCAGGCTGGCAGTCGCCGCATCAAATCCAATTTGTATTCCCCCTTGAATATTGGCCCTGATGTAGCGCATTGCATAAGCTGTGCCGCAGGCACCCAAAACAGTAGCAGCGTCCATTAATTTTTCATCGATCCATACTACACATCCCAATTGATTAAACAGTTCCTCCGTTAGCTTCAATTGTTCCTTACTTACTTCATGTGCCGACAGGCAAGTCATACTTTCCTGGATGGCTATTGCAGTATTAGGCATGGCCCTGATCAACGCCAGTTTCTTTCCTACTGCTTTTATCATTGAATCAATTGTTACCCCCGTTACAACCGAGATCAGCAAATGTTTTTTCGGGTTCAAACCTGTTTTAATGGCTGCGAGTACATCAGTTACCTGGAAAGGCTTTACTGCCAAAATAACCAGGTCAGCAAACTGAATGGCCTCATTGTTATCATCGCTTACCTGCACGCCTTTTTCTTGCAAGGATTGCAGCGTTTTAATATTGCGTTTTGTAATCATTATATGTTTTGGCAGCGAAAAACCACTATTGATTAGCCCTTCCGCTATGGCTGTGCCCAGGTTTCCACCACCAATGATTGCGATCTTCTTGCTCATATACGATTGATTTAAAAAAACTGCCATCCGCCGAAGGCGGATGGCAGCAACACAATTTTAACCTGGTAAAGTTAGTAATACTTTCCTATCGATAAATAATTTCTTACATAATCATCAACGCCCTTTTCCAGGGAATAGAAATCTGTGGTATATCCCGCATTTTTCAATTTGCTCATATTGGCTTCCGTAAAATATTGGTACTTGTCGCGGATATCTTCCGGCATATCGATGTATTGAATATGATCCGGCTTATCCAAACCGGCATAGGTTGACTTAACAAGGTCTTCAAAGGCCCTTGCTTTGCCTGTTCCGAGATTATAGATCCCTGAAGCAAGTCGGGAGTTGGGAGTCGGGAGTGGGGAGCCGGAAGAAGTTTCCATTAACCAATAGCAGACATTCAATACATCCTTTACATAAACGAAATCGCGCAACTGCTGGCCATCCTTAAAATCGTGCCGGTGAGATTTAAATAATTTGACAATGCCATCTTTTTGTATCTGGTTATACGAATGCCAGATCACACTTGCCATACGGCCCTTATGATATTCATTGGGCCCATATACATTGAAAAATTTAAGCCCTGCCCAAAAAGGTGGATGATCTTCCTGGTGCAAAACCCATTTATCGAATTCATTCTTTGAAACTCCATATGGATTCAATGGTTTCAATTTATGACAAAGATCATGATCATCTTTATAACCCCATTCCCCTGCGCCATATGTTGCCGCAGACGATGCATATACTAAAGGAATTTCTTGCACCGTACAATAGTTCCAGATTTTTTGAGAATATTCTACGTTCAGATGCTGGTGCACCGCGTAATCGAATTCTGTAGTATCGGTACGGGCACCTATGTGAAAAATAAAATTAATGGTGGGTTTGTTTATAAATAACCATTCGAAGAATTCTTCTCTTTCTACTTTATGAGAAAATTTTTTCCCGTCGAGGTTGGGTGTTTTATCCTGACGTGAAAATTCATCTACTAAAATCAAATTGGAAAATCCTTTCTCATTCAAAAAACCTACCAAACAGCTTCCTATAAAACCTGCAGCACCCGTAACTACAATCTGTTCATTTCTTATCATCTTGCATAAATTTACCAGGAAGAATATCAAAAGGCCAGAGATAGTGGAAAATGGCTAGTTGGACTTAAGTTCCTGAATGAATTTTGAAATGGAAGCCCCACCACCCGCTTCTCTCCACTTGCCACTCGCTTATAAAGCACTCAATGCATGCTCGCTTTCATGACCCGCCAGCAAAGAAGCAATGGCGTTATCGTATTTTTCTTTCCAGCTATAAATTGTTCCCCAATTCATACCATCTACTTCAACCGCGCCGGTAGTTACTTCGCCCAACTCTTCATAAGCACTCCCTTCCATGGCTTTCTTAAACGCGGCTACTTTGGTATTCTTTACACTCACTATAACCCGGCTTTGTGCCTCCCCAAACCAATACGCATCTTTTCTTATTTTATAATCGCTCGCTACTACGTCAATACCAAGATTGCGATTAAAACAGGATTCAATCAGCGCAACAAATAATCCTCCTTCACTTACATCATGAGCCGATTCTACCAGTTTATACTCGATCAACTCCACTATTTTTTGCTGCAAAGTGAATTCCTCGTCCAAATCAAAATGCGGTGCCGGACTGAATTCAACACCTTGTATTTTATGCAGGTATTCTGATGAATTAATATCGCCGCGGCTCGTACCAATCATAAAGATCATATCGCCGGCAGCTTTAAAATCCATTGTCATCTTTTTGTTTACATTATCCAGCACTCCCACCATTCCAATAGTAGGTGTAGGGTATACAGCGCCATCCGGATTCTGATTATAGAAACTTACATTGCCTCCTGTAACGGGTGTATCGAATTTCCTGCACGCATCTCCCATTCCTTTCAACGCGTGTACAAATTGATAATATACTTCGGGATCATAAGGATTTCCAAAATTCAGGCAATTGGTAATTCCCAAAGGTTTACCACCGCTGCATACAATATTACGGGCAGCTTCTGCTACCGCTATCATGCCACCTATATACGGATCGGCATATACATAACGACTGTTGCAATCCGTTGTTAACGCAAGTCCTTTGTTAGTAGGTTTTGCTATTACGATTGCCGCATCACTAGGGGCATTGGTAGAAGCATTTACTGTGCCTACCATGCTATCATATTGAACATAAACCCACCGCTTGGATGCGATATTCGGAATGGCGATCACCTGTTCAGCAATTAGTTTAAGATCTTCCGGTACTTCAATATTATCAGGTTTAAATGCTTTTATTTTTTCAAAATACTTCGGTTGAATGTAATCCCTTGAATTTTGCGGAGCACCGCCCCCTAAAACCAATTCATATGCCGGCAATTCAGCCTCCAGTTCTCCATGCATATAAAACTTCAATAAGCCATCATCCGTTACTTCACCGATCTCACTGCAAGGAAGATCCCATTTTTCAAAAACTTCTATAACAGCTGCTTCCTTTCCTTTTTCTACTACCATCAACATTCGTTCCTGACTCTCACTCAGCAATAATTCCCAGGCTTTCATATTTTTCTGACGGGTAGGAACTTTATCAAGGTCTATTCGCATACCCACTTCACCTTTGGCACTCATTTCTGATGTTGAGCATATAATTCCTGCCGCACCCATATCCTGCATTCCCACAACAGCTCCAGTTTTAATAACTTCCAAACAGGCTTCCAGTAATTTTTTTTCCTGGAAAGGATCACCCACTTGTACCGCTGGTAATTCTTCAGTGCTTTCTGCAGTAATATCAGCACTTGCAAAAGACGCACCTCCAATCCCATCTTTACCGGTAGCACTGCCAACGAAAAAAACCGGGTTGCCGCTTCCTTTTGCCGTTGCAGAAATGGTTTCTCCATTTTTTACGATACCAACACTCATGGCGTTTACCAATGGATTGGTATGATATTTTTCCTCGAAATAAATTTCACCTCCAACAGTAGGTACACCAAAGCAGTTACCGTAGTGACTGATTCCATGAACCACTCCCGCCAGCAAATGCTGTGTTTTACCTTCTTTTAAATTACCAAAACGAAGTGAGTTTAGTGATGCAATCGGGCGGGCGCCCATGGTGAAAATATCGCGGTGAATACCCCCAACGCCGGTTGCGGCTCCCTGAAAGGGTTCAATCGCTGAAGGATGATTGTGTGATTCTATTTTAAATACCACCCCATACCCATCGCCAATATCCATCAAACCAGCATTTTCATCACCAGCCTTTACCAGCATTTTTTCTCCATCGCGAGGGAGGGTTTTCAGCCATTTTATGGAATTTTTATAGCTACAGTGCTCACTCCACATACCACTGAATGCACAGAGTTCGTTAAAGTTGGGAATGCGGCCGAGTTTTTTTTTAATGAGTTCGAATTCTTCTTCGGTAAGGCGGAGCTGTTGCGCCGTTTTTACTGTTACTTCCATATTATTTAATAAACGGATATGCTTAGAAAGCGCAAAAGTACGAAGCACTGTCCAATCTTATTTATAATTTTATCCCTACTACTATCCCATTATGACCATTGCTTTTGTGCATAATAATAAAGCCTTTTTGCCCGGACTTTATGGTTACCGTCAATTTTTTGCGCGGTATAATATTCAATGCGAAGTGGTTACTGCGGATGAATTACGCATTATTCACCGGAATGTGGAATGGTATTTCCTGGGATCCGACTTCAGTAAGCCCCGGGAAGGCATTTACAAAATCCACGAATATCCTTCAGCTTCCCTTCCTCCTTTCCGTAATTGGAAAGATTGGGTGAAAAGCTTTATCAATACACAACCTGATTTCAGGTTATTTCAAAATGAATTTGTAAAGGACTGCCTCAATTTTCATGACACTATTCCTTTTGGTTTCCGTGATCTTGGCATTCCCGAAGAATGGTTGAGCGGAATCCCTCCACTTAATAAGGAATTTGATTTTATTTATACAGGCGATGTGTCCGCATCCAGGAATATCAGAGATATATTTAACCTATTTACAGAAAGATTAAAGGAACAGAGTTTATTGGTATTGAGTCACCGATACGAAGAACTGAAGGAACAATACAAAGATTACCGCAATATTATTTTTAAGGGGCCAGTTCAAAAGGATCAGGTGAGGGAGTATCTGTTAAAGTCCAGATTCGCGCTCAATTACATTCCCGATATCGCTCCATTTAATCAGCAAACTTCTACCAAGCTGCTTGAATATATCGCTTGCAGAATTCCGGTGATCTCCACGAAATATCAATGGATGAATGAGTTTGAGGAAGAAAACGGGGGTCAATACTATTATCTTGATAACGACCTGAAAAATTTCAACTGGGAAGCGATAAAAAATTTCAAATACTCTTTCCCCGATTTATCTGCCTGGACCTGGGAAAAACAAATCAGGAGGTCCGGAGTACTTGAATTTCTGACTGCAACATTTCCCGAGTTGAAATTTTAATTCTCCAACAACCAAGCTCCCGACAACTCTTATTAGTCCATAAAATCTTACTTTCAATAAGAGATTAGTGAAGCCTATCTCCCCCCGGTTTCAGCCTTAATCCTTTATTCTTTCGAAAGACATTGTTTTGCCAGCGCATTAAATCGGTAAAATCAGTTGTAT
>Ga0190274_10000610_pt1 | contig 21078 bp, 18 predicted proteins | sample Popmic531T_FD_133002 | JGI IMG/M metagenome (GOLD analysis project Ga0190274, IMG submission 133002) | Populus adjacent soil microbial communities from riparian zone of Yellowstone River, Montana, USA - 531 T | ecosystem: Environmental > Terrestrial > Soil > Riparian zone | place: USA: Montana... | reverse complement strand
TTTCCGTTCTTCTCGTCACCGACAGCGACCACAGGGACACGGACCGCTAGAACAACGACCGAGCCGCGAACGCACCAGGTGGCCGGCAACCGACCACCACGACTACCGACCCAAGACCACTGACAGCCGAAGGTGGTTTCGAGGCTCGGGCCTGGCGGCCCTCACACCTCAACCACCGGGGCGGTCAGTGCGCGGCGGCCTTGGAGCGACGCGGGACCAGGTGCAGCACACCGAGGATCAGGGCGCCGACGACCAGGCCGAAGACGGCCGAGGCGAGGGTGTTGGTCAGCCAGCCGGCGATGCTGCCGAGGGTCCCACCGATGGCGTGGTGGACCTCGTGCTCGAGGTGGTGGACGAACTCGTACGGCGCGTGCCAGCCCAGCTCGTCCAGGCCGACGAGCTCGATGTGGCCGCCCACCCAGAGCATCGCGGCGATGCCGACCACGGAGATCGTGGCCAGGAGCTTGGGGGTGCCGACCAGCAGTCCGTGTCCGACCTTGGCGCCGAACCCCGAGGAGCGCTGGGTGAGGAGCAGGCCGATGTCGTCGAGCTTCACGATGATCGCGACGACGCCGTACACCGCGATCGTGATCGCGATGGCGACGACGAACAGGATCACCAGGCGGCTGAGGAACGGCTCGTCCGCGACCTCGTTGAGCGCGATCACCATGATCTCGGCGGAGAGGATCAGGTCGGTGCGGATCGCTCCGGAGACCATCGCCTTCTCGGCGTCCTCCCCGACGGCACCGACGGGCACCGGGTGGTGGTCGTGACCGCGGATCCGGGCCCAGACCTTCTCGAAGCCCTCGTAGCAGAGATAGCCACCGCCGACCATCAGGATCGGGGTCAGCAGCCCGGGCAGGAACTGGCTGAGCAGCAGGGCGATCGGCAGGATGATGACCAGCTTGTTGCGGAGCGAGCCGATCGTGATCCGCTTGATCATCGGGAGCTCGCGGTCGGCGGTGACGCCGTGCACGTATTGCGGCGTGACGGCCGTGTCGTCGACCACGACCCCGGCGGCCTTCGTGGTGGCCCGCCCCGCGGCAGCGCCGACGTCGTCGATCGACGCGGCAGCCAGTCGAGCCAGGGCAGCCACGTCGTCGAGCAGTGCGAACAGCCCTCCAGCCATGCCGGAAGGCTAGCGGGCGACCGGGTGCTCCCCGACGGCGGAGGCCGCCCGGTGGTGCAGGCCGGCGTCGACGCCGGCCTCGATCTCGGCCTGTACGTCGGGCTGCACCTGGTCCTTGGCGGCCGTGAGATCGACGGCGTGGTGCAGGTGCTTCTCGGCGTACCCAAGCGGGTCGACGAGGTGGTTGAGCCGCGACGACACCGGCTGCCACGCCAGCGCCAGCGACACCAGGACGGCGGCGGCCGTCGTCACGCCGAACGCGATCACGGCATGGTGGTCGGCCCAGTCACCCCAACCGGCGTAGCCAGCGCCCTTCACCACGAACCCGTGGAAGAGGTAGACGACCAGGGTCGCGGCGCCCATCCGGGCGAACCAGCCGCCGACCCGCGGCACGAGGGCGAAGAATGCCCAGGCCCCGAGCGTGCCGATGGCGAGCACGAGCAGGCGGGTCAGCAGCGCACGCAGGTCGTCGGCGTACCCCATCTCGTCGTAGCGCGAGCGGTAGTAGAGCCACTCCGTGCTCGCCCAGACGTCGGTCCAGGTGGTGAGGATCCAGATGCCGACGAGGACCCCGACGGCCGCGACCTGCGAGGGCTTGCGGCGGAGCAGCTCGAGCCGCTCGGGCGTCGCCTTGAGCCCCATCACGAAGAAGGGCAGCAGCCCGAGGACCCGGGCCATGTCGAGGGTGTTGCCGGCGTACAGGCCGGCCACCACGCTGACGGCGACCGCCACGACGAGACCGCCCCACATCGGGCGGAAGATCGGGGTGAGCAGCCGCCAGAAGAAGAGCGCCGCGAGGTACCACATCGGCCAGTGCGGGTCCTGGAAGAGGTGCTCCATCTCCTCCCCGCCGACGTAGACCCGGAAGAGGGCCAGCGCGCACTCGAAGAGGACGTAGGGCACCACGACGGTGCGGAACAGCTGCCACAGCCGCACCCTGCTGTAGACGAAGCTGCGGGAGAGGTAGCCGGTCACGAACACGAACGCCGGCACGTGCCAGGCGTAGAGGAAGTCGTAGAAGTGGTCGGTGACCGCGTTGTTCGGCAGCAGCACCCAGGAGTGCCCGACGACGACGAGCGTCACCAGCATCATCTTGGCGTTGTCGAACCAGGGGTCGCGCGCAGTCGGTGGCGCAGGCGTCACGGGCGTCGGTGTCTGGGTCGGCACCTATCCGGTCTACCCGGTGTCGGCCGCGATCAGTCCTCCACGAAGCCGATTCTCAGGTACTCCGCAGCATAGGCACCGCTGAGGGACAGGTAGGCGTAGCGAGCCACCTCGGTGGGGGCGTCGGCCGTGACAGTCTCCACCCGGACCCGGCGCTCGGCCGCGGCGCCCAGCAGCCGGCCGCGCTGCTCCCGTACGACGGCGTCCTCGGAGCCGTCGTCGAGGATCAGCAGCATCGGCCGGCGCTCACTCGCGTCCTCACCGAACGGGTCGTCGAAGACGTTGCGCTGGCGGGCCGCGTCGATGACCGGCAGCAGGTGCTCCGCGTCGCCCGCCAGCGCGGAGCGGCCGGTTGCGCGACGGATCGCCTCAGCAACACGTCGAGCGGCCCGAGCCGCTAGGACGGATCCGCCCCAGACCACCGGGTTGGCGTCGGCGAGGGCGATCGCGAGCATCTTGGCGGGGTTGACCGCGAGGTCGCGGTTCGGCGAGCAGGCGATGGCGACGGCGTCCAGCGCCTCGGCCACCTGGTCGGCGTCGGCTCGCGGGCCGAGCGTGACGCGGTTGAGGTAGTCGAGCACCACGACGGCCGTGGCGAGCTGGTCGCGGGCCGTGGTCGGCAGGATCGTGCTCCAGCGGCCGGCGGCGTGCTCGGCCACCATCGACATCGGTGGACAGGCGACGACGAGCTGGCAGCCACGGCGTACGGCCTCGGCCACGGCTGATGCCGTCCCGGCGTCGGCACCGTCGGGCGCCAGCACGACGACGAGGTCGAGACTCCCCGCCCAGCCCGGCAGGCCGGGCGCCGGCCAGGCGACGAACGGCACCGGGCACCACGGCTCGAGGACCGCACGGAGCAGCCGGGAGTCCGGGCCGGCGGCGATCACCGCCCGCGGTCGCCCCAGGTCCTCGGCGCGGGCGACGGCCTCGGCGGTGGCTTCCGCGGCCTCGCCGGAGGCCCGCCGGACCCGCGCACCGGACTCGGCGAGCATCCGGAGGACGTGGTCTCCGGCCTCGAGGGCGGCAGTGTCGTCGAGACGGGACTCGTCGAACCAGGTAGCCATCAGGACGGCTTGCGGGCCTCGTCGACCAGCAGCACCGGGATGCCGTCGCGGACCGGGTAGGCCAGCCCGCAGCCCTGGCAGACGAGCTCCTCCCCCACCACGGCCAGGTCGGCGCGGCAGGCCGGGCAGACGATGATCTCGAGAAGGGCGGGATCGAGGTCGGTCATCGGTCACTCCTGATCTGGGCGAGCACGGTGTCGCGCACTCGGGCCATGGTCTCGTCGTCGCGGCCCTCGGCGTTGAGGCGGAGCAGCGGCTCGGTGTTGGACGGTCGGACGTTGAAGGACCAGTCGGCGTGGCTGACGGTGAGGCCGTCCAGCCGGTCGGTCGTGACGCCGTCCATGGCGGCGTACGTCGCCTCGATCTCGGCCGTGACGGCGACCTGGTCGGCGACCTCGGAGTTGATCTCGCCGCTCAGCACGTAGCGGTCGAACTCCGCCAGCAGCTCCGACAACGGGCGCTCCGTCTCCGCGAGCGCGGCGAGGGTGTGGAGTGCCGCGAGCATGCCGGAGTCGGCGCGCCAGAAGTCACGGAAGTAGAAATGGCCGCTGTGCTCGCCACCGAAGATCGCGCCGGTCTCGGCCATCGTGGCCTTGATGTAGGAGTGCCCGACGCGGGTGCGCACCGGCTTGCCACCGAGCTCCAGGACGATCTCGGGCACCGAGCGGCTGGTGATCAGGTTGTGGATCACGGTCGCGCCGGGCTCCTTGGCGAGCTCGCGCGAGGCGATCAGTGCCGTGAGCGTCGACGGGGACACGGCCTCGCCACGCTCGTCGACGATGAAGCACCGGTCGGCGTCGCCGTCGAAGGCCAGGCCGATGTCGGCGCCCTCGACGAGCACCCGCTTCTGGAGGTCGACCAGGTTGGCCGGCTCGATCGGGTTGGCCTCGTGGTTGGGGAAGCTGCCGTCGAGCTCGAAGTACATCGGCACCAGGTCGACCTGGTCGCCGAGGCGGCCGAAGACGGCGGGCGCGGTGTGCCCGGCCATGCCGTTGCCGGCGTCCGCGACGACCTTGAGCCGTCGACCCGTGACGGGCGCGAGGCTGAGCAGGTGCGCGGCGTACGCCTCGAGCACGTCGTGCTCGGTGATCGTGCCGGTGGGCCCGACGACCGGACGCGGCTCGGCCACGAGGTCACGGATCTCGGCGAGCCCGGTCTCCATGCCGACCGGCGTCGCGTAGGCCCGGCACATCTTGATGCCGTTGTACTGCGCCGGGTTGTGGCTCGCGGTGAACATGGCTCCCGGGTGGCCGAGGTGCCCGGAGGCGAAGTAGAGCTGGTCGGTCGAGGCCAGCCCGATCATCACGACATCGGCACCGGCCTCGGTGGCGCCCTCCGCGAACGCGCCGGCCATCCCGGGCGAGCTCGGGCGCATGTCGTGGCCGACGACGACGGTCGCCGCGCCGACGACCTGGGCGAAGGCCCGGCCGGTGGCGCGGGCGAGCGTGTCGTCGATCTGGTCGGGGACGGTGCCGCGGACGTCGTACGCCTTGAAGACGGCGTTGAGGTTCGCGGGGTCGAGGGTGTCGGCCATGCCCCGGAGCCTAGTGGGGAGTGCGGGTCAGTCGGACGACAGGACGCGCAGGTGTCCGCGCCGGGTCGTCTCGCGACCGGTCTCCTCGGCCGGAGCGACCCGCAGCGGCGCGACCGGGCGGCCGGCCTCGCGTACGGCGTCGGCGAGTGCGAGCAGGTCGTCGCTCGACGGGCCCTCGGCCGCCGGGTCGCGGGCGAGCCGGAGCACCTCCCAGCCACGCGGCGCCGACAGCCGCTCGCTGTGCTCGGCGCACAGGTCGTAGGCATGGGGCTCGGCGTAGGTGGCCAACGGGCCGAGGACCGCCGTCTGGTCGGCGTAGACGTACGTCAACGTCGTGACCGCGGCGCGACCGCAGGCCGTGCGCGAACAGCGGCGGGCAGGACTCACGCCGCAGACGGTACCTCCGAAGGCCGGCGGTGCCGATTAGGCTCGCGGCGTGGATGACGCGGGTACGTCGGGTGGGCCGGGTCGGCGGCGCATCAGGGACCGTCGGGGCCGAGGAATGCGCGGCCCGGCGATCACCCCGCGCGTGCCGGGCCAGCCCGAGCTTCCCACCGGCCGCGAGCGGTTCGACGACATCGCGCTCGGGATCGTCATGGAGATCGACCAGCGCTGGCAGGACCGCCTCGGGCTCGTCGAGTACGCCGTGGAGGACACCCCCCAGATCCCGGACGACTGGGCCTCGGGCACGGTGCCGCTCTCCTCGCTGGTCCGCGGCACCGGGGCCACGCCGACGCGACTGGTGCTCTTCCGCAGGCCGATCGAGCACCGGTGCGAGACCCGGAGCGACCTCGAGGCGATGCTCCTGACGATCGTCGTCGAGCAGGTCGCCGAGCTGCTCGGCATCGACGCCGAGGACGTCGACCCGCGCTACGAAGGCGGGGACTAGGGCATGGCTCCTTGTCGCCGAAGCCGATGACAACGGCGCAGTGGGGATCACTGCCGTGATCCGCGACCACTGGTCGTCTTCCCCAACCCGCCCGGATCAACTAGCCACGCACTATGACAGCCCGGGCCGCACGTGCGGGACCAGTCCGTTGCGCACGGGGACCGTGAGCGGCAGGACCGACGTACCGCCCGGCGCGCTGGTGACGACGGACCCGGTGACCGAGGTCCGCGCGGGTACGACGTCGAGCTGCCGGGTCGCGGCCGGCACCCGGACGACCGCGCCGCGGGCGGGCACGACGTCGAGGCTGGTCTCCTTGAGCTTCGAGCCGTCGGCGGCGCGCGCCACGACCGTCACCGTGCCCGCTGTGCTCGCGTCGGCAAGCACGACCTGGCGGGTGGCCGCCTGCCGGCCCCGCTCCGGCAGCGCGGGCAGGAGCACGGTGCCCTGGGTGTCGATCGGGGCGCCGGAGGTCGCGATCGACAGGTCGCCGCGCACCATGGAGCGCAGGGAGGTGGTGACCGGTCCGGACGCGGTGATCGAGAGGCCGAGTGCGCCCTGCGCGACCGCCTGGTCGACGACCGCGTTGACCGGGACCCGCACCACGCTCTGCGGCGGGACCCGGATCTCGTCGACGCCGTCCGGGGCGAAGACCGACTCCGAATCGATGACCTTGAGCTCGGCTCGCACCTCGTCGGTGCCCGGGTTCGCGATCGTCAGCGTGCGACGGCCCGATCCCGGTGCGAGTCCCAGCAACACGTTGTCCGTCGCGGGCTCGGCCTGGCCGGGTAGCCAGTCCTGGGTGACCGGTGCGGAGCCGACCCGGTCGACCCCGTCGAGCAGCGTCGCCCCGATCCGGCCGCGCGCGGCGACCACCTCGAGCGCGAGGTCGTCGGTCCGCGGGACCACCTCGGCGAGGTCGAGCCGCACGGTGGTGCCGCCCGGCACCGAGACTCCACGGAGCCGGGGCGCGTCGACCACGCCCGCCCGGCCGAGCACGGTGACGTCGGCGACGGCGGTGCCGGCGTCGGGGTTGGTGAGCTCGAGGACGGACCGGTGGCTGGCGCCGGCGCCCACACCGGTGAACCACCGCACCGCGGTGGGCGGCAGGCAGCTGGTGACCGCGTCCTCGTCGGCGGCGGATCGACCGGCGACCAGCCCGGGCGCCGCCTCGTCCTGGCCGGAGATCGCGAGCGCGTCCCCGTCGTCGACCGTGGTGACCCGGCCCGACACCAGGTCGGCGTCCGCGGCGGCGTCGCCGAGGCCGACCTGGACCTGGGCGTCCACGTCGTCGGAGGCCGTGGTCAGCGCCACCTCGGGAGAGCCGGGAAGCCCGGACGGGCAGATCAGCGTCGCCGCGGTCAGCGTCGTGCGAGTCGGGGGGTACGTCGTGTCCGGCGGGGTGTCGGGGCGCACCAGCAGGAGCACCGCCGCGCTCAGGACGGGCAGCACCACGGCGAGCACGGTGGTCAGGTTGACGCGACTGCGTCGCGCCGCCGTACGACGACCGGCTCGCTGACTCGGAGGCGGCGACTGGGAGTGGCTCATGGCGTCGACCGCCTCGGGTTCGTCGTCGGCAGGCAGAGCACGGCGACCACCACCACGGCGACACCCTGCAGGACCAGCAGGACGACGCGCAGCCAGGACACCGGACCCTCGAGGCTGTCGGCGTCGAGCGGCCGGTCGACCTGCCAGGCCCGGGTGGTGCGCTCCTCGGCGCTGGCCTGCACCAGCCCGGTGGTGGCGTCGAGGACCGCGGCGACGTCGCCGTCCGCAGGCGAGGGCAGCACGACGTACTCGATGCCGCTCTTGCCGAGGCCGTCGACCAGCTCCGGCGTCGGTCGCGACACCAGGGCGCGCACCTCAGCGGTGAACTCGTCGTCCGGCGCGGTGTTGTTGATGACCTCGTCCTCGCCGACGGTGACCCCGTCGCCGCGCCGGATCGTGTAGGTCAGGCCGTCCTCGACGCTGCCGCGGATCACCAGGATCCCGTGCTCGGGGCCTTCCTCGGAGCTCTGGACCATGTAGACCGGGATGTCGGTGTCGATCCCGTCGGCGATCGCGGGCTCGGAGCCGAGCCACCAGGCGAAGCCGCCGACCGGCACGGCGGCCGCGACGACGACGAGCACCCCCGCGACCACCCGTCGCCACGGGACCTGCTCGGTGCTCAGCCCGACGGCGCCGATCGCGACCGCCACCACGAGCGTGCCCTGGAGCACGACCACGAGCGTCCCGAGGCCCGCGCCCACCGAGATCGCCGCCAGGTCGAACGACAGCGCGCCGAGCACGGCGGCCAGGACGCTCGTGACCAGGGCGACGACCCAGCACACCAGCACCGGGATCCGGGTCGCGCGCGGCAGCAGCGCGAGCAGCGCGAGCGCGGCGAGCACCACCCCGAGCCACCACGGAGCCCCGAGGCCGTCGAGCCGTCCGCTGATCAGATCGAGCGTGTCGGCGGTCGGGGTGGGCAGTCGGCCGGTGTCGAGCAGCAGGGTCTCGGCGGCGGAGCGCTGGATCGCGGGGATCCACCACGGCGAGAGGAGCAGCGGCACCAGGCCGATGGCGGCAGCGGGCGGGCCCCAGACCGAGCGGTCCCGGATCGCACCTCGCACGACCAGCGTGGCGGCCGCGACGACCACGAGGCCGAGGACGGCGGCGAGCACCCACAGCACCGGCGCGAACGCCGCGGCGAGGGCCAGCAGCAGGCCCACCCGCCACGCGGCGCGCCAGCGCCGGTCCGGGGCCGGGTCGGCGAAGCCGAGCGCGGCGTGCGCGAGCCAGGGCAGGATCGCGGCCACGACGACGAGGCCCATCCGACCGTCACCCCACGCACCGCAGACGACCGGCACCAGACTCCAGGTCGTGGCGCCCCAGAGCAGCACCCAGCGCGAGGCACCGGTGAAGACGACCAGCCGCCCGACCACCCGCAGGAACCGCCAGGCGCCCCACAGCGAGACGGGCACGGCGACCACGAAGACCACCGAGACCGCGGCCGCCGGACTGCCGCCGAGCAGCGTCGCGAGCAGCGCCATCGGCAGCACGTACGCCGGAGCCGGCACCGCTGTACCGGTCCCGAGGGGGTGCCACGTCTCCACCTGGAGCCGCCACCAGTCGCCGGCACCGGCCGGGACCGGCGACAGACCGCCTCCGGCGATCGAGCCGTACGCCGTGCGCGCGGCCACCAGGGCGAGGACGACCACCAGGGTGCAGATCAGGGCCACCGGGTTGGTGAGGAAGCGGGCGAGCAGGCCGGTGTCGGCGCCGAGGGTGTCGTCGTCGTCCGAGCTCGGCCGCGGGGCGTAGCTCGCCGGAGCACGCTCGGCAGCCGCGGCGCGCCGGCGTTCGGCGACGTCCTGGGCCTGGTTGGTGGCGGCCGCCGCCAGGTCGCCGACGAAGTCGAGCCCGTGCCGGTAGGGCACCCACCACGGCGAGAGCAGTGGTCGCGCCCGGTCGAGATCGGCCCGCGGCTGCTCGCGCCGCGCCTGGCGAGCCGCGCGCACCTGGCCGGGGTGGGTGTAGAGGGACAGCAGGGCGGCGAGCTCGTCGAGCGCCTCGCCGACCGAGCGGACCAGGAGGAAGCCGACCATCCGCAGCACGGTGCCGAAGGCCAGGCGGACGACCAGCCACGGCAGCTTCCGCCCGGGAGCGTTCGCCAGCAGCGTGTAGAGCGCGGCGCGGCGCTCCTGGTGGTGCGTGTGCCGACCCGTCAACGACGTACGGCGAGCGCCGCGGTGCGCGGCCTCGGCGTGGAACACGACCGCGTCGGGGACGATCAGCGTGCTGTGGCCGGCCGCGGCGGCACGCCAGCCGAAGTCGATGTCGTTGCCGAAGATCGGCAGCTGCGGGTCGAAGCCGCCCAGCGCCTCGAGGACGGTACGCCGCACCAGCATGCCGGCCGTGTTGACCGCGAGCACCCGGCGTACGTCGTCGTGCTGGCCCTGGTCGTACTCGCCGCGCTCCAGACCGGTCTCGCGGCGACCGGTGCCGCTGATGGTGACGCCGAGCTCGAGCAGGCGCTTGAGGGAGGGCCACTCGCGGAGCTTCGGGCCGAGGATGTCGGCGTCGGGGTCGGCGGCGGCCGCCGCGAGGAGCGCGGCCAGGGCTCCCGGGTCCGCGGACGCGTCGTCGTGCAGGATCCAGATCCACTCCGGGGCCTCGCCCCGCTCGCGCAGCCGCGCCAGACCGAGGTCGACCGCGGCCGGGAACGACGTGGACCCGGGCGCGCGGAGCACGTCTCCGAAGGCCTCGTGGAGCAGGTCGGCGCTGCCGTCCTTGCTCCCGGTGTCGACCGCGACGACGGTGCTCAGCGGCGCGTGCTGCCCCCGGATCCCGTCGATGACGGTGGGAAGCCAGCGTCCGCCGTCATGACTGACGAGCAGAGCAGCGACGGAGGGAACCACGATCCCGAACCCTAACGGCCACGTGGTGGCCGCCCGGATTCGGCGGTGTCTAGACCGCGCGCTTCTTCAGCTTGCGCCGCTCCCGCTCGGACAGGCCGCCCCAGATACCGAAGCGCTCGTCGTTCATCAGCGCGGACTCGAGGCAGTCGTCGCGCACCTCACACGTCAGGCAGACCTTCTTGGCCTCCCTCGTCGACCCTCCCTTTTCAGGGAAGAACGCCTCGGGGTCGGTCTGTGCGCACAGCGCACGGTCCTGCCATCCCGCTTCCTCGGCGTCCCCGTCGAGGAGAAAAAGTTCTCTCACGGCACTCGCCCTTTCGACCCGGTTTTGCTCCCACATCCCCGTCCACCTACGGTCCGGGCCTGGGAAGATCGGTCCGGCATCACCGCGTGGAAAACGTGAACGACACTGTGGGAATTACATGCCTGTCGTACCCCGAAAGTCAACCCCGGATCTGCTATGGCGCCCCGCTCACCTGGACCAGTCGAGTCCGGCGATCAGCGGCGACCACTCGTGCGGCAAGGTATCCGCATGCAGAACATCACGGTGCTGTCGGGGGGCATGGGCGGTGCGCGCTTCCTCCAGGGCCTCCTCCACGGCATCGCCGGGGGCCGCCTGCCCGGTGTCGCGAGCGACGCGCGGGTGACCGTCGTCGCCAACACGGCCGACGACATCTGGGTCCACGGGCTCAAGGTCTGCCCGGACCTCGACACCGTCATGTACACCCTCGGCGACGGGATCGACCCCGAGCGCGGCTGGGGCCGCCGGGACGAGACCTGGAGCACCAAGGACGAGCTCGCGGCGTACGGCGTGGAGCCGACCTGGTTCGGCCTCGGTGACCGCGACATCGCGACCCACCTGGTGCGCACGCAGATGCTGGACGCCGGCTACCCGCTCTCCGAGGTGACCGCGGCGCTGTGCCGGCGCTGGCTCACCCCGGCGTACGGCGACGCCGTACGGCTGCTGCCGATGACGGACGACCGGGTCGAGACCCACGTCGCGATCGCCGACCCCGAGTCGCCGAGCGGGCGCCGGGTCGTGCACTTCCAGGAGTACTGGGTGCGGCTGCGCGCGCAGGTCCCGGCGGAGACCGTGGTGGTCGTGGGGCTCGAGGACTCCGCCCCCGGCCCGGGCGTCGTCGACGCCATCACCGATGCCGACCTGGTCGTCCTCCCGCCGTCCAACCCGGTGGTCTCGGTCGGCACGATCCTGGGCGTACCCCGGCTCCGTGAGGCGCTCACCGCCACGAAGGCGCCGGTCGTGGGACTGTCCCCGATCGTCGGCGGCACCCACGTACGGGGCATGGCCGAGCAGATGCTGACCTCGATCGGGGTCGAGGTCAGCGCCGCCGGGGTCGGGCTCCACTACGGCTCCCGGGCCGACGGCGGGGTGCTCGACGGCTGGCTGGTCGACCTGGTCGACGCCGAGCAGGTCGAGCGGGTCGAGGCCGCGGGTCTCCCCTGCCGCGCCGTACCGCTGATGATGACGGACCCCGACGCCACGGCAGCGATGGCGGGTGCGGCGATCGAGCTGGTGGCCCGATGAGCCACCCGGTGAGCCGCCTCGAGATCACCGCCCCCGACGGCACGCCCGAGGTGGAGCCCGGTGACGACCTGGTGGCGATCGTGCTGCTGATGACGTCCCTGGCCGACGGCGACGTGCTCGTGGTGACGAGCAAGGTCGTGAGCAAGGCGGAGGGTCGGCTCCGGCGAGGCACCCGGGACGACGCGCTCCCGGGCGAGACCGCCCGCGTCGTCGCCCGCCGCGGGGAGACCACCATCGTGCGCAACCACCTGGGCCTGACGATGGCCGCCGCCGGGATCGACAACTCCAACGTGCCGCGCGGCCAGATCGTGCTGCTCCCCGAGGACCCCGACGGGACCGCACGCGAGCTGCGCGACGGCATCCGCGAGCGGGCCGGGGTCAACGTCGCCGTGATCATCAGCGACACCGCGGGCCGAGCCTGGCGCGACGGCCAGACCGACATCGCCATCGGCGCGGCCGGCCTGGTCGTCGCCGAGGACTTCGCCGGGAGGACGGACTCCTACGGCAACGAGCTGGCGGTGACGCTGCCCGCCGTCGCCGACGAGCTGGCCGGCGCCGCCGAGCTCGCGACCGGCAAGCTCGGCGGCCGCCCCTTCGCGGTCGTGCGCGGCCGCGCCGACCTGGTACTGCCGCCCGGCGAGCACGGCCCGGGTGCCGCGTCGCTGGTCCGCCCGGACGGCGCCGACCTCTTCGGGTACGGCGCGCGCGAGGCCGTCGTACGCGCCCTGCTCGGCCAGGCGGCGGACCAGCGCCCGTTCGGCGCTCCCGCCTCGTCCGCCGAGCTCGAGGCCGCCATCCGCGACGTCGTGGGCCTGGTCCCGTCGTACACCGGGGCCGGCGATCGGGCGCTGATGGTGACCTGCCCGCGAGGGCTGGTCCGCACCCTCACCGCCCTCACCTTCGCCCACGGATGGACGGTCCACTCGACCGACCATCCCAACGAACTTCGGTTGCGGCCCACATCTCTGTGACGCCCCCCGTAGACTCTGCCGTCGACCCGACCCCAGCGCGATCGCAGCGCCCCGCACGACCGAGGAACACGACGTGGCCAAGCCCGCCAAGACCGACCGCAAGGCGGTCATCGAAGAGATGCGCAAGAAGCAGAAGAGCGCCGACCGGCGCCGCGGCACCGTGATCGTGGCGGTGTGCGTCGTAGCCGCGGTGGGCATCATCGCCGCGGCCGTGGTGCCGATCCTGCTCGACAAGCGCCAGGACTCGAAGCTCGACAGCGTCGCGCTCGACAAGATCGGGTCGGCGGCGTCCGTCTGCCAGAAGGTCACCACCAAGAAGGCCGACGGCAACCAGAACCACGTGCCGGTCAACACCCCGGTCACCTACGCCGACGCGCCGCCGGCGTTCGGTGCGCACTGGAACCAGGCCGGCCTGGCCCCGGCGGCGTTCGCGCGCAAGTTCTACACCGCCGACGACCGCCCGCCCCTCGAGGCGCTCGTGCACAACCTCGAGCACGGCTACACGATCCTCTGGTACGACGACACGATCGCCAAGGACGCGTCCGCGCTGGACGACGTCGAGGCGATCGCCCGCAAGTTCAGCGGCAGCGACGACCTGCGCGACAAGTTCATCGCGGCGCCGTGGACGGGCGACGACGAGAGCGGCGCCAAGCTCCCCGACGGCCAGCACGTCGCGTTCACGCACTGGTCGGCCGGCGGCAACGGCGAGACCGACACCAAGAAGCAGGTCGGTGCCTTCCAGTACTGCTCCGGCGTCAGCGGTGCGGCGCTGTCCAGCTTCATGGACACCTACCCCTACACCGACTCCCCCGAGCCCGACGCCATGTGAGTGTGTGGCGCCCGAGCGAGCTCGGGCGCCACACACTCACCGCTACGTCAGCGCCGCTCGCCCGCTCTCCTTGAGTGCGGCGACGACCTGCTTGACCTCCTGGGCGCGGGCCCGGGTGGTCACGAGCAGTGCGTCCGGGGTGTCGACGACGACCACGTCGTCCAGGCCCACGACCGCGACGACGCGGCCGCTCGCCGGCACCACCAGCCCGGTGCTGTCGACGCCGAGCACCGAGCCGGCCTCGCCGAGCACGGAGACCGGGACCCCGGCCCGGTCCAGCAGGGTGGCGAGGGCGTCGAAGTCGCCGATGTCCTCCCAGTGGAACGACGACGGCACGACAGCGACCCGGCCGGCAGCTGCCGCGGGCTCGGCGACGGCGTGGTCGAGCGCGATCTTCGGCAGCCCCGGCCAGAGCTCGGCGAGCCGGTCCGGCTCGGCCGCGATCGCCCGCAGGGTCTGGGCGAACTCGGGGTGCCAGCGACCGAGCAGGTCGAGCAGCACGGTCGGGCGGACCACGAACATGCCGGCGTTCCAGCGGTAGCGGCCGGTCTCGAGGTAGGCCTCGGCCGTCGCGACCGACGGCTTCTCGACGAACTCCTGCACCACGGCCGCACCGGGCCGGTCGGCGAGTGGTTCGCCGACATGGACGTAGCCGAAGGCGGACGAGGGGAAGGTCGGCTCGATGCCGAGGGTGACCAGCCAGTCGTCGCGGGCGACGTCGACGGCCCGGCGTACGGCGTCCGCGAAGACCTCGGGATCGGTGATCACGTGGTCGGCGGCGAACGAGCCCATCACGGCGTCCGGGTCGGAGCGCTCCAGCAGGGCGGCGGCGAGGCCGATCGCGGCCATCGAGTCGCGGGCCGACGGCTCGGCGATCACGGAGTCCGGGCCGACCTCCGGCAGCTGCGCGAGCACCGCTTCGCGATGCGCCTGGCCGGTGATGACGACCACCCGGTCGGACGCCAGCGGCGCCAGCCGGTCGTACGTCTCCTGGAGCAGGGTCCGACCCTCGCCGCGCAGGTCGTGCAGGAACTTGGGGGCCGAGGAGCGAGACATCGGCCAGAGCCGGGTGCCCGCGCCACCGGCGGGGATCACTGCCCAGAAATGGTCGATGCCGAAGTGGTCGATCGAAGACATGGTGAAACCCTAGGGGTGTGACCACCTTCAGCGACGTGCTGGCGCGCCAGTTGCGCACGGATCCTGGCTTGCCGCTCATCACGTTCTACGACGAGGCCACCGGCGAGCGCGTCGAGCTGTCGGCGACGACGTACGCGAACTGGGTGGCCAAGACCGCTTCCCTGTTGACGGAGGAGCACGACCTCGAGCGCGGCCAGCGCCTGGCCGTCGACCTGCCGGCGCACTGGCTCGGTCCGGTCTTCCTCGGCGCCGCCTGGTCGATCGGCCTCGCGGTGGTCGGCCCGGACGACGAGGCGGACGCCGTCGTGTGCGGTCCGGGCTCGCTGGAGCGGTGGGCGGGGCGCGCCGACGACCTGCCGGTACTGGCCTGCTCGCTGCTGCCGCTCGGGGTGCGCTTCGCGGACCCGGTGCCGGCGGGCGTGCACGACGTCGGCATCGAGGTCTGGTCACAGCCCGACGCGTTCGTCTCCTACGACCCGCCGGGCGCGGACGACCTCGCCAGCGCCGGCGTCTTCGGCGACCGGACCCAGGCCGAGATGTGGAGAGCGGCCGCCGTCGGGAGCCTCTTGTCCGACGGCGGCCGCCTCCTCTCGGAGGCGAACCCGGCTTCCCCACCGGGGATCGCCTCCTTCACCGAGCCGCTCGCACGCGGCGGCTCGCTGGTGCTGGTCGTCCACTCCGAACCGGAGCGGCTCGCGTCGACGTACGTCGCGGAGCGCGCCACGGCTCGCTTCCCTTGAGCGCGAGCAGCACCACGTCATCACGGCGGGCCTAGCCCGCCAGGTCGAACCCCCTCATCCCCTGCGCGAGGAACCGCGGCTTCCCGAAGCCGGACGAGGCGCCGGGGAGCAGGTAGAGCGCGCCGTTCGACCGCTTGCGCACCACCAGGTCGGCGTGGCCGGTGAGTCCGATGTCGCTGATCCCGATCACCCAGTCGTACGGCGTCAGGTCGAGGCCGAGGTTCTTCTTGCCGGTCAGGCCGCCCGGACCGTTGCCCGGGTAGAGGATCGCCTTGGCGCCCTTGCGGAAGACCGAGTCGGGAGCGCCGTCGGCGTTCCAGCGACCCACCGGCACCTGCGCGGTCGCGCTGATCGCGGCGTGCGCGACGTAGCTGGCCTGCAGCCCGGACAGCCCGTTGCCCGGGTAGATCCGGACCGCACCGCCCGCGGGCTGGCCCATCAGGTCCGGGTAGCCGTCGCCGGTCATGTCGCCGACCGCCGCGAGCAGGCCGACCCCGGCGAAGCCGGTGCCGATGACCACCGGAGCGGCGAAGTGCCCGGCACCGTCGCCGCGGCGCAGCGCCAGCTGGCCGTCGGGGTTGCGGGAGATGATGTCGCCGTGCCCGTCGCGGTCCCAGTCGCCGGCGTTGAGCAGCGCGTCCGCCGTCGGGATCATCACCCCGGTGGCGATCGGCGTGCGGGTCTCGGTGCCGCCGTAGTTGCCCAGCACGGACACGGTGCCGCCGGAGCGCACCAGCACGTCGGGGGTCCCGTCGCGGACCAGCTGGCCGACGCCGACGACCTGAGCGGCCTTGGTCTCGGTCACCGGGCCGAGCTTGTGCCCGAACCTGCCGTTGCCGCGCGAGGGCAGCACGAAGCCGTAGCCGTTGCTGCGCTTGCGCACGAAGAGGTCGGGCAGGCCGTCGCCGGTGAAGTCGCCGAGGCCGTCGATCGAGGTGAACGACGCCCACGACCCGGGCAGCGCGACCGCCTTGCGGAAGCGGCCCTTGCCGGTGCCGGCGTGCAGCCAGAGCTTCCCGGAGGTGTCCCGCGCCAGGAGGTCGGCCCGGCCGTCGCCGTTGGCGTCACCGACGCTCGTGAGCAGGTTGTAGCCACCCCAGGCGGCGGAGAGACGGCGTACGGCGAACCCGCCCTTGGCCCGGCGGAGCAGCACGTCAAGGCGGCCGGTCGACGGGACCCGGGCGACCAGGTCGTTGCGACCGTCGCGGTTGACGTCCCCGACAGCGGTGACCAGGTCGTGGCCCTTGAGGCGGCCGATCTTGTTGACCGGGGCGCCGAAGGTGCCGGCACTCGTGCCGGGACGCACCTTGGCCGGCCCGGCGGCCGGCTGCACGACCAGGTCGGGAACGCCGTCCCCGGTCAGGTCGGGTGAGACCACCGTGCGGTCCGTCGCGGCCAGACCGGTGGCGGCGGCGACCGGGGCCGCCAGGTTGGTCAGCCCGCCGGTCGGGATCACGAACACCTGGCCGTCGCTGGCCCGCCGCGCCACCAGGTCGGGGTGCGGGGTCGAGGCGACGTCGGACTCGAGCTCGCGTCCGGCCCAGCCCCGCTGCGCCTCGGCTGCCAGCCGTCGGATGTCCGGGATCCGGGCGTAGAGGTACTTGCCCGGGCAGGCGGTGGACGCGGCGTCGCGGTGGCCGTTGATCGCCTCGAAGCCCTTCTTGCCGACCTGCTGGCTGGTGGAGGCGGCGTTGACGCCGTGCAGGGAGAGCTTCCAGGCGAACAGCGCGCCGTACGCCTGGATCATCGCGCTCGACGGCTGCTTGATGTCGTAGTTGCCGATGGCCGACATCGCGAACGAGTAGTCGTTGTAGTTCAGCGTGTGGGCGCCGACGACCGGGCGGTCGATGCCGCCGTACCGGCCCTCCCAGATGCGCCCGAACCGGTCGACGAGGTAGTTGTAGCCGATGTCGGACCAGCCGCGGCGCTTGGTGTGGTACGCGTAGATGCTGCGGAGGATGCCCGGCACCTCGTCGCGGCTGTAGTCGTTGGCATTGACCGTGTGGTGGACGAAGCCGGCGTGCACCTCGAAGTAGCGCAGCGAGCTCTTGTCGCGCATGCTCTCGTCGGCGCCCCACTGCGCCCTCGAGTAGATCTGCGGCTTCGGGGTGAAGGTCGCGGCCTGCAGCGCGATCTGGTCGGAGCCGTCGGTGCCCGCACCCGGCTCGGTCTCGAGGGTGCCTCCGGGCGCCGGGACCGTGGGCTCGGTGCCGTTGGTGTCCAGCGCGGGCCGCTCGACGGCGGTCTTGGTCGCGGTGCCGGGGTCGACGACGGCGAGCTTCAGGTCGGGCGGCAGGTCGCCGGTCGTCGACTCGACCTGGACCTGGACGTCGTCGACGTCGCCGACCAGCAAGGCGTCGGTCCCGGGACGTGCGTGCCGTGCCTCCTCGGTGCCCGGGTCGGGGCCGTGGTCGTCGTGGTACTCGAGGTCCATCCAGCCCGACCAGGTGTCCCCCGTCCGGGTGCGGACCTGCAGCGCGATCTCGTCCTCGGGGACCTTGGTGCCGTGCTCCCAGGTGACGCCGACGGCGCCGTACCCCTCGACCGGCTCGGGGACGCTGGTGACCGCGTCGGCCGTCGCGCGCTTCGCCGCGAGCATGTCCGCCTTGGTGCGGGCGCCCCGCGGCGCCGTGGAGGACGCCGTGAGGTCGTACTCGGTGACGGCGGGGTCCACGACCTGGTCCGGCACCGTCGAGGTGCGGGCGGACTCGCGGACATAGGCGCTCAGATCGGCGGAGAGGCCGGTCGCGGCGGTGGCTTCGTCGGGACGGTCGTGTACGACGTCGAGGCTGATGACGCTCGCCGCAGGGGTGAGCACAGCGATCACGAGACCGAGCGCCAGCAGCTGCTGGCAGGCCGTGACGAAGCGGATCTTGCTGGGTGGCATGAGGCGTTACTCCAGTGCGGGGGAAGTTCACACGGTGAGCAACTTTCACACGCGTCACAGGAGTCACGGAAGGTCTCGTGAGTAACTACAAGACTGTAATTTCCACTCGACACGCCGGTAGGTTTCGGATTTGTCAATCAATTACAGGCGTGTAATTTCCCCACAGGTCGGTGCACATCGCCCCTCGCACGGGGTCGCCGCATGGCCTGCGGGTCCGTGGGTGCGCCGAGTCGGCGCTAGTTTTCGCTGCGGGCGCTGCGCGCCGGGGGCAAACTAGCGCCGACTCGGCGGCTATCTAGCTCCGCTTCGCTCCGCTAGATGTCAGCACCGAGGTCGTCGTCCTCGGTCTCCAGCTCTTCCTGGGTCTCGTCGCCGGAGTCGTACTTGACGTACTTGATCCCGGCGCGGACGTCGCCGTCGAAGCCGAGCTTGCCCTGCTCGAGCACGATCACCCGGTCGCACATCTTGCGCACGGAGCCGGCCGCGTGGCTGACGTAGACCAGGGTCCGGCCGCTCTGGCGGATCTCCTGCATCTTCTCCAGGCACTTCTGCTTGAAGGGCTTGTCCCCCACCGCCAGCACCTCGTCGGCGAGGAAGATGTCGGAGTCGACGTGGATGGCGACCGAGAAGCCGAGCCGCGAGCTCATGCCCGACGAGTAGTGGCCCACCGGGGAGTCGAGGAACTTGCCGAGCTCAGCGAACTCCGCGATGTCGTCGAACTTGCGGCGCGTCTCGGCCTCACTCATGCCGAGGACGGCGGCGTTGAGGAAGATGTTCTCGCGGCCGGTGAGCTGCGGGTGGAACCCGGCCCCGGTCGCGATCAGGCCGGTGATCCGGCCCCGGGTCAGTACGGCGCCGCCCTCGGGCCGCATCACGCCGTTGATCAGCTTGAGCAGGGTGCTCTTGCCGGAGCCGTTGAGGCCCATCAGGCCGACCGACTCACCCTGCTGGATCGTGAACGACACGTCGTCCACGGCCTTGAAGGTGTCGCTGATGTCCTGGCGCCGCAACGCGGCGACGGTCATCTGCTTGAACGTGCGGTGGTAGCGCAGGGTGAAGGACTTCGTCGCGTGGTCGACGACGATCGACTCGGTGCCGCTCATCACAGACGCTCCGGGATCTTGTTCTCGAGCCGGGAGAAGACGACCTGGCCGATCCCCAGCATCACGATGGAGAGCACGACCGCGAGGCCGGAGAACGCCCACAGGCTGGCGGGCAGGTGCTTGGCCGCGGTCGCGGCGGGGTCGGAGGTCGTGCCGACCCAGAAGGCCTGCTGGAACAGCAGCACCGCGTCCGCGATCGGGTTGAGCAGGTAGAACTGCGCGAACTCGCCGAAGCGGTCCTGCACCATCGTGTACGGGTAGATCATCGGGACGCCGAAGCGGATGAAGTTCGTCATGATCTGGGCGACGTTCGAGACGTCCCGGAAGAAGACGTTGGCCGCGCTGAAGAGCAGCGCCATCGCGGTGCCGGACACCATGATGATGAAGAGCGCCGTAACCAGCGCGGCGACCCCGATCACGGTCGGGGTCCAGCCGAGGAGCACGCAGACGACGACCATGATGATCACCTGCGGCACCACGTGGTAGCCGGAGACCAGCATCGAGGCGACCGGGAACATCTCGCGCGGCATCGCCATCTTCTGCACGAGCGCCTTGTTGCGCACGATGGATCTCGTGCCCGCGTTGAAGGTCTCGTTGAAGAAGTGGACGATGATGATGCCGCAGAACATGTGGATGGCGAAGTTCTCCACGTCCTCGTGGAGGTTGAAGAGGACGCCCATCACGACGTAGTAGATGAAGAACTGGCTCAGCGGGTTGATGTAGGACCACAGCAGGCCCAGGACCGAGCCCTGGTAGCGCGCCGAGATCTCCCGGCGTACCAGCAGCTTCAGCAGGTAGCGCCGGCGGAAGACCTCGAGCAGGCCGGTGCCTGCCGCGGGCGAGCGCAGCGGCGCGTCCACGTGCCGGACCTCGGGTGACGAGACCGCGGCAGCGGATTGCGTCACGTCAGTCATCGGCCGCCTCGGGTTCGGCTTCGGTCCACGGACGGAACGTCTCCTCCCACGCCTCGGGCGACGTGATCTCCGGCAGCTTCGAGCGGTACTCCGCGGCGAGCTCCGGCCAACGGCGGTAGAGCTTGAGGTGCAGGTCGGCGACCCGCTTCAGCAGGTCGCGGTACAGCTCAGGGTCTCGAGTGTAGAGCGCGGCCGACGTCTGGTCCGGCATCGAGACGATGGCAGAGTCATGCCGCGCCAGGCGGTACCACTTGGCGTCCATGGCGGCGATCTCCGCCTCGGGGAACTCCCGCGACAGCGGGCGGGGCTTGCGCAGCTGGCGCAGCGGCATCAACCCGGCCGTGATGATCTGGGAGCGCTTGCTGGGGACCTCGAGCTCGTCGTGGCCGCGCCGCGACGGCTTCGTCCGGCGCACCGGCGGGAACGCGTCGGGGTCGGAGCTCAGCTGCGCGTCGGGGTACTGCTTGCGCAGGGCGTTGACCTCGGCGAGCCGGGTCGGCAGCTGAGCGTGCAGCCCGTCGGGACCGGCGAGCACGTCCTCCATCGCGAGCTGGCGCAGCTCGACGGTGGAGTACTGCATCCCGACCAGGTGGGCGATGGTGTGGTTGAGGCTCTCCCGGATCACCCGGCCACCGTGGGGGTACGGCGAGTGCAGCAGCGCGGCGATGAGCCGGTTGCGCTGGTGGAAGTAGGCCTGCCAGTCGAGGGCGTCGTTCTTGTCGGTCCACGGGACGTGCCAGACCGCGGCGCCCGGGAAGGTCACCGTCGGGTAGC
>Ga0190274_10000609_pt1 | contig 21111 bp, 23 predicted proteins | sample Popmic531T_FD_133002 | JGI IMG/M metagenome (GOLD analysis project Ga0190274, IMG submission 133002) | Populus adjacent soil microbial communities from riparian zone of Yellowstone River, Montana, USA - 531 T | ecosystem: Environmental > Terrestrial > Soil > Riparian zone | place: USA: Montana... | reverse complement strand
TTCCTTGCCGACCTTGTCCATCGCTTTGGCGATCATCTTGCCGACATCCTCGTCGCCGTTCGCCGAGACGATCCCGACCTGGGCGATCTCGTTCGAGCTCGACACGGGCCGCGAGCGCGCTTCCAGATCCTGCACGACCCGGGCGACGGCAAGCTCGATGCCGCGCTTCAGATCCATCGGATTGGCGCCGGCCGAGACCGACTTCATGCCCTCGCGGACGATCGACTGGGCGAGCACGGTGGCGGTGGTGGTGCCGTCGCCGGCGAGGTCGCTGGTCTTGGACGCGACTTCGCGCAGCATCTGTGCGCCCATATTCTCGAACTTGTCCTTGAGCTCGATCTCCTTGGCGACGGCAACGCCGTCCTTGGTGATCCGGGGCGCGCCGAAGCTCTTGTCGAGGACGACGTTGCGGCCCTTGGGGCCCAAAGTGACCTTCACCGCGTCGGCGAGGATGTCGACGCCGCGCATGATCCGCTCACGGGCGTCGCGCGAAAAGCGTACGTCTTTCGCTGCCATCAGAAGATCCCCACGCCCTGCGACAGCCTGTCGACGGCTTCCGTCAGATAATCATCCACGAACTCCTCGAAGAAATCGTCCCGACGTAAATACCGGACCCTCACACCGGTCTTGAGGCGGTCCCGCGCGAGCGCGCGTAAGGAAGCACCCCATTTGTCCAGCGCCGTGCGGCTCGCGGGATCGATCACAATCCAAATCTCGAATCCCACGATTTTGCTGAGTGGCACCAGTCCTTTGGCTTTGCTTCCGATTGCGAGGCATAGGCGATCGATGTCGTCATATTTCTGGCTGAAATAGGCGAGATTGGCGGGGTCACGGACACCGTCGATGATGGCGCCGACATAGATATGGCCGTGCGGTTCCTCGAGCACCTCCTCAAACGCTACGAGGTTCGGAAAGAGTTTCGCTTGCCAGATGTCGGCCAGCGGCGTGCCCGTCGGCGGAAGTACCATGGTGTCGCAACCCGCACTCATCGCGCCGAAGGACCGGCCATTCGTGCCCCAGGGCCGCCATTGTGCGGGCTTCTGTCCGTCGAGTACGGCGAAGTTCAAGAGTCGCACATCTGGCATTGGCAGCTTTTCAAATCCTTATTCCAAATGTCTCTAGTGGTTTGGCCTGCTCCTTGAGCACACCAGCAGGATTCTGGGCGACGGTCACGACGGTAGCTTCCCCCAATGCTGTGTCCAGTCTGCCCGATGCCGAGGCGATGTCATTGGCGAATTTAGCCTCCTCCTCTCGAAGAGTCGCGTTTAATGTGTTTGCTTTTCCTGACAGAGATTTTAGTTCTGCACGCAATGAGGGAATAATTAGTTTGCGATCCTTGTTCGGAGTTAGGTCGTCAAACAAACGGTGAAACAACTTCTTGGCTTGGGTGAAGCTGTTTGTGAACCCGCGGACGGTGGAGCCATCGGGCTTCTTGTAGTAGAGCGTGCCAAGATTGATCAGAAGGAATAGCTGTCCGCCGATTAGTACTTCTCGCAGATCCTGTCCCTCGATGGGCGCACCGAACTCGAGATGGTAAGGATCGCTCGACGAGAAGATCCCCCGCACGAACCAGACGATCGAGCAGAGCAGCGCCAGCAGGAGATAGGACAGGACGGCTGGCACGACGCTCCTCGGAATAGTGACATATTCTTCTCGCGCGATGCCCCACAACGTCACGGTCCCGGCAAGCCACAGGACGACAACGGCGAGGATCTGAGCATTTGCCGAAACCCGTTGATTGAGGAAGTCGTATGCGGGTGTTTTCGCATAGTCGAAACCGGCCATGGCGAGGATAAGGACAGCCGCTAGGATGACGATATTCGTGATCCGATCGGGCAGGTTGCTAGGATACCAGATCGCGCGTGCCAGCTGGGCGGCCATTCAGCTTCCTATGCCCTCATACTTCAATTTGATTAGAGTTTATTGGCATCCTCGATACCCCAGACCGCTTGCTCGGTCCATCGCAACTTGCCGCCAGGTTGATGACATGCCGACGTGGATGTGATTGCAGAGCTGTTCGGCCTCTTTCATGCCAGCACCCAGCGAAGGTCTCATTCGGATGTGCCATGAGGGGAGGCGCAGGGTAGGCCGCAAGTCGAGAGGAGCAATTGAGCACTTTCGATTTGCCAACAAACGTCCGACCTTCTCCGATCGGCCCGGAAAGCTGCCGGACAGCTAACAGCCAAGTCTTACGGCTGCGGATAACCGATGGCTTCGGTCGCGGCGTGGATGCAATGCCGGATGTCCGTCCGCGCGATTCTATGCGGTGGTTCCACGTCATGCGCTGATCGGAAGTCTTACTCTGGCGCGAAGCTCATCGAGATAGTCGCTCCACCATTGATGCATCGCGACGCGCTCTTCCCAATAGAAACCGCGGTTATAGATGCCCCGGATCGAATCCTTGTCGGCATGGGCAAGCGAGCGCTCGATCGCGTCGGGGCTCCATTTGCCACTCTCATTGAGGAGCGTCGACGCCGTAGTTCGAAGGCCATGAGCGGTGATCTCTCCAACCCCATAGCCCATTCGCCGGAACGCCTGGTTGATCGTATTTTCGCTAAGCGGTCGCCGCGACGTGTGGAATGCCGGAAACACGAAGCCATCGGGGCCTGTGAGCTCGTTCAGCTCGGCGAGGTAGGTCACCACCTGCCGCGACAGCGGAATGGCATGCGGCCGGCGCATCTTCATTCGCTCGGGCGGGATTTTCCAGACGGCCTTTTCGAGATCGAACTCGGGCCATCGCGCCTGGCGAAGCTCGCCGGGCCGGGCCATGACATGGGGCGAAATCTGCAAGGCAAGGCGGGTAATCAGATGGCCCGAATAGGCATCCACGGCCCGCAACAATTCGCCGACCGCCTCGGGATCGAGGACAGCGCCGTGATGCTGGACCTTGGGCGTCACCAGGGCTCCGCGCAGGACTGAGGTCGGGTCGGTCTCACCTCGACCCGTTGCGACGCCATATCTGAATACCCGGCTGGCGAAGGATCGGCAGCGGCGCGCCGTCTCATGCTTCCCTTTGGCCTCGATGCGCTTGAGCGCGGCCAGGACTTCCACGGGCTTGAGGTCGGCGATGGCGTTAAGAGCGATCGGTGACAGTTGCTCGAGTAGCCATGTGGCTTTCGTGGTTGTGGTCTCGGCGCGGCCCTCCGCGACCATCTTTTCGATATATTCCTTGGCAACGTCGCCAAAGGTGTTCGCTGCATTGTAGAGGGCCAGGAGCTTGTCCCGCTTGCGTTCGGCGGCGGGGTCAACGCCGTCGCGTAGCTGCTGACGAGCCTCGTCGCGCTTCCGGCGGGCCTCGGCCAGCCCAACCTCGGGGTAGCGACCGAACGCGATGCGCTTGTCCTTGCCGAGGTGCGAATATTTCAGCCGCCAAAGCTTCGAGCCGTTGGGATGGACCTCGATGTAGAGGCCGTGCCCGTCGCCACGCTTGTAGACGCGATCGCGCGCTTTCAGTGCGCGAATCTCCAGATCTTTCAGAGCCATGATCACTCCCATCCGCTTCGACCGGCCGTGACCTGAAAGTGCCCTCTACTCTCCCCAGAACACGCTGTCGGGCCATCAAATTTCGGTAGGGCCATCATGGCCCGTTTGATGGCCCGTTTCGTGGCCCACTTTTGCTGGGATTATGTAAAACGTGCTGGGACATCCTCGGACAAAACCAGTCCGAGAATGGCAGATTTCCGCCGTTTTTTCAAACTTTTTGGTATGCCCGAAGACGGGTCCCTGGTGCCCAGAAGAGGACTCGAACCTCCACGCCCTTGCGAGCGCCAGCACCTGAAGCTGGTGCGTCTACCAATTCCGCCATCTGGGCCCAGAGAACAAAACAACAGGTAGGCGGGGCGCGTTAGGGGGCGGTCCTGTTCCTGTCAACCTGCGCCCGCTTGCCAAGCCCGGGGCGCGCGGGCAATGAGGCGCCGCACTCCAAAGGCGTTCTTCATGACGGTGAAAACGGACCGGCTCATCACCCTGTTCGGCGGCGGCGGCTTCGTCGGCCGCTATGTCGCCCAGGCCCTGTTCAAGGCCGGCGCCCGGGTCCGAATCGCCGAGCGCGAGCCGCGCCGCGCCTTCTTCCTGAAGCCTCTGTGCGGGCTCGGCCAGATCCAGTTCGTCCGCGCCGACCTTGGCGACAAGGGCGCCCTCGCCGCCGCCTGCCAGGGCGCCGACGCGGTCGTGAACCTCGTCGGCATCCTCAAGGGCGATTTCCAGGCGGTTCATGTCGACGGCGCCCGCAACCTCGCCGAGGCGGCCGCGGCGGCGGGCGTTCCGGCCCTGGTCCACGTCTCGGCGATCGGCGCCGACCCCGACGGCGACAGCGCCTATGGCCGCTCCAAGGGCGAGGGCGAGGCGGCGGTGCGCGCCGCCTTCCCGGCCGCCACCATCGTCCGCCCGTCGATCGCGTTCGGGCTGGAGGACGATTTCGTCAACCGATTCGCGCGGATGGCGCAGCTGCTGCCGTTCGTCCCGGTGATCCGCGGCAAATGGCGGGTGCAGCCGGTCCATGTCGCCGATCTCGGCAAGGCGATCGCTTTGGCCGCCCTCGATCCCAGGACGCATGCCGCCGGCACCTACGAGCTGGGCGGCCCGCAGGTGCTCGACATGGCCGGGCTCAACCGCTGGATCTGCCGGGCGACCGGCCGCAACCGGCCGGTGGTCGAAATCCCCGACGCGATCGGACGGATCGTCGCCCGCCTGGGCTTCCTGCCGGGCGCGCCGCTGACCTGGGACCAGTGGCTGATGCTCCAGAACGACAACGTCGCCTCCGGCCCCGGCTTCGAAGCGTTCGGCATCCGCCCCGCCCCCCTCGCCGCGGTCGCCGAAGGCTGGCTCAACCTCTACCGCCGCCACGGCCGCTTCGCCAAGGCGCCGCTGACCTGAATCCTATTCGGGCAAAAAGCGCCGGACCACGTCCCGCGCCAGCCGGGCCGGCCTGTGAGTCGCGGCATCGAGGCAGCACCAGGCGCTCTTCACCTCGGCCAGCACCTCCTCGCCGCGGATGATCATCGTGCTGAAGAAGGCGCGGGCGCCCTGCACGCCTTCCGCGACCACCGAGGCGACGACGATGTCGTCGAGGAAGGCCGGCCGCCGGTAGGTGATCTCGTGCTTCAGCGCGACCCAGAGATGCCGGGCCACCGCCTCGGCCGGCGCCACCCGCCGCCAATAAGCGATCACCGCCTCCTGCACCCATTCGAGGTACACGCTGTTGTTGACGTGGCCCATGAAATCGATGTCGCCCGGCTCGATCGCGAGGCGGTGGAGATGAGGGGCGGGCGCGGCGGTCATGAGACGATGCCGATCTACACTGACAATCGTGTCAATAATGCGGCCGAGGAAACCGGCTGGACCGGCCGCGGCTTTCCCCGCTAGGCCCCGCTCATGGACGCAGCGACCCTCATCACCATCATCCTGCTCGGCATCGTCGAAGGCGTCACCGAGTTCATTCCGGTCTCCTCGACGGGCCATCTCATCCTCGCTTCGGAGCTGCTCGGCTACGACGCCGCGCAATGGGCGGTGTTCAACGTCGTCATCCAGCTCGGCGCGATCCTGGCGGTGATCGCGCTCTACTGGCGCACCTTCTGGGCGGTGCTGACTGGCCTCATTCGGAACCAGCCCGAATCCTGGCGCTTCGTCCGCAACATCGCGATCGGGTTCCTGCCGTCGGCGGTGCTCGGCCTTTTGCTCCACCGTCAGATCGAGGCGATGCTGGGCAGCGCCACGATCGTCGCCTGGGCGCTGATCGCCGGCGGCATCGCCATCCTGATCATCGAGCGAAGCGCGCCGCAGGGCAGCGAGAAGGGCGTCGCCGACATCTCGTTCGGCAAGGCGGCCGGAGTCGGCCTGATCCAGTGCCTGTCGATGATCCCGGGCGTCAGCCGCTCCGGAGCGACCATCCTCGGCGGCCTCTCGCTCGGCATCGAGCGGCGGACCGCGGCCGAGTTCAGCTTCTTCCTCGCCATCCCGACCATGGTCGGCGCGACCACGCTCGAGCTGGCCAAGAATCCCGGCAATCTCGGCGCTGCCGGCGCCGGCGGCATCGCGATCGGCTTCATCGTCTCGTTCATCGTCGCCCTGGTCGTGATCCGATGGTTCATCGGCATCGTCTCGCGACGGGGCTTTGCGCCCTTCGCCTGGTATCGTATCGTCGCCGGCATCGCCGCTCTGGTCTGGCTGGGCGCGCGATAAGGGGGCAATCATGGTGAAGCGACGTCTGGCGGCCTTGCTGATCGCGGGGCTTATCATTCAGCCGGCGTCGGCAGACGCCCAGCCCCGACCCGTCGCCCCGCCGGAATCGACGCCGGCTCCGGAAACGCCGTCGCCCCCCGCCGACCCGGCCGCGCTCGCCGCGGCCGAGCGGCTCGTCCGGCTGTTCATGCCCGACGGTGCGATGGAGCAGATGTTGGGCGCGACCTTCTCGCAGATGGAGGGGCTGGACAGCTCGCTCGCCGCAACTCTCCCCGCCCTCGAGGCGGCCGACCCCGCCGACGCCGATCCGCATCGGGCGGAGCGGACCAGGATCACCGAAGAGGTGACTCGGCAGGCGATGACCGAGATGATGTCGTCGATGGAGCCGCTGATCCGGCAAGCCATGGTCAATTTCTTCGCGAGGCGATTCACGATCGGTGAGCTGGGAGAGATGACCGCCTTCTTCTCGACCCCGACGGGGACCAAATATGCGCGCCTCGCGCTCACCATGCAGCAGGACCCGGCCTATACCGAAATGGTCGCGGCGATGCTGCCGCGAATAATGGAGACCTCCATGACATTGGAGGAGCGGGTGCGGGCCGCCACGGCCCATCTGCCCCCGCCGCCGTCCGCCGAACCGGACGATGACGGCGAGGTATCGGAATGAACCGCCTGCCATCCCTCCTCGCCGCGATCGCAGGTCTCTGCCTGGCTCCCGCGTCCGCAATCGCCCAGCCGGCGCCCGATCCGGCCGCGCTCGACCTCGCCCGGCTGCTGATGGCGCGCGACGAGACGCTTTACGACGATTCCGATCTTGGCCGAATTCAGGGGCGAATCGCCGAGCAGCTGCTCGAATCCAACGCCTGCGATCCCTATGCCGCCGAGTGCCAGGCCGAGGCGACCGCGGTCGCGCGCGAATTCGCCCCCGCCTACCGCCAGGCGGAGCGCGTCCGGCTCGAGCTGATCACCGCCCATCTGATCGCCGATCAATTCCGGCCGGAGCAAGCGACTCACGTCGCCCAATATCTGCGTGGCGAGGAGGGCGGCCGACTGCTCGACACGCTCGCTTTGCTGCGCCGGCCGGAGCGCACCGCGCAGCGCCGGCGAGAGCTGGAGCGCGCCGTCGGCCGCACCGACCCTCGCGCCAGCGCCGCCGCGCTCGGCCGCTTCCGCGAGCGCACCCGCTATTTGCCGCGCGCGCGGCCCCGCTGATCGCCCGTTCAGGCCCGGCTCATCCGGAAAGAGGCAAAGCGGCAACCGAGTCGCGGACACATGCGTTTTCGCTGCATATCCGCTTGTCCGATAAGGAAGATTGTCATGCGTAAGCTGCTGATCGCCACCGCCGCCTCGCTCCTGTTCGCAGCGCCCGCCGCCGCCCAGGACGATCCCGTCTTCGACGACGGACTGGACGCCGAGATCGCGGCCTCGATCCCGCCGGGCGAGGAGATCGAGGCGATGGCCCCGGCGATCGACCGGATGACCGGCGCCCTGCTCGACGTCGATGTCGGGCCGGTGCTCGACGCGGCCGATCCCTATCGCCGCCGCCACTGGCGCGGCCGCCGGACGCTGGGCGACCTCGCCGGCCGCGACGATCCCTATTTCGAGCATCGCCTGCGCGATTCGATCTACGGCACCACCGCCGGCATGGCGGCGATGATGGACGCCTTCGCCGCCGCGACTCCGGCCGTGCGGCGCTCGCTGCGCGAGGCCGAACGGGCGATCGATCGCGCGATCCGCGAGTCGCGCTATCGGGACCGCTACGGCGATCGCTGGGACGACTGACAATAGGGTCCAAATCCGCGGTGGACTGGGGCGGCCCGGCCATTAAGAGGGCTGCGCATGTGGCAGCTCTACCAATTCCCGCTCTGCCCCTTCTCCCGCAAGGTCCGACTGACCATGGCCGAGAAGGCGATCCAGCACGAGCTGGTGCGGGTCTCGCCCTGGCTTCAGGAGGACGAGTTCATCGATCTGAACCCGGCCGGGCAGACGCCGGTGCTGGTGGAAAGCCAGAAGGGGATCGTGCTGATCGATTCGGGCGCGATCTGCGAATATTTCGAGGAGACGATCGACCGCACGCCGATGATTCCGGGCACCGCCGTCAACCGCGCCGAGATCCGCCGCCTGGTCACCTGGTTCGACGAAAAGCTCTACCATGACGTCGTCGCGCCCCTGATGGAGGAGCGGATGACCAAGCGCCTGGTCAGCCGCGACCCGCCGGACACCGGCCAGCTCAGGAAGGCGATGACCGCGGCCAACGGCCACCTCGACTATATCGATTATCTGCTCGACCACCGCCGCTGGCTCGCCGGCCCCGTTCTCACCCTCGCCGATCTCGCCGCCGCCGCCCAGCTTTCCGTGGCCGACTATCTGGGCGGCCTCGACTGGCGCGGCCACAAGCAGACGGTCGACTGGTATGCGGTGATGAAGTCGCGGCCGAGCTTTCGGCCCCTGCTCGCCGAGCGGATGGACGTGATCCAGCCCCCGGCCCATTATGACAAGCCGGATTTCTGATCCCGTTCATTCGGCGCCGACACGCAGATAGAGGGCCGTCATGTGGTTGCCGTGGCGGGTCTCGCCCGGCGGCCGGAAAACCTGACCGGCCTGAGCTCGGCAAAGCTCGGGCGGCCGGGGCAGCCTCGCATTCCCGCGGGCCGCCTGGACGGGCCTGCACTCGTCGATTCTGCCGTCGGGCGCGACTCTCATCTCGACCACTCAGCGCGCCGCCTCGCCTTCCAGGACCGTGATCGTGAGGCGGCCGCGATCCGTCCGCTCGTCCGTCGCCGCCTCCTCGAAGAGATAGAGCGTCTGTCGTTGCAGCAGCGCGCACAGATCGAGCGATGGCAGGCGGCGATCCCGGGGCCGGACCGTCACCCGTGCGCGGCAGTCGGCGGGGCGGCCGTCGGCCGCCACCTGGAAGGTGGCGGTCGCCGCGAAGATCGGGCGGCCCGGCCGGACGGGCGCCGTCGCCCGCGGCCGCCCGTCGCGCTCGACCTCGATCGTCACCCGCACCCGCGAGCGGCCCTGGCCGATCGCCGCCGGCGCCGGCTGCCGGCGCGGGAAGACGATGCCGCAGGCTTCGGTGGCGAGCGTCGCTTCGTCATCATCCGGCTCGTCGGCCCGGACGGGCGCATCGAGCGGTTCGCATGCCACCATTCGCTCCCCCGCGAGCACTGCGCCGACCGTTGCGATGGCGGGCTCGAAGGGGAGGGAAGTGGTGTCGGGCAGCTGCCAGCGGACCCGGTCGACATGCGTGGACGCGACCGCTTCCGCGTGCCGGGCGCGAGCCGGCTCGAAGCGGGCGCGGGCGCGGAAGATCCGGCAGGTCGCGGCGTCGAGGCTGGAAGAGCCCGAGCTGGACAGGATCGTGCAACCGCCGACCCGGCCGGCCGCGGTCACGTCGAGCCGGACGACCACCGTCCCCTCCTCCTCGTTGCGCATCGCCGCGGCGGGATAATCGTCGGTCGTGAACCACGAGCCGCGGCGCAGCGGCCGCGGCCCGCCGGGGATGAACCATGACGAAGGGGGCGGCGCCGGCGGCGCCCGGGGCGGTGCGATCGACAGAGCGGGCGGGCTCGGCACCGCGACCATCGGCGGGGTGCGGATTGGAGGCGCGGGAGGCTTGGCATTCGCCCCCTGCCCCTGCGCCATGGCCATCCCAAGCGCGATGCTCAGCAAAAGCCCGCTCATTTCAACGACCTCTCCCCCCACTTGATCCGTGGCCGCCTATAGACCACATCATTCTCATGCTGATCCAGACAGAAACAACGCCCAATCCGGCGACTCTCAAATTCCTGCCCGGCCAGAAAGTGATGGAAGCGGGAACGCGCGACTTCGCGACGCCCGAGGAGGCGGAAGCCTCGCCGCTGGCGGAGGCGATCTTCTCGACCGGCGCGGTGAGCGGCGTCTTTTTCGGTCGCGACTTCATTTCGGTCACCGCCGGGCCCGGCGTCGAATGGCGGGCGCTGAAGCCGCAGGTGCTCGAGATTCTGCTCGATCATTTCGCCAGCGCCGCGCCTCTGTTCCCTCCCGGCAGCGCCGCCGGCATCGAAGTGGCCCCTGACAGCGCGATCGACGACGATCCCGCCGACGCCGAGGTGGTGGCGCAGATCCGCGAGCTGATCGAGACCCGGGTCCGCCCGGCGGTCGCCGAGGATGGCGGGGATATCGTCTATCGCGGCTTCCGGAACGGCAAGGTCTATCTCGCCCTGCACGGCGCCTGCTCGGGCTGCCCGTCGTCGACCATGACGCTGAAGAACGGCATCGAAAGCCTGCTCAAACATTATGTTCCCGAAGTCGAGGCGGTCGAAGCCGTCTAGCGCGGCCCGGAAAAGTGGCTACCGGTTTGCCGGATGAGCCGCGCGTCACCGGAAATGCTGCTTCTCGCGATCGACAGCGCCACCGCGGCCTGCTCAGTCGCCTTGCTCGGCCCCGAAGGTGCCGTGCTCGCGGAGCGCCACGAGATCGTCGGCCGCGGCCATGCCGAGCGGCTGGTGCCGATGATCGCCGAGCTGCTCGACGGGCGCCGGCCCGATTCGATCCTGGTCGATTGCGGGCCGGGCAGCTTTACCGGCATCCGCGTCGGCCTTGCCGCGGCGCACGGTCTCGCCATCGGCTGGAGCGCGCCGCTCGCCGGCTTCTCGTCCATGGCCCTGCTCGCGGGCGCCGCGGGCGAAAGCGAAATCGCCGTCGCGCTGACGGGGGGACATGGTGAGCTTTTCGTGCAAAGCTATGGCGGTGATCCGCTCCAGCCCCTCGACGTCCTGCGCTCGCTTGCCCCTGCCGAAGCGGCCGCCACGACCGGCTCGGAGCTGGTCGTCGGCTCGGGCGCCGAGGCTCTGGTCGCCGCGCGCGGCCATGGCCGCTTCCTCGATACCCTGCCCCGCGCCGCCGACGTTCGCCTCCTGCCCGAGCCGCTCCGTTCGCTGCCGCCCCGGCCGATCTACGGCCGCTCGCCCGACGCCAGGCCGATGACATGAGCACCCAGGCCGTCATCCTGGCCGAAGGCGGGCTCACCGACCTCGACGGCGTCATGGCGGTGATGGACGACAGCTTCGATCCGCGATTCGGCGAGGCCTGGACCGCCTCGCAATGCGCCGGCCTGCTGCCCATGCCCGGCGTCTGGTTGACCCTTGCCCGCGAGGGCGAGCATGTCGTCGGCTTCGCTCTCGCCCGGGCGGTGGCCGGCGAGGCGGAATTATTGCTGCTCGCGGTGCGCCGCGGCCGGCAGGGCCGGGGCATCGGCCAAATGCTCCTTCACGCCTTCACCGAGGCTGCCCTCGATCGCGGCTCCCGCCGCCTGCACCTGGAAGTCCGCGAAGGAAATCATGCGCTTGGCCTTTACGAGCGGGCGGGCTTTTCTTTGGCGGGGCGGCGCCGGAACTATTATAGCGGCGCCCGCGGCCGGACCTACGACGCGCTGACCTTGGCGAAATTGGCCCACCGCTAAACATAGGACATTTCGTTTCGGACTTGTCAGAACCGCCGAAACGGACCTATCCACTTGTTGGGGCGGTCGGGCCAACGACAGTCACATCCTCTGACGAAAGAACAACGACACATGGACACAACAGACAATTTCGGTGAGACGCTCATCACCCTTACCGCCGACATTGTATCGGCGCATGTCAGCAACAACAGCGTGGCGGTCTCCGACCTGCCGTTGCTGATCAGCAACGTGCACGGCGCCCTTTCGGGCCTGGGCAGCCAGCCGGAAGCGCCGGCGGCGAAGCCTGAGCCGGCGGTCTCGATCCGCTCCTCGATCAAGCCCGATTATGTCGTGTGCCTCGAGGACGGCAAGAAGCTGAAGATGCTGAAGCGCCACCTGATGACCCATTACAGCATGACGCCGGACGAATACCGGCAGAAATGGGGCCTCAACGCCGACTATCCGATGGTCGCGCCGAACTATGCCGAGCAGCGTCGAGCGCTGGCCAAGAAGATCGGCCTCGGCACCAAGCGCAAGCGCACCGCGAAGAAATAGGCTTCCCGACCGATCGAGAAAGCGCCGCTCCCACATGGGGCGGCGCTTTTGCGTCGGCCCCTTTGCTCCGGGCCGCGATCTGCACTAAGTGGGATGGCAATATGACCCGCAGCATCGATATCGAGGCGCTCTGCGCCGAGAAGGGCCTCCGGATCACCGAGCAGCGCAAGGTCATCGCCCGGGTGCTCGGCGAATCCGAGGATCATCCCGACGTCGAGGCGCTTCACGCCCGCGCCGCCGCCGTCGATCCCGGCATCTCGATCGCCACCGTCTATCGGACCGTCCGGCTGTTCGAGGAAGCGGGCATACTCGAGCGGCACGATTTCGGCGACGGCCGCGCCCGCTACGAAGCGGCGGCCGAGACCCATCACGATCACCTGATCGACGTCGAGACCGGCAACGTCATCGAGTTCGTCGACGAGGAGCTGGAGGAGCTGCAGAAGCGCATCGCCGCCCGGCTCGGCTTCCGCCTGGTCGATCACCGCATGGAGCTCTACGGCGTCTCCGTCACCCGCGATAATTAGGGCTTGCCGGTGCTGCTAGCCTGGCGCTCCGCCGGCATCCTCGCCGGCTTCCTGGCCTGCGCTCCGCTCCATTTCCTCTGGAAGCTGCTCGGCGCCCGCTCGCCCTGGCCGCGATTGTTCCTCGGCTGGGCCGCGCGGCGCTCGGGGCTTCGAGTCGCCATCGAGGGAACGCCCGCGTCCGGGCCGGTCCTGTACGCGGCCAACCATGTCAGCTGGCTCGACATCCTCGCGCTCGGCGGGGCGGTGCCGGTCAATTTCGTCGCCCGGCGCGATGTCGAGCAATGGCCGGCGATCGGCTGGGCCGCCGACCTCAACGACACCATCTATATCGCCCGCGACGTTCGAAGCACGGTCAAGGGCCAGGCCGACACGCTTCGCCGAGCGCTCGAGGAGGGGCGCGCCGTCGCGCTTTTTCCGGAAGGCACCACCGATTCCGGCCGCGATCTCCTGCCGTTCCGCGCCAGCCTGTTCGCCTCGCTCTATCCGGCGCTTCCCGGCGTCAGGGTGCAGCCGGTGGCGATCGATTATGGCGATCATTTCCCCGACGCGCTCTGGGTCGGCGACGAGCCTTATGGCGGCAATGCCCGGCGTCTCCTCTCCCGCCGCGGCGCGCTGCCGGTGACCCTGCGCTTTCTCGCCCCGATCGACCCGCATGAGGCCGGCGACCGCAAGGCGCTCGCCGCCCGGTCGCAAGCCGCGGTCGCCGAAGCGCTGGGCGCTTCCGAACCTGCGCCGCTTCCCCTATAGGCGCGGCGATGAAGACCCGGAATCCCAAGACCTTCCACGTCAAGTCGTTCGGCTGCCAGATGAACGTCTATGACGGCGAGCGAATGGCCGAATTGCTCGAAGCCGACGGCCTCACCGCCGCCATCGACGGCGAGGCCGCCGATCTCGTCGTGCTCAACACCTGCCACATCCGCGAGAAAGCGGCGGAGAAGGTCTATTCCGACATCGGCCGGCTGATGAAGCGGGAGCCGGGCGAGGCCGCGCCGATGATCGCGGTCGCCGGCTGCGTCGCCCAGGCGGAAGGCGCGGAGATCCCGCGCCGGGCCCCGGGCGTCGACATCGTCGTCGGCCCGCAGGCCTATCACAACCTTCCCGAGCTGCTGCGCCGGGCGAAGTCGGGCGAGCGCGCGCTCGACACCGACATGCCTCCGCTCTCCAAGTTCGGCGCTCTTCCCGCCCGCCGTCGCCAGGGGCCGAGCGCCTTCCTCACCGTTCAGGAGGGCTGCGACAAATTCTGCACCTATTGCGTCGTCCCCTATACGCGCGGCGCCGAAATCTCCCGCCCGTTCGCGGCGATCGTCGACGAGGCGAAGGCGCTGGTCGACGCGGGGGCGAAGGAGATCACCTTGCTGGGCCAGAACGTGAATGGCTGGCGCGAGGACGAGCTTGGCCTGGACGCCCTGATCCGAGCGCTCGACGCGATCCCCGGCCTCGCCCGGATCCGCTACACGACCAGCCATCCGGGCGACATGACCGACGGCCTGATCCGCGCCCATGCCGAGGTCGGGAAACTGATGCCCTTCCTGCATTTGCCGGTCCAGTCGGGCAGCGACCGGGTACTGAAGGCGATGAACCGCAGCCATGACGCGGACTCCTACCTCCGCATCCTGGACCGGGTCCGCGCCGCGCGCCCCGACATCGCCCTGTCGGGCGATTTCATCGTCGGCTTCCCGGGCGAGACCGAAGCCGAGTTCGAGGAGACTCTGCGCCTCGTCGGCCAAGTGAACTATGCGCAGGCTTTCTCGTTCAAATATTCGCCGCGCCCGGGAACCCCCGCCGCGGCCATGGAGGATCGGATCGCGCCCGAAATGATGGACGAACGCCTGCAGCGCCTCCAGGCCCTGCTCAACGCGCAGCAGCTCGCCTTCAACCGGGCGAGCGTCGGCCGGCGCACCGAAGTGCTTCTCGAGCGGCCGGGCCGCAAGCCCGGCCAGCTGGTCGGCAAGACGCCCTGGCTGCAATCGGTCCATCTCGAAACCGACGCCGCGGTCGGCGACCTGGTCGAGGTCGAATTGCTCTCCGCCGGCCCGAACAGCCTCGCCGGCGCCCGCCTCCTGCCGGTCGCCGCCTGATGGCCCAGAACAAGAAAGCCGAGGCCCAGGCCGGCCCGCGCGCCCGGGTCGAGGTCGAGTTCGAGCAGCCGCATCTGCTCGGCCCTTTGTTCGGCGAGTTCGACCGCAACCTCATCGCCATCGAGGACCGGCTCGGCGTCTATATCGCCGCGCGCGGCGCGAAGGTGCAGATCGAGGGCGATCCGGAAGCCGCCGCCCGCGCCCGCGAGGTTCTACTCGGCCTCTACAACCGGCTCGACGAAGGCCACGACATCGACGCCGAGCTGGTCAACGCGATCATCGCCATGTCCGGCCAGCCGACCCTGGACGGGATCATCTCCAGCGAGGTGATCGAAGCGCCCAAGGTGATGATCCGCACCCGCAAGAAGACCATCGTCCCGCGCTCCAAGGCCCAGGCCGTCTACATGGAGGCGCTGGCCCGCGACGACATGATCTTCGCGCTCGGCCCGGCCGGAACCGGCAAGACCTATCTCGCCGTCGCCCAGGCGGTTCAGCAATTGATCGGCGGCAGCGTCGACCGGCTGATCCTTTCCCGCCCGGCGGTCGAGGCCGGCGAGCGGCTCGGCTTCCTTCCCGGCGACATGAAGGAGAAGGTCGATCCCTATCTGCGCCCGCTCTACGACGCGCTCTACGACATGCTGCCGACCGAGCAGGTCGAGCGGCGGATCGCTTCGGGCGAGATCGAGATCGCGCCGATCGCCTTCATGCGCGGCCGAACGCTCAGCGACGCCTTCATCATCCTCGACGAGGCGCAGAACACCACCCCGCAGCAGATGAAGATGTTCCTGACCCGCTTCGGCATGCGAAGCCGGATGGTGATCTGCGGCGATCCCAACCAGACCGATCTTCCGAGCGGAGCGACCTCGGGCCTCGCCGACGCGGTCTCCAAGCTCGAGGGCATCGCCCGCATCGCCACCATCCGCTTCGGCGCCGGCGACGTCGTCCGCCACCCGCTCGTCGGCCGGATCGTCGAAGCCTATGAAGGCCCGGCGTGATGAATTGGGGACAGTATATATTTATCCCGCCCGAGCCGGGGCTGATTGGGGACAGGATATATTTATCCCGCCCGAGCTTGGGCGGCTCACGCGGCGCGCCCGATAAATATATACTGTCCCCAATTGAGCGATATACTGTCCCCATTTCAGGCACGGCCGAATGATCGGCGTCGAAACCGACGTCTCGGAGGACTGGGACGGTCGAATCGACTGGCCAGCTCTGGCGAGAAGCGCCGTCCACGCCGCCGTCGCCCACAGCCGCCACCCGGGCCTGACCGACAGCGAGATTTCGGTGAAATTCACCGACGACTCGGAGGTCCGCGCGCTCAACGCCGCCTGGCGCGGCAAGGACGAGCCGACCAACGTCCTCTCCTTCCCGATGGCCGACGAGGCCGAGCTCGCCGACGCTCAGCTGCTCGGCGACATCGTCCTCGCTCACGGCGTCTGCGCGGCCGAGGCGGCGGCCAGGCAGGTCGCCGTCGAGACCCATGCCGCGCATCTGGTGGTGCACGGCACGCTTCATCTGCTAGGTTACGACCACGAAACGAGCGATGCGGACGCGGAGGAGATGGAAGAGGTCGAGCGAAAGGCGCTCGGAGCCGTCGGCATCGCCGATCCCTATTCGAGCCCAAATCCTACCGAACAAGAGGTGCAATCCTAAACCTTATGGAAAGCGACAGTCGCGGCGGCGCCGACCAGGGCCGCACATTCTGGAGCGGCCTCCGGGCCATGCTGTTCGGCGAGGACAGCGAATCGACGCTCCGCGACGAGATCGAGGAGGCGATCGAGAGCCGCGAAGGCGAGGTCCCCCGAGTCGGCGACCTCTCCGGCGCCGAGCGCGAGATGCTCCGCAACATCCTCCATTTCGGTGAAAAGACCGCCGGCGACGTCGCCGTCCCGCGCGGCGACATCATCGCCGTTCCGAGCACGATCGGCTTCGACGAATTGCTGGTTGCGCTGCGCGAGGCCGAGCATAGCCGCCTTCCGGTCTACGAAGGCAGCCTCGACACCGTCATCGGCATGATCCACATCAAGGACGTGTTCCTCTACCAGAGCGCCGGCCATTCTCCGCCCGAGAACATCGCCAGTCTGATGCGGGCGCCGCTCTACGTTCCGGAATCGATGGGCATGCTCGACCTGTTGGCTCGGATGCGGGCCGGCCGGGTCCACCTCGCCATCGTCGTCGACGAGTTCGGCGGCACCGAGGGGCTGCTCACCATCGAGGACGTGGTCGAGGAGATCGTCGGCGAGATCGAGGACGAGCATGACGACGAGCCTCAGGGTCTGTTGACCATGCTCGAGGACGGCTGCTGGGATGCCGACGCCCGCGCCGAATTGGACGACGTCGCCGAGGCGATCGACGCGCGCCTGGGCGCGGTCGACGAGGATGTCGACACTCTCGGCGGCCTCGCCTTCGTCCTCGCCGGCCGGGTGCCGCGGGCGGGGGAGATATTGGAGCATCCCAGCGGCTGGCGGCTCGAGGTCACGGACGCCGACGCCCGCCGCGTCGCCCGGCTTCGGCTGCACGCGCCGGAGGAAGGCGCGGCCGTCGAATAGCGTTTTGGAACCGAAACCGGCGCGGCGCTTTCAGCCGTTCGGCGGCGTGCCGCCGCCGGCCTCGGGAGACTCCCCGTGAAGCGCCTTGCTCCGCTCCTCGCCGCCTCGGCCCTGTTCCTTGCGGGCTGCGGCGATACCGCCCGCCTCCACCTCAGCCAGTCGACCGGCCCGGCCCCGCAACTGCCGCCGCCGGTCCGCACCCTTATCCCCACCGTCCACGTCGCGGACGCCGAGAGCTGGCCGCCGGGAACGACCCCCGTCGCCGCGCCGGGCCTCGAAGTCCGGCCCTTCGCCACCGGCCTCGAACATCCGCGCTGGCTTCTGACCCTGCCCAATGGCGACGTCCTCGTCGCCGAGACCTCGGCGCCGCCGCCCGATCCGGCGCACCGGGATCGCAGCATCAAGGGCTATTTCTTCCGCCTGTTCCAGCGCAAGGCCGGCTCCGCCGTTCCGAGCGCCAACCGGATCACCCTGCTTCGCGACGCCGACGGCGACGGCGTCGCCGAGGTCCATACGCCCTATATCACCAACCTCAGGTCGCCCTTCGGCATGGCCCTGGTCGGCGACACGCTCTACGTCGCGAACGCGGATTCGCTCGTCGCCTTCCCCTACGATCCCGCCGCGACCAGCATCAATGCGGCGCCGCGCACGATCACCCAGCTCCCGGCCCAGCGCAACCATCACTGGACCAAGAGCCTCGCCGCCGGCCCGGACGGGCGGCTCTATGTCGGCGTCGGCTCCAATTCCAACGTCGCCGAATATGGCATGGACGAGGAGGTGGGGCGCGCCGCGGTCTGGGCGATCGATCCGGCGAGCGGCGGCCACAGCATCTTCGCTTCCGGCCTGCGCAACCCGGTCGGAATCGCCTTCGCGCCCGGCAGCGACGATCTCTACGTCGTGGTCAACGAGCGCGACGAGCTGGGCAGCGACCTCGTCCCCGATTATCTGACCCGGGTCCAGCCCGGCGCCTTTTACGGCTGGCCCTGGTCCTATTACGGCCCGCACGCCGACAGTCGGCCGCGGCCGCCGCGCCCGGACATGGTCGCCCGCGCCATCCCGCCCGATTATGCGCTGGGGCCGCACGTCGCCGCCCTCGGCCTGACCTTCTCTTCCGGGCAGCGGCTCGGCCCGGCTTATGCGAGCGGCGTCTTCATCGGCGAGCACGGCTCGTGGAACCGGCGTCCGTTCAGCGGCTACAAGGTCGTCTTCGTGCCATTCGTCAACGGCCGGCCCTCGGGCCAGCCGGTCGACGTGCTCACCGGCTTCCTCGACCGCCGCAACAACGCCATGGGCCGCCCGGTCGGAGTCCAGATCGCCCGCGACGGCGCCCTCCTCGTCGCGGACGACGTCGGCAACACCGTCTGGCGGGTGAGCGCGGCCCGCTAGGCTCGAACCCGCGAAACTGGGGACAGTATATAGTTTTCGACGGACGGTCCCGATCTGCGATCACCGTCCGTGATCGAAAACTATATACTGTCCCCAATTAACCCGCCCCTCCTCAGGCAAGCAATTCGCACCGGGTCCGGGCCGTCGACGCGAAACTGCTCTTCTTCGAGGACGGCCCGCTAGCCACGACGTTCCAGCCGCGTTACGACCTCGGACATGGAATTCCGCCACATCCTGCTCGACGTCGCGCCCAGCAATGTGGCGACGATCACTCTCAACCGGCCCGACAATCTCAACGCGCTCAATTTCGCGTTGCTGGACGAGCTTCGCGCCGGGCTGGAGAAAGCGGTCGAACGCGGCGCCCGCTGCCTGCTCCTGACCGGGGCCGGGCGCGGCTTTTCGAGCGGCGCCGATCTGGCCGGCAGCGGCGGCCTTCCCGACGATGTCGGCGCGGCGCTCGAGGCGCATTACAACCCGCTGGTCGAGGCTCTGTTCGCGCTCCCGATGCCGGTGGTCGCCGCGGTCAACGGCGCCGCCGCCGGCGCCGGCGCCTCGCTCGCTTTGTGCGCCGACATCGTCATCGCCGCCCGCTCGGCCTACTTCCTGCAGGCCTTCGTCAATATCGGCCTGATCCCCGACGCCGGCGCGACCTGGCTGCTGCCGCGCCTCGCCGGCCGCGCCCGGGCGATGGAGATGATGATGCTCGGCGAGCGGATCGGCGCCGAGCAGGCGCTCGCCTGGGGCATGATCGCGCGGGTGGTCGACGACCGGGACCTTCCCTCCGAAGCCGCCGCCCTCGCCGCCCGTCTCGCCGCCGGTCCCACCGCCGCCTACGGCCTGATCCGCCGCCTGGCGCGGGAGTCCGCGCAGCTGCCCCTGGCCGAAGCCCTCGCCGCGGAACGCGTCGCCCAGCGCGACGCCGGCCGCACCGAGGATTTCAAGGCCGCCGTCCTCGCCTTCCTGCAGAAGCGCCAGCCGACGTTCGACGGACGATAATTGCCCACTCGCCGTCACCCTGAACTTGTTTCAGGGTCCATCTGGTCACCGCTCCATCGGTGGAGACATGGATGCTGAAACAAGTTCAGCATGACGGCGTGAGGAGACGACCGCCGCTTGACCTTTGACCCTCCAAGGTCTTTCAAGCCCCATGGCCACGACCATCGAAGAGCTGGAACGGCGCCGCTCGGCCGCGCGCCTCGGCGGCGGCGAGAAGAGGATCGCGGCGCAGCACGCCAAGGGCCGGCTGACCGCCCGCGAGCGGCTGACCGTGCTTCTCGATCCGGATTCGTTCGAAGAATATGACATGTATGTCGAGCATGATTGCGTCGATTTCGGAATGGCCGAGCAGAAGGTGCCGGGCGACGGCGTCGTCACCGGATCGGGGACGATCAACGGCCGCCTGGTCTACGTCTTCGCCCAGGATTTCACCGTCTTCGGCGGCTCGCTCTCGGAGCGGCACGCGCAGAAGATCTGCAAGGTGATGGACATGGCGATGAAGGTCGGCGCTCCGGTGATCGGCCTCAACGATTCGGGCGGCGCCCGAATCCAGGAAGGCGTCGCCAGCCTCGGCGGCTATGCCGAGGTGTTCCAGCGCAACGTCCTCGCCTCCGGCGTGGTGCCGCAGCTCAGCCTGATCATGGGCCCCTGCGCCGGCGGCGCGGTCTATTCGCCGGCGATGACCGACTTCATCTTCATGGTGAAGGATTCGAGCTACATGTTCGTCACCGGCCCCGACGTGGTGAAGACGGTGACCAACGAGGTGGTGACCCAGGAGGAATTGGGCGGCGCCGTCACCCACACCACCAAGTCCGGAGTCGCCGACGTCGCCTTCGAGAACGACATAGACGCGCTTCTCGCCACCCGCGACTTCTTCGATTTCCTGCCGCTTTCCAACCGCCACGCTCTGCCCGAGCGCCCCTGCCACGATCCCTGGGACCGGCAGGACGACAGCCTCGACACCCTGATCCCGGACAGCGCCGCCAGGCCCTACGACATGCATGAGCTGATCTCGAAAGTGGTCGACGATGGCGACTTCTTCGAGCTCCAGCCCGCCCATGCCGCCAACATCGTCACCGGCTTCGCCCGGATCGAGGGCCGGACGGTCGGCATCGTCGCCAACCAGCCTCTGGTCCTCGCCGGCGTGCTCGACATCAAATCGTCGAAGAAGGCCGCCCGCTTCGTTCGCTTCTGCGACGCCTTCGACATCCCGATCCTGACCTTCGTCGACGTGCCGGGCTTCCTCCCCGGAGTCGCCCAGGAGCATGAGGGGATCATCAAGAACGGCGCGAAATTGCTGTTCGCCTACGCCGAGGCGACGGTTCCGAAGATCACCGTGATCACCCGCAAGGCCTATGGCGGCGCCTATGACGTGATGGCGTCGAAGCATCTGCGCGGCGACCTCAACTACGCCT
>Ga0190274_10000608_pt1 | contig 21115 bp, 12 predicted proteins | sample Popmic531T_FD_133002 | JGI IMG/M metagenome (GOLD analysis project Ga0190274, IMG submission 133002) | Populus adjacent soil microbial communities from riparian zone of Yellowstone River, Montana, USA - 531 T | ecosystem: Environmental > Terrestrial > Soil > Riparian zone | place: USA: Montana... | reverse complement strand
GCGTTATACCCGGACGGATTAGTAGTCAGCGTGTCATAGGCCCCCGCGTAAGAAACGCGTGTGTTCTTGATTAGACGAACATTGGCTCCAAACTGAAAGGTGTGATCGCCTTTCAGATAAGACATATCGTCCACAAAGTTGTGAACCGGCGTCACACGTGACAAGCCGGTCGTTGGAGTTGGATCCCAAATGAAACGATAGATTACGCGGTTGGCGGTCTGGTCTCCCTGACGTGCAAAAGAAGCGCGAGTCAGACCATAGGTGAATCGGTTGACAAACCTGTTGGACGCTGTCCAGGAATGTCCGATGCCCAGACCTTTGGGGTGATACCAGATCGATGGCGCCGGAGTATCGGGCAGAGCCGGACTCTGGCCAATCAGATCGTCCTGATAATTTCCCCGGACAAAGAGCGTTTGCCGGTCGGTAATATTAAAATCCAATTTCGCGGTATGGGTATCGTTGGTGGTAGGGGTTGGAGCATTGAAACGGAAACCGCCGGTGTTTAGTCCATCACCAAGACTCGGGTCATTCACTGGATAGCGTCGCGCCTTGTCAGCCAGAAAAGTCAAAGCTGCCGGATTCACTCCGGGGCTCATACCTTGATTGGCCGCGGCGTAGAACGAATTAATTTGCGTCGCGTTCAGCGAAAGGCAGCGTCGAGTTGGCCGGGCTGAAGTCGGACACACAAAGCTGGCGGCAGGGAACGAGCCATCGGCATTCGGCGCCGCTTCGTAACGTATCACCCCGTCAGCGATGTGTGCCAAAGGCACGATCTGAGAGGCCCCGGCTGAGGTGGCTTCTCGGAAGCCTTCGTAGTTGTAGAAGAAGAAAGCGCGATCGTGTTTAATCGGACCGCCCACGGAGCCGCCAAAAATGTTACGTAGAAGCGGGGGAAGCGGAAGTCGAGGCTCACCTACTTTGTTCAATCCATTGACCACATTCGTGTCGGTCGGTCCGTAGGACCCGGCCTTATTATTGAAGTAATCGTTAGCAGTCGTGACGGTGTTTCGGTGGTATTCAAACAGTGAACCGTGCCATTCATTAGTCCCGGATTTAGTAACTAGGGAGACCTGCGCGCCGGAAGATCTACCAGTCTCGGCATTCGGGTTCGTCGTCACGACGCGAAATTCTTGTACCGAATCAGGGGTGACCCGCAAGACGCTCGCGAACGCCTGGTTAGTGACTACGTCAAGACCCGACTGTTGTTCATTAACATCCACGCCGTCGAGCGTAATGTTGGATTGATCAGAGCGTCCACCATTCACATATCCTGACCGCGTCACTCCGGGCTGGAGCGACAACAGGCCAACAACATTTCGCGCGTTAAGGGGCAGTTCGCTGATCCGGCGCGATTCAAACGTATTGCCGATGGTCGCGTCTGTCGTATTCAGGGGAGCATCTACTCCGGCGGAAACACTTACTGTTTCCGAGACGTTACCAACCTCGAGTTGAATATCGACGTTTGCCGGCGTGTCTACCTGGGCCACCACTTCGGTGATGGATGCCTTCTTAAAGCCGCTGCTTTCGACCTCCAGGCGATAGGTGCCGGGTGGAACCGCCGTAAATTGATAGGCTCCGCTATCGTTCGTTGTTAGCGTGCGGCTGAAATTCTTGTCGGCGTTGTTAAGTGTAACGGTGGCGCCGGCGAGAGGCCGTTCCTGTTGGTCAACAACTGTTCCGCGGACCGAGGAGGCGCCGCTCTGGGAAAATGCGACCGTGAAGCTCAACATCGAAAACAAGCATGCGACGACGAACAAGATGAACTTGTTACTGCGAAGACTATTTCGTTTCATTAGGTTCCTCCGTGCGAAGGTGATTGGAAGCCTGGGTTGTCCTACAGAACCGGCCAAGTACAGCCGGCAAGGAACTAACCATTGGAACTGGCCATTCGCTTGCGAAAACTCAACGAATAATTCGGTCCCTAATTCCTTGTATTGGAAGGTAAGTTGTGCGGCGGTCCTGGCAGCCGAAGGTCATTAGCGTTGGGGTGCTTTAACCTTGAAGTTAATTTCGGCCACAGTGAGCCGCAATAGCCTGTTGTAATCTTCACACTGCGCCTTGCTGCTATTGTTCCGAAGGAAACAATAATCAGCGCGTCTTCGAAGCGCCTCGAATCTGATGGGGTTTATGACTAACGTCCAGATTGTGGTGGGCAGCATAATCCGAAAACTTGTTGAGCATACGAAATTTCGGATATCCAGGCGTGTTTAATAAACTCCAGCCAGTCTAGAGCGACCACGAACAATGGTTTGGATTGGTTAGGGACTTAAGCCGACGTCACAATGCGGACGTCACCTGGCAAGTCGACCGCTAGTCGCGCCCACTGGCTGAGGAAACGGATCGTATCGATCAATCGAATTATCGCTTGTCGACTCGAGTATGTGCCTTCGTGGGCGACATCGAGGGCGGCAGCTGTTGCTTTAGGGCGTTGGCGATCTTCCGCAGAGCCCGCCCGGGCCTACTGTCCGCAGAAACACCGTCCCGCCAGACTTCGACTCCATTTACAAACACACGTCTGATTCCTTCGGAAACTAGTTGCGGCTCGCGGAAGGTGGCGCGATCAATCACTTTGGCTGGGTTGAAGAGCACGATATCAGCCTTGAATCCGCGGCGAATTAACCCGCGATTTTTCAGCTCAAATCGGGCAGCTGGCAGCGAAGTCATCTTTCGGATCGCCTCCGTCAGCGTTAGCCACCGAAGCTCTCGTACAAAGCGACCGAGGACGCGTGGATAGGTGCCGGCTCCGCGAGGATGACGCGATCCAATCCCTCCGTCGCTGCTGACCATGACCCATGGTTGTTGGTAGAAGACGCGGATGTCGGATTCCTTCATCGAACGGCAAACTATGCTCGCTCCGCCGTCGCGAACTAACTTGATATAAAGATCTACAGACGAGACACCTTCTTTTTGCGCGATTTCTTCAAGGGTTCGAAACTCGTAATCAGGATGTGCTCGACAACTGACGATGGTGATGTTCCCGGGACCTCCGACATCGTGAATCGCCCGGTCCACCTCGGCCGGGTCCTCGTGTCTGCCACTGGGAACCAGAACCCGGATGGTCGAGTTCCATCCGTCGTAGGGATAGCAGTCAGCCGTCACATCCTGGCCGCGATGGCGAGCTTTATTGATAAGGGCGACCGCCTGACTGGCTTTGCCCCACACCGCAACAGTCCCGAGCTTGATATGCGAAATCTGTACGGGCAAGCGACCCTCGCGACCGATTCGGATTGCCTCGGCCAGCGCTTCAAGCGTTTTGTCCGCTTCATCGCGAATATGGCTGATATAGATCCCACCGTGTCGTCCGGCCACTTGGGCCAGCGCGATAAGTTCTTCGGTGGTTGCGGGCTTGCCGGTTTCGTATTCCAACCCACTCGACAAACCAAAGGCTCCTTCGCGCATTGCCTGGTCGACCAATGATTTCATCCGGTCGATCTCGGCTCGAGTTGCGGCGCGGCCGGTATTCTCACCCATGACCTGGGAGCGCACAGTCGCGTGCCCGACAAAGGTAAGTACGTTCAGCGCTGTGGGAGACCCATCAAGCTTTTTGAGAAATTCGCCCACTGGCAAGGCTGAGCCGCCGTCCTGGCCGACCGCAATCGTGGTGATGCCTTGCGAAACCTGAGTCTTAGCTCCCGGATCCGAATCCAGGCCACGGTCTGCATGGCTGTGAGTGTCAATAAACCCGGGCGCCAGCACCAGACCACTTCCGTCGATCACCTGAGCGTCATCGGGTATCTTGATTTCGCCACGCTTTCCGACCGCCTCAATTGAGTCTCCACTGATGATGACCACCGAATTGTAGACTGGTGGCCGGCCGGATCCGTCTATCAGGGTAGCGCCGGCAATCGCAATTAGATTTGTCGTAGTCGAAGAGCGAGGAACTGAAGGAGATTGAGTCGGGAGTAACAGGGAGGCGAAGAGGCACAACGATAGGATAACTGAGGTAGTTTTGGCCATTTGAGCATTGACGACCGCAATTCGAGCAAACTGAACCTGGTTAGTGCTTCTTATTTTGAGCGATGTATTGTTCCAGCTTCTTCTTGTCGGAGTAGTTGGGCTTCTTCTTGAGGAATTCTTCGTATTCTATAACTGCCTTTTCCTTCAGGCCGACGGCGTCGTAGAGCGCCGCCAGTCGGAGATGCGCCTCCGCCCTCCCGACCGGATCGAGTTTGAGCGCCTCGTTTAGATAGACAACGGCTTTTGACCCCTTCTTTACCTGCAAATAGCTTTCGCCCAGGTAGTAGTTGGCGGCAGCCGAATCAGCCTTTGTCTCAACGGCCTGGGTCAGGACCGCGATTGCCCCCTCGAAATTCTTTTGCAGCAGGCGCAGGCGCCCAAGATTGAGAAGCCCTAGAAGAAACTTTGGCTTCAACCTAGTGGCTTCGAGATAAGCTTTTTCCGCTTCAGCTAAACTGTCCTCGGCCAGGTAGGCAGTGCCGAGTTCGGTCCAGGCCTGGAAGTCGTTTGGATCTTCAGCCACCAGGCTTTTGAATAACTCCACGGCTTCGCCCTTTTTCCTGGCATCTGCTGCGACCTTTGCTTTATCGAATCGCCTTTGGTTTTCCGCGGAACGGACGTAATTATCCTCAACCGAGATATTCCCGGGCTTGGTCGCTTTTTTGTCCAGGAGTGATTTCCATTCGAGTTCAATATCCTGACGGAAATCGGCTTTATAGTACGAACGCAAAAGTTCGACGCGGAAGCGCGCAATTTCGCTGTTTTCATGCTCAACCGCCAAATAAAAAACTCCGTTGGGGAGATTCATGAAGCGGTATCGCCCACCGTTTGAAATTGTCTGGCGGGCGGCTATCACACCACTGTCGGCATAGAGAATCAGCTGGTAGCTAAGAGGCTTCGCCGAAGCTTCGGCACCGCCTTCGTTGACTTTGAAGTCCCCGAAAAGTGTTTGGGTACTCGATTGTGCCCAACCCGCCTGGCACATTAGGCTCAAGACTATTAATGCCTGGAGCAGTAAGCGCGATGACTGCGGGATTCGGAATATAGATGAATTTGACATGGAATTTCTCCAAATTGCGAACCGGTAAACGCAGAACAGCATTATCGCTCTACCGAGAATGTGTGATGCGCGTTCGCGGCTGTGCCGCCCGATGTGCGGAAGGGCTGTGCCCTTCCGGCTAGCCTTTTGGAATTCGGGGCTGCGCCCCAGTTCAGGGGCGTAGCCCCGGAATGATCAGGATGTCGTCGTTCGGCGGGGCATAGCCACCACAGCACATCGGGCGGCACAGCCGCGAACCGAAGCTCCTCACATTTTCTCGAGTTGGGTCACTGATTTAATTTCTGAACTTGAATAAGGGAGCATTGTACCGGCATTTTCAGCCCGGTGAATAAAAAGCGGACCGAGAGGCATCTCGGCCCGCTTGTCTTGCGTGCTTCAGGCCACCTCGTTAGAACTCATACCTGAAACCAAACTGCATTACTCTGCGGTCGCCTTGAATGGCGCCGAAAGCTGACCAGTTTGGTGGCGGAGTTGCGACCTGGGGATCGATGACCAACCCATACCCGGTGCGTCCACCGACCAGGGCTCCCATCCTTTGAGTATTCGTAACGTTAAAGGCCTCGAAACGAAGGTCAAGTTTATGTCCTTCGTGCCATGGCATTGTGAACGACTTACTCATCCCCATGTCCAGCACCACATAACCTGGTGTCCGGAACACGTTGCGATCTCCGGTCTCACCTGGCTTAGCGTTACGGAAACTTCGATAATAGCCGATTAGATCGCAGCCAAATAGCGCTGGCGCATCGACGCCGCCGCGCGTGGGACAGGCTTCAATCGGCCGGGTTCGAACGCCATTACTCTGGGCATTCCAGTTGGTGGACCAGGTGGCGGCATCAAAAGGCGCGTTGATGGGTGGACCGGAATTCCAGCGGAAAATACTTGTCAGCTGCCAGCCGCCGGCGACAGCGTTCAGGATACTGTTCTCTGTGTTGAGCCACCGGCCTCGTCCCACAGGCAGCTGCCAGAGGGCATTCATATTGATGATATGACGAATGTCAAAATCCGAGACCGAACGATTGTCCGATTGACGTATCGGGTTCAGGATGAAAGCCGAGCCGTAGCTACCGCTGGATTGCAGTCCTGAGGCGTCATCCATGGATTTCGAAAACGTGTAATTGAAATCCATGGTTAAGGAGTTTCCTAGTCGTTCACGCAGGGAAAGGGTGCCGGCGTGATAATCCGAATTTGCGATGGTGCTGAAAGAAGAGAGGGCGCCATACTGCGGCTGGTAGAACAGGAGTCCGCGTCCCGCGTTAGCAAGGGCACCATCAATATCAGCCTGGGTAGTGGTCCAATCCGGGCCGTTGAAGATCAGCGCATCGCCGAGTACGGCCTGAGTTGCGTTTGAAGCCCAACTTGCGCGGCTGGATCCCAACATAAAGGCAGCAAACCCCGGCACCCCGCCGAAAAAGTTTTCGAAGAAGGGAATCGGCCCGACGGAGGCAAGAGCGGCCTGCAGCACCGCGCTGGACGACGAGCTATTGATTCCCTGCGATGCGAAATTGCGGCGAATATCCTCGATCAGGCCACCTGCCTGATACCAATCCATGCCCGATTTGGGATCAACCAAATTATTAGGCATCATCACGTCGCGCGCGGCCAGCAGGTTCCTACCAAACCTTCCCAGGTAGGAAGTCTGCAAGGTTAAGCCCTTGGGCAGCTGTCGCTCGAAGGTCAGATTCCAGGTGTAGTTGATCGGCGAGACAATCTTGGAATCCAATCCCGTTTCGATTCGCAAAGAGAAGTCTGCCGGTTTCTGCTGTGGGAAAGCCTGGCTGCCTGGCACAACCACTCCCGGCAGGGAACGCACATCCTGGGCATAGCCCGTGAATAACGGACAAATCCGGGTGGTGAAGTTGCAGTTATTGGTTGGGCTGGTCTGACTGGAAACAAACCCAAGTGAATTGGCCAAATCGAATCTGACTGCCAACTGTTGTCCAATGTAGTCGTTGGTCACCGCAAATCCGCTGCGGATCACAGACGTTCCGTTTTCACCGAACAACTTGCCCATAAATCCGTCTCGGAAATTTGGAGAGTAGGCTATGGCTATCCTGGGTTGGAAGTTGTTCTTATCCCAGGGATACATATATGGCTTGCCGTTTTTCGGGCCGGAAAGATCGACCTTAAGGGTTTCGGTATAGTTCTGACCGAGTTTAGCCGCTGCCAACCGGCGTTCGAAGTAGGTGCCTAAGGGGATGTTTGGCGCCGCCTCATAACCCTGGGTCTCATAGATAGGTCTGCTAAGACCATATCGAAGGCCGTAGCTCAGGGTCAGATTCGGTTGAATCTTCCACGAGTCCTGACCGTAAAAATCATACTCCTCAGTGGCAAACTCGCGTTCGGTCGGCGTTCCGGAAGTTAGGAGCTTGCCACTCTTATCAAACGTAAACCTGGCAGTGTAAGTCGACAATCGCCCTATCAAAGCCGTGGCAGCGTTCTGCACCACAGTGCTTTGTCCGGCGCCGAGAGGTGAAAAGGCGCCGATCGTGTTGGAGATAATCGTCCCCGAAGACTGGTAGTAAGAGGGATTTGTGTACGCCGTATCAAATGCGTTAGAGAAGGTGGTCCGCTTATTACGAATAATACGGACATTGGTCCCAAACTGCATCGTGTGATTGCCCTTGATCCACGAAATATCATCCGTGAAATTGTGTGTAGGCGTCACCCGGGTCAGCGTCCTGGAGTCGAGAACTGGGAAGAAAATGAAACGAAAATAGATTTCATTCTTTGAAGCGTCGCCCTGGGTGGTGAAGGCCTCACGGGTTAGTCCGTAGTTGAAGTGATTGACCAGATTGTTGGTGGCGGTCCAGGTGTCGCCAAATGCGACGCCCCAGGGATGCGACCAAACATCCGGGCTCGGCGTGTCAGGAAATGCTGGGACCCCGGCGATGACGTCGTGCTGAATATTGACGCGAGCAAACATTGAATGCCGATCGGTTAGATTTAGATCAAACTTTCCGGAATGAGCATTTAGCTTCACCGGCAACTGGGCATTGAACCGATAGCCTGCGGTATTCAAGAGTCTGCCGGGCAGACTGTCACCCGTGGTGCCAAAATCATTTGCGGGATACTTGGCGGCTGCAGCAGCCAAAGCAGCTACGGCAGTTGGGTTCTGTCCATTTAGCAAAGGAAAAATAGTCTGGAAATTGGCGGCTGTTAAGGTGGTGATGCCACCTGTTGGATTTGTGTATTTTAGTTCCCCCCGGCCCAAACTAGGCAGCGGGACAGTCCTTAATACAGTGGTTTGGCTCGCATCCCGGCGGCCGTCATAACTGTAAAAGAAAAACAGCCGGTCCTTGATGATTGGACCACCGAGCGCTCCACCGAATGTATTTCGAATCAGCGACGGCTTCTTAACTCCGCTTCGGTTATTGAAGAAGTCGTTGGCCGAGAGGATTGTCGGCCTATGAAACCAGAAAGCAGCGCCGTGGAGATTGTTAGTGCCGCTCTTGGTCGTGACCGCTACCTGGGCGCCCGAAGAACGACCGGCCTGGGCACCCGAGTTAATTGTAGTGACCCGAAACTCTTCAATCGCCTCAGCACTCAGACGCAGGACGGTATTGCTGTCCGGTGTCACGTTGTTACTGGACACGCTCCCGATTTGATTGTATTGCGCTTCGTTGATGTCGACGCCGTCTAGCGTTACGTTGGATTGATCGGAGCGGGCTCCAGCTACATAGCCCTCTCGAGTTACCGCGGGTTGCAACGTCAAAAAGCTGGCGACGTTGCGGGCCTCTGAGGGCAACTGGGTAATCTGTTTGTTGACGAAATTATTTCCCAACGATCCATCGTCTCGATTTACGAGGGTCTCTGCGCTGGAAGCCACCGTAACGGTTTCAGAGACGTTGCCGATCTCGAGGGTTACATCGGTGGTTGTGGCTTTAGCCACGAGCGCATGGATGCCCGTGACCTGGGCTTTCTTAAAGCCCTTGGCCTCCACCTCAACGCTATAGTCTCCCACCTGTATTAACTCAAAAGAATAGGTGCCATTATCGTTGGTTGTGGTTGAACGCGACTGATTGGTGCCCGAGCTGGTCAGGGTAACGGTCGCACCCGCAATTACTTGACCCTGGGGATCAGTCACCGATCCGCGAACAGACGAGGTAGCCGCCTGGCCAAAAGCGGGGAGTGCCGGGAACAATAAACACAAAACTCCTGCTAGGAAAATCTTAGAGTAGCCATTAAGGGACATAAATCTTTTCATTGGTTCCTCCCTGGGAAGATTGTTGGAAACCTGGGTTGCCTTAGACCTGACCGCTAAGAACCAACCCGATTAACGCGCAAATGTGCTGAGAAATCCGATGAATAAATACGGATTCAAACCTTGTTGAGGCGAGCTACGGAGCTTAGGTGGAAAGATTGCTGCTCGTTCTTGTAATGCCCTGAGCTTGAAGTGCGTTTTCCGACCCAAGTCAGCCCTACAAAACATCTACCGTGATTCAATTCCAACCTGCAGTTATCATTCCGAAACTTGACCACGAATTCCGTGCGTTGAAGACGGCTTGGATTCGCGGATTTATAAGTGGGAGAAGTTATGGCGCGGATTATAATCCGAAAATTCGTTGAAGGATATGAAATTTCGGATACGGGGGCCACGAGAATCTTGTTTAGAAATTTTGTGAGCGACGCGAATATGAATCACAAAATGAAATTGGTTGGGCAATCACCAGGCGTGGTCAAGAGCGTTTTATCTGCTCAGACCGCAAGGCGCACGATCGTTGCGCCCAGGCCACCAGCTTCCGGCGGTGCGTCCGTCCACTCCACAACAAAAGGCGTTCTCGCAAGTATCGCGCGCACCATCTCGCGTTGTACGCCAATCCCTTTGCCGTGAATGATCCTCACGCTACGAAAGCCGGCTGATTGGGCTTCGGTCAAATACTCCTCAACTACTCGCTTCACGTCCCGCGGCAAGATGGTATGAAGATCGAAGACGTCGGTGATCGGAATCGTCACTGGCTCTGGAAACGGATTGTAAGGATCAATCGGATCGTTATCGTCGAACATATCGTGTCTATTCGTTTTGAAATTGTCGCTTAAGTCGATTAGAGTATGCGGCGTCTGCCCACAGTTTTCCACTCGTTCCCATATTTGAATAAGACTTTCAGGAGATCATCCGATGAAGAGAAACAGTTTTCATGTTGTAGCGTCGAGGTTTCAACGATGGCTCTACGCATTTGCGATCCTGGCGATAGCGCTGTCGGTTTTGTCCGTCTCATATCTAACGCCGCAAACGCGCGCACAGGGCGGCCAGAAGATGTCGATGGCCCCGTCGACGAAGGGTTCATCGGGTTCTGCTCTTGTTTATCCACCAAGCAGGAAGAGCGACACCGTTGATGACTACTTTGGTACTAAGGTCCCTGACCCGTATCGCTGGCTGGAAGGCGATGCGTCCGAGACTGAGGTAGCTTCCTGGGTTGAAGCGCAAAACAAAGTCACGTTCGCTTACCTCGATCAGATTCCTTTTCGCGGCAAAATCAAAGATCGACTGACCGGGCTTTACAACTACCCCAGATATTCTGCCCCCACTCGGCGCGGCGACTATTTCTTCTACACAAAGAATGACGGTTTACAGAACCAGAGCGTCTGGTATCGGCAAAAAGGGTTGGACGGCACGCCGGAAGTCTTACTTGATCCCAACAAGCTTTCAGCAGACGGCACCACCAGGCTCGGCCAATTCTCGCTTTCAAACGATGGGAAGCATCTTGGCTATGGCGTCTCGAAGGGTGGGTCTGACTGGACGGACGTCTATGTGATGGACGTGGCCAGGCGGGAGAAGCAATCAGATCACCTCGAGTGGGTAAAAGTGTCGGGCGTTTCGTGGCAGGGCAATGGCTTTTATTACAGCCGTTATCCAGCACCAGGAAAAGATGCACTGATCGCCAAAAATGAGAACCATCAAGCCTTCTATCACAAGGTTGGAACCCCGCAGTCGGAGGACGTGCTGGTCTATGAAGACAAAGCGAACCCCGAACGGTTTCACATAATTGGCACCACTGACGACGAGAGGTTTGCAGTGCTCACCATCTCTGACAGAGGCAAGGGCAAGAAGGGAAACGCAGTTTTTTATCGCGATTCATCCAAGCCCGATTCGAAGTTTGTACCGATCGTTGCCGAGATCGGCGATGACAGTTTCGACGTGATCAATAATATCGGCGACAAGTTTTTGATGTACACGGACCACAAGGCACCAAACGGACGAATCTTCCTTTTTGATCCGAAGAACCCTGGCGAAGCAAACTGGAAAGATATTATCGGCGAGAAACCGGAACCCCTTGATGGTTACAACACGGTGGGCGGCAAGCTTTTTGTCACTTACCTCAAAGATGTTGCCACCCACGCCTACGTTTATAGCCTCGACGGCAAACTGGAAAACGAAATCAAGTTGCCGGGCATCGGCACTGCCGGTGGATTCGGAGGCAGACTCGACGACCAGTTCACTTTCTACACCTTCACCACTTTCAATTTTCCGGGAGCGATTTACAAATACGACATCGCCACTAAGCAGTCGACCTTGTTTCGACAACCTGAAATTCCCGGATTCAAGTCGGCCGACTATGAAACGTCGCAGGTCTTCTACCCGAGCAAAGATGGCACTCGCGTGCCCATGTTCCTGGTCCACAAAAAGGGAATCAAGCTCGATGGCAATAATCCGACGTTGCTCTACGGGTATGGTGGATTCAACGCCACCACATCGCCGGGTTTCAGCTCGCTAAGATTGGCGTTGCTCGAGCAGGGGTTCGTTTACGCTTCGGCAAACATGCGCGGCGGCGGCGAATATGGTGAGAAGTGGCATGAGGCAGGAACCAAACTGAAGAAGCAGAATGTTTTTGACGACTTCATTGCCGCGGCCGAGTATCTGATCAAAAACAAGTACACTTCGCCGGAAAAACTCGCAATCCATGGAGTATCAAACGGCGGGCTACTCGTCGGTGCGGTGGCCAATCAGCGGCCGGAGTTGTTCAAGGCCGTCATTCAACAGGCGGGTGTGATGGACATGCTGCGCTTCCACAAATTCACCATCGGTTCAAACTGGATAGCTGACTATGGCTCGAGCGATAACGCAGCAGAGTTTAAGGCACTATATGCTTACTCTCCGGTCCACAACATCAAAGCAGGAACGAAGTATCCGGCAACATTAATCACCACCGCGGATCACGATGATCGCGTGGTGCCGGGACATTCTTTCAAGTATGCGGCGGCGCTCCAGGCGGCTCAGGCTGGTGATAATCCGATTCTGATCCGGATTGACACGAAGTCGGGACACGGCGCGAGCAGTACGACTAAGTCAATTGAGCAGACAACGGATATCTACTCGTTTCTGATGCGGAACCTGGGAGTGACGCCGAAGTAGACGGCAGACGGCAGTAGGCAGAAGACTATCCGCAGATTACGGCGATAACGCAGATTTCAAAAAACATCAATCAGCCGAATCGGCGCAATCTGTGGATAACTAATCTTTGTCTTTCCCGGTAGTGGGCAATCTAATGGTAACCACCAGGCCGCCACCCGATACATTGGCGGCCTCAACTTTTCCGTCGTGCAAACGCACTGCGCGGTCGGCGATTGCCAGACCAAGTCCGACACCTCCCGCCTCACGATCTCGGGAATCATCTACCCGGTAAAACGGACGAAAGATTTCCGCCAGCGCGTTTTCAGGTACACCTGAGCCGTGGTCGCGAACACTTATGACGGCGGTTTGGGAATCAGGAGCCGACGCCGACGCTGTTCCCACGCAGTTGAGTTCGACTTCAACCTCAGTTCCTTCGGCCGTGTATTGCACGGCATTCCGAACCACGTTTTCAATTGCTCGTCGCAACAGAGGTTCGTTACCAACGATCGTGCACGGACCGCTGGTCTTCAGTCGTACCGCCCGGTTCCGGCTGCCGGCTTCAAACTGGGCGTCGGCAATAATTGCGCCTACCAGTTCCGCTAAATCAAAAGGCGTCTTTCTCAAACCTTCCGCGCCGCTCTCAAGCCGAGTCAAGGCGAGTAGTTGCCCGATCATTTCATTGAGGTTCTCGGCTTCTTTCTGAATGCGTTCCAGGGCGCTGGTCGCGTCGGAGCCAGCCCGCTGCCGTGCCAGTTCGAGGGCTACGTTCAATCGCGCCAAAGGTGAGCGCAGTTCGTGCGAGATATCGCCAAGCAAACGACCCTGGCTGTTGATAAGCGTTTCGATTTTTTCTGCCATCAAGTCAAAGTCGGCGGCGAGAGAAGCAAGCTCATCGCGGCGTTTGCCCATCGTTGGTAGCACGCGGACGCTGAGATTCCCGCCGGCCAATTCCTGAGTTGCGGCGCGCAGTTTTTCGACGGGCGACGTGAGATGTCTTGCCAGCCAGTAACAAAAAAGTCCGCCAGTAAGAGTTACCGCCAGCACATGCAGCATCGGATGGAAAAAGGATTCTGGCGGAGGTCGAGGAAGCAGCTCGGCTACGAGCGCATAGTCTCCACCGCGCGACGTGGTCACTGCTCGGGAAAGAAGCGGGCTATACTCTGTCAAACCTTCTTCGAGAATACGAGTTTCGAAAGCTTTGGTCGCCAGTGCCGGTGCAGCAGCAAGCATGCGGCGACCGGACAACTCCTGGAGCTGTCTGTTGAATAGGAAGGCACGGATATTAGATTCGTGGTGAAGGCGTTCCAGGTAGTTAATCAACTCGTCCCTTCCGTCCCGCTCGAAGATCTCCGCAGCATCGTTGGCATAACCAGTGATGGCCGGATCAATTGGTGTCCGCGGTTGTCTGAATGGTTCGTGACGGTTTAACTGAATAACCAGAAAAGTGCCGAAGATCATCGTGAAGACAACGGTGCCGAACCAAAGAAAGATCTTTAGAAAAAGGGTTCGCGGCAATTTGTCTCCTGTTCAACGACCTGCATAGCCGGTGGGTTGTCCCACGCCATCGGATAATGTTTTCGCGGCTCGGCCGCCTTCCGTGCGGAAAGGCTCAGCCTTTCCGGGTCGTTAATTCTCTCTTGAGGCTCCGCCTCTGTGATACGACACGGAGGCAGAGCCTCTTTTAAGGAATAGTCTTTCGGTAAGGCATAGCCTTACCGCACGGAAAGCGGCAGAGCCGCAGAATCAATAACGTCAAACCACTTCAAGCCAAAACTTCACCAAAAGTCTTACGGAGGTCATCCTTCACTTGTACCCATCTTCTGCTAACCCTGGGAGTCCTGACTCACCTGGGCGTATATGTACCCGACGCCTCTAACTGTCTTGATTCGTTCGGTCGCGCCACACCGGTGACCGAGTTTCTTCCGCAGATTGCTGATATGCATATCGATGCTGCGATCGAAAGGTGAAATGCTGCGACCCAGTACGGCTTTCGACAACTCCTCGCGCGTGATTATTCTTCCAGCCGCCCGCAGTAAATTTTCCAGCAGGTCGAATTCGACAGCGGTAAGTTCAACCATATCGCCGCCGCGAGTTACCACGCGGGTGCCGGTGTCAAGGTTGACGTCGCCGACAGACAAGGCTCTTGCGGTCAGCTCGCGTGCTTCGTCTCCGAGTTCGCGTTCGTCTGTTCGCGCTCGTCGCAGAATGGCCCGAATTCTGGCCACGAGCTCGCGCGGGTTGAAAGGTTTGGGGAGATAGTCGTCAGCGCCGATTTCCAGACCGACAATGCGGTCTACATCGTCACCTCGTGCAGTGAGCATCAGCACCGGGACTCTTGACTCGCTGCGGATGCTGCGTAAGACTTCAAAGCCATTCAAACCGGGCAACATGACATCGAGAACCACGATCGAATATTTGCCTGCCAAAGCGAGCTCTGCGCCTTTATCTCCTCGATGCACCGATTCGATCTCGAAGCCGAGTGGTCCGAGGTATTCGGTGACCAACTCACACAGGGCAATGTCGTCGTCAATGATTAGTATTCGGTCCATTGGGTTGGTAGGTCGATTCATTGTAGCCCAACCGGTGCATTCAACTTTGTAAAGAAGTGTCAACTCCTTGGAGTGCGGCGGCCCGGCGCCGCTTTGGCCTACGCTGATAACCGCGACCTTGAAAAAAGTCCATGGTCGCGAGAGACGGACCAAAGCGGCGCCTGGCCGCCGCACTCCAAGGAGGCGCTCTAATCCAAGACGGCTTTACAAAACTTTACACAGAGCTAACTGACTCTTTACAGCGGCCAAGTCTTAACCAGCGTATAAGAGTGCAGAGTAAGAACTTGAGTCCGATGGGCTAATCTGTCGGTCTAATAATTTTAGAGGAGAATGAAACATGAGAAATCGAATCTTTGGGTTCGCCGGGATCGCAGTCTTAGTCGTCAGCCTGGCCATCCTCGCTTTGGGCCACGGATTCCAGGGGCCCGGCGGACACGGCAAGGGCGGCCACGCCGAAATGCTGGAGCACATTTCGAAGGCATTGAGTCTTACCGATACGCAGAAACAGCAGGTCAGGGGGATTATGGAATCCGTCGAGGCGACGGCCGGCGGAATTCACGCGAAGCTCGAAGAAGTTCACAAGCAACTAGGCGCTGCCACTGCGAATGGACAGTTTGACGAAAATCAAGTGCGCACTCTGGCGAACCAGGAAGCACAGCTCGAGGCCGACATGAAGGTTGAGCACTTCAGAGCGATGTCGAAAATCTTTGCCGTTCTGACACCCGACCAGCGTGTTAAGGCCGAAGAGATGCACAAACAAATGGGTTCGCCGGAACGGCATCCTGGACCACCCATGCGCCACCCCGGCTTCTAACCAATTAACAACTTCAATATCACAAGGGTCATCGAGAGATCGATGACCCTTTCCCATTGCACGATTTGCTTTGTCTTTTTCGTGCTAACTTCGTGTGATTTGGTGGATCGTGTTTGCTGAGGAAAGACGATCCACGAAATCACTCGAAGAGCCCACGAAACTAAAGCATCAGGCGTGGCTCAATTCCTTCGTCGGTCAGGTCGACCAATTGTCGGCCCGCCAGAGCAAGTTATTCGCAACGAATACAAACCTGTGCTGCGATGAACGCTGTTCCGGTCGGCATCGTTTTGATCCAGAACAGAATGGTGTAAATGCCGGGCGCGCCTTTGTACAGTTTCGCGGGTACTCGAAACTTGCCGTCCTTACCCCAATCGAAATCGCCGGTACTCCCATCCGGGTAAATCGATCCATTAGGTGCTTTGGGCCGCAGCGCTCGGTGCTCATCGGGCCAAGAATAGGAACGCGCTGCGCGAAGTGAAGCCGCGTCGGGGGGGGTTGGCAGGGGCTCATAACAGACGTCGACTTCGTATAGCGAGTGTTTCGGGTTCAGCAAACGCCCAGTTAAGACTACGGTAGCCTTTCGCGCCGCTTGCCTGGCGACCGGATTAACTTCGAGGTATCGGGCGAGATAGAGTTCCGTGAGCCGGAGGTTATGGCCGTCGAGCGCTATGCCAAAGCCAACATGAGTGTTTTGCGGCGCGAGGATGGTGCGCCGGTGACCGTCGTTAGGAGGCGTTTCTCCATGCATCGTCGTATGCCTGTCACGCAACTCGGCGTTCACCCCTTTCGGAGTCACCGACGGGATGTTGTTGGCTTCCGAGACATTCTCCTGGATGGCATCGTTGCCGCCCGCCAGTGAATAACGTTGATAAGGATTTAGTCCGTCGCTGCCCCAGTGGCTCAAAAAATTCCCTTTGACCATATCGAGAGCATGTTGGTTGGCGACCTTACAGGCCAGATCGTCTAACTCCAATCTCGTCGCGCCGGCCAGGGAGCGTTCGCTGTTAACGAGATCCAGAAGTTGAGCACGAGCGAGTGGAAGATCGTCATCACCAAACTTTCCGCGTTCGATGATTTGAGCCTGCCTTACTGAACCCACCGCGAGTGCGAGACAAGGCACGGCTGATTGAAGAAATGATCGGCGGGCTATAGGGGTCTCCGCTAATCTCACGACTGCCTACCTCTATCAGGAGACGATCGGTTGAATGTCTTATTTCCGTTTCCAGCGCACGCCGTCTTTGGTGTCTTCGAGGATGATGCCGCGGCCGGCTAGTTCGTCGCGAATCTCGTCGCCGCGGCCAAAGTCGCGACGCCGGCGTGCTTCCTGACGTTCATCAATCAAACTCTGAATTTCGCCATCCAACATCTCGCGCTCACCGGCTCCGAAGATGTTGAGAACGCTATCGAAACTTTTCAAGACGTCCAGCAGTTCACGTTTGTTGTCATCGAATAACTTCTTTCGCGTGAGCGCGGTGTTTACGTCGCGGGTGAGGTTATGAATCACCGCCAGTGCAACGGACGTATTCAGATCGTCGTCCATTCCGGCTTCGAATTCCTGTGCAGCCCGCAACGTCGTTTCGTGCAACTCTTCATTATTGCCGGCGGTCGTCCTGGCTTCGTTTAGCCGGGCGCGAAAATCGCGCAGGCCGGCAACAGTCTTCTCGGCGCCGGCCAGGGCATCGAAGGTGAAGTTGAGTTGCTTGTTGTATGGAACGCTCAATAGAAAATAGCGAATGGCCGCTGGCGAAAAACCTTTGGCGGCGATATCGCGAAACGTGAAGTAGTTGCCTTTCGACTTCGACATCGTTTCGCCTTCCACTTTGAGATGTTCAAAGTGGATCCAGTAACGGACAAACTGTTTGCCGGTGGCGCCTTCACTTTGCGCAACCTCATTCTCGTGATGTGGGAAAACGAGGTCGATGCCCCCGGCGTGAATATCAAACGTTTCGCCCAGATACTTCATTGACATCGCGGAACACTCGATGTGCCATCCCGGCCGGCCACGGCCAATTGGTGCATCCCACGCCGGCTCAGTTTCCTTTGCAGGTTCTTTCCATAGCGCGAAGTCGCGAGCGTCTTCCTTGTCATAACGATCGGTAAGAATGCGTTCGCTGGCGCCGGCAATGTTGCCCGCGAAGTTGATCTTCGAAAGTTTTCCGTACTCAGGGAACGAAGCGATGCGGAAGTAGATTGATCCGTCGGATCGATAAGCGTGGTTGGTTTCCAAAAGCCTTTCAATCAATGAAACCATTTCGGGAATGTGACGAGTGGCGCGTGGAACAATCTCGGGCCGTTCGCAGCCGAGCGCATCGAAATCTTCCCAGAGAGCGTCGATATATTTCGCCGTGTATTCGTCAAGGGTCAGGCCAGCCTCCTGCGACTTGGCGATGATCCGGTCTTCGACGTCCGTGATGTTCATCACGTGAGTAACCTTCAAACCTTTGAATTTGAGATAGCGTCGCAGGATGTCGGCATTGAGTGCTGAGCGGAAGTTGCCGATGTGACCGTAATCCCAGACGGTGGGACCACAGTAGTACATGCTGACTTCGCCCTCGTGCATGGGGCGAAACTCTTCGATCTTTCCCGAAAGTGTGTTGCGGAATTTAAGCATTGTCGTCGGTGTTAGAAGATACGCGCCCTTGAAGATTCAAGGACGCGCATGTTTGGAGTCTAGTTAAGGTTGGATTGCTAGTCAAACGAACCAGTCAGAAGGCCCACCTCTAAACGAATCCGCTAAGGGTAAAGCAAACTGTTAGTTTGCGGTGGTACGGTGCCACTCAAGCAAGTGTTCGCCCGGCGGTCGCAAACTAACAGTTTGCTTTACGTGTCATCCTTTGAAGTGCTCCCATCCGCCCGGCTCTAGCTTCCAAATCTTGGAACCTTCCGAGATTTGCACACCGTGAGATGAATCACGGATTTCGCCGATTCTAGTTACTGACACGCCATCCACTCGTTTCGGTAAGTTGCTGATGTTTTCTGGTTTGACGGTGAAGAGCAACTCGAAATCTTCTCCACCATGCAGCGCGAGCATCAGCGGATCCAAAGCACGGCGGCCGCAAATCTCCGTTACCAACTGGTCGATCGGAATGCTTGAGGAATCTATCAGCGCCCCCACCTTGCTTTCATCGCAGAGATGATTCAGGTCAGAAGATAAGCCATCGCTGATGTCGATCATCGCAGTCGCCAGTTGCTGGTCGCCAATTAATAGTCCCCATCCGACTCGGGGTTCAGGCTGGAGGTGTCGCCGTAACAGGTGATCGATTGAATTGGTATCGGCTGCGGATGGGTTGTCGTTATGCAAACGTGCGCCGCGTTCAATCAAACGAAGCCCGGCGGCGGCATCTCCAAGAAAACCCGTGACGTAGATCTGATCTCCAGGTTTTGCTCCGGTGCGAAACACGTCGCGGTCAGCCAGAGATTCGCCGATAGCGATCGAATTAATGACAATCCGCTCGGGGGTGCGCGAGAGATCGCCGCCAATCAGCGCCACACCGAAGCGGTCCGCGAGTTGGAAAAAACCTTCATAGAACTGGTCTATGAATCCGGTATCCCAAACGTCACCGGGAACCCCAATCGACAAAAGTGTCCAGCGCGGGCGTGCTCCCATCGCGGCAATGTCAGACAAGGAGACAGCCAGCGCCTTGTGTCCGAGTTGATTCGGTTGGCCGGTGCTGCGTCGAAAGTCTATACCCTCGACCAGCAAGTCTGTACTGATTACCAGATTGCCGCCGGCGATAGACTTAAGTACCGCCGCATCGTCTCCGATTCCGCGTAAGAGTCCCACGGGTGCGCCACGCGCGTTTGCCTGGGATCGAATCTTCTTGATGAAGTCGAATTCCGTCATGGGGAAGAACATGGGCCCAACAAGTCCAATAGGACCTAAAGGGATCTTCAGAGGTTGCGGCGGAGTGAATCGAGCCCGGCTTCGATGGTTTCAATCGACGTGGAAAACGAAAAACGAAGATGGCCTTCGCCGTGCTCGCCGAAGACGACACCAGGAACTGTGGCGACCTGCGCGCGCTCCAGCAATATCTCGGCTGCCTGTCTGCTATCGCTGCTCACGAGCGAGACGTCCGGGAAAGCATAAAACGCGCCCGCTGGTATTTCGCAGACCAGGCCGAGTTCGTTAAGACCCGACAAGAGTAGATCGCGACGCTCAAGATATGCAGCGCGATTTATTTCGATCAAGTCTGAATTAGTGGTTAAGGCAGCCAGGGCGGCCCACTGCGTCGGAGTGGAAACACCGTTGGAAGAATAGAGCGTAGTTTTGCGCAAGCCGGTCATCCATGGTTCCTGAGCAGCGGTGTAACCAATTCGCCAACCGGTCATGGCATACGACTTGGAAAGTGTGTATACGCTGATTGTGCGCTCGAACATTCCGTCGATTGAAGCGATCGAGAAGTGGTTATCGTCATAGACCAAATCTTCATAGGCTTCATCGGCGATGACAATCAGGTCTCGTTCCTTCGCAAAACGGGAGACGGCGTGGGCTTCATCGCGGCTGAACACTATTCCGGTTGGATTTTGCGGAGTGTTGTAATAAATGGCCCTGGTTCGCTCGTTGGCATAACGTGCCAGGGTTGTCTCAAACCCCGACGCACGCGCTTCCTGAGTCGAAACTAAAACAGCCTTGCCTTCACAGTAAGCAATCAGATCCTTAATCGGTGTCCAAAAGGGTGAGAAGACCAGTACTTCATCGCCTGGGTTAACCACAGATTGAAACGCGCCGAAGAGTCCCTGCATGCCACCGTTCATCACCATCACATCACTCGCTGCGACTGGAATGTTGTTCTTCGTCCGCAGTTTATCCGCAATTGCGGCGCGCAACTCGGGTATCCCGGATGATGGAGCGTAGCGAGTCTTGTTTTCGGCGAGAGCTCTCTCCATCCCTTCTTTGACGAAATCCGGGGTGTTTATGTAAGGCTCACCGCCCTCAAACTGATAAACGGTCGCCCCCTGCTCGCGCAGTTTCATTATCCGGTTACGAATATTTACGATGTCGGAAAAGCCGATATTGTCGAGGCGCGAAGCAAGGCGATAAACAGTTGGCGTGCTGGTCACTGGTGAAAAATACCTTCCGAGAGTAACGTGCAGGTTTTGGGGAAGGCGGATTATAACGTGAGCCTCAGAGTCCGTCCAACGAGGCCTGTAGAGTAGTGTCCTAATCCTTTGCGGGCCCTTCGTGTCGATAGGGGAAAGCACGATCCACTAAATCACACGAAAGAGCACGAAACCCAATATCACAAAGAGCACTTCAGTGTCGTTTCGTGTGTTTTAGTGGATCAGTCTTTTGTCTTCACCTTAGGAGTTACCTTTAAGAATTCGTTTTAACTAAGGACCGCTAAAGTATTGACACGACAAAGGACGGTTAGTAACATGGCGGCTCGCCGAGCTGCTGGCAAACT
>Ga0190274_10000607_pt1 | contig 21115 bp, 19 predicted proteins | sample Popmic531T_FD_133002 | JGI IMG/M metagenome (GOLD analysis project Ga0190274, IMG submission 133002) | Populus adjacent soil microbial communities from riparian zone of Yellowstone River, Montana, USA - 531 T | ecosystem: Environmental > Terrestrial > Soil > Riparian zone | place: USA: Montana... | reverse complement strand
TGGGCCCGCGCGCTCCCGAAGCGGCGATCCCCGGTAACGGGGATATCGCCGTGAGCGCGCAGCGGACCCCCGATAGCGGTCCGCTCAAGGGCGCTTCGTCAGCGCTCTGGCGCCTTCCCGGCGCTCCAACCGCTCATTGAGAGCGACGGAAAATGGGAACAGTGCGCGCGGCACTTAAAAACCCGCGCAGGCTGAGCCGTGGCCGGCTCCACCCGCCGGCGGTTTTTGTGATAATTTGGCGCTGAAGTCTTGCGTGCCCAAAACAAGCGAGTTCGCCGTGAGTGTGAACGTTCGCGTCGCCGCGGTTGCGGCATTGCTGATCGCGCTGATGCCGATCTCGGCGCGCGCGCAGACCTTGCATGGCGTCGGCAACACCACGTGCAGCCAGTTTCTCCGCGCCGCGCGCATGAGCGACATGCTCTATCACCAGGCGTCGAACTGGCTGCTCGGCTACGTGAGCGGCATGAACGCGGCGCTGGCCTCGACCGGCGCACCGGCTGCGGCCGTCACTCTCAGCAACGACCAGATCGCGAAATCGGCCGGCGACTACTGCGAGGCCAATCCGACCAAGACCATCGCGAATGCGGCCGCCGAATGGTACCCGTCGCTGCCGCGGCAGGCCGCCGCGCCGGTTGCGCAACCGGCAGCGCCGCGGACCTACGAGCACCTCAACAGGCCGTTCGCGCGCCCGTCGGAAAACAAGCGCTGACCGATGCGGCTCGCGCGCAAGATCGCCGACATGATCTGGCGCGATAGCGCGCCGGCGCGCTGCTTGCGGCGATACGCCAGCACCGGCCATGCCTTCGCGCAGTCGGCGCTCGGCGACATGTACCGCAAGGGCAAGCTGGTGCTGCAGAACTATGCCGACGCGGCCAAGTGGTACCGCCTCGCCGCCGAGCAGGGCGACGCGCACGCCCAGTTCAATCTCGGCGCCTGCTACACCGCCGGCCGCGGCGTGCCGCAGGACGACGCCGAGGCGGTGAAGTGGTACCGCCTCGCGGCCGAGCAGGGGGATTCGCTCGCGCAGTTCAATCTCGGCGCGATGTATTCGAGCGGCCGCGGCGTTCCGAAGGACTGATCACCGCCTACATGTGGTTCGATTTGTCGGCCGCACGCGGCACGCAGGCCGGCGCCGGAAGCTGCCGGACGATCGCGCGGCAGCTCAGCCCGCACCAAGTCGAGCAGGCGCGGACGCTCGCCGGCGCATGGAAGGCGGCGCGGGCGCCGCGTGAGGGTGCCGCGCCGTAATCAGTCGATGCGGTCGATGCCGAACGTCGCCAGCGCCTGCTGGCACATCTGGTCCGGGTCGCGCTCACCGGCCGCCGCGATCGCGATGATCCGGGTGGCGATGATCTCCAGCACCACGCCGGGCTGGCCGCGGTCATGCAGCAGCTTGCGCGCCCTGTCGAAGGCGGCGCTCATGGCGTGAATCGTTCCCGGATCGAACGATCCGTCCTTCAGAAACGGCACGATGGAGGCAGACAAAGCAGTTCCCGCATGTCGCAGACGGGAGCGTAAAATCTCCCGATTACCGGCCCCGACCGGTGATCGTTGATTGTGCAGGCCTAAGCGGGCCGTCTATACAAATTTACAACCGGTCTAATCTTCGGCCTTGTCCGGCTGGATTTGCTGTTGCTGCTGCTGGGGCGCCTGGCGGCGGGTCGGCGTCTCGTAGACGATGTCGCTTTTGAGGTTGCGTTCGGCCTGCTCGGCCAATCGCAGATAGCTCCTGCCAAGCTGTTCGTACTGAGCACGCAGCGATGGGTCGCTTTCACGTTGCGCCTTGGCCAGGAACTCGTTGGCCTTGGCACGGTACTCGGACACTATAGCCATCCCGACCTATGTTTTTTGACATCCCTGAAACGCCAAGGCCCTGCCGCCCGTTTCGTTCCACGTAAAAAGCGGATTTTTAGTCTTTTTTGCGAGTGGTGACTTTGACGCACCACCTTCGAGTCGTCCGGAACACCGGTTCCACCTGCACGTTTGTTACCTATACGAACGACAAACCAGGAGAAAACGACCATGAGCATGGCAACCGATACCGATCGCGCGGCGACCCCGCTGGCGCACGGCCGCCACGACCTGATCGGCTCGGATCGCGTTGAAGGCACCAACGTCTATCGCTCCGATGGAACCAAAATCGGCGAGATCGAGCGGGTGATGGTCGACAAGGTTTCCGGCCAGGTGGCCTACGCCGTGATGGGCTTCGGCGGGTTCCTGGGGATGGGCGAGGACCATTACCCGATCCCTTGGCAACGGCTCACCTACAACGAGAAGCTCGGCGGCTACGAGGTCAATATCACCGACGCGCAGCTCAAGAACGCGCCGAAGTACGCGACCGGCGAGGAATGGAAGTGGGACACAGTTCGCGGGCGCCAGATCTATGATTATTACGGCGTGCCGCCGTACTGGCCAATGTAAGACCCCGAAAACGAAGCGGCGCAACGCCGGGCGTTGCGCCGCTTTTTGTTGAATGCAGCTTACCGGTTCTTCAGCGCCCGTCCGCCAGTGATCGGGTGCTTTTCATCGCTATTGCTGCTTCATCGTTTTGTCCGTCAATGCCTTTGGTGGCGGCGCGTTGCTGCCGGAACCGGTCGTCTCGGTCGGCGCGCGGGATACGGTCGAGCTGGCGCTGGCCGGCGGATTGCTGTCGAGCGCCGTGCTGGGGCCGGAGGCATAGTTATACGCGGCGACGATAGCGACGATGAACAGCGCGGCGATGCCTGCCATGGCGATCGCCAGCATCGTGTTGGATTCCTGGTGCTTGCGCAGGATGGTCAGTTGGCGCCGTGAGCCTCCTTCGCGTGGAAGATCGGGCATGGGTTGCTCCTCTTGTTGGTTCCCCACTCAGAGAAACGCGGGCCGCGGCTGCTGCGTTCCGCAGCGCAACAATGAATAACCGACCGAAATCGGGTGGGGCGGCATCGCGGTTCGGTGTAGAAACCACGCATGAGCGTGCATCACCATGTGTTCGACACCCTGATCGGCCCGTGCGGCGTCGCGTGGAGCGAGCGCGGTCTGGTCGCTGTGCAGTTCCCGGAAAAAGACCTGGCCGTCACCGAGCGGCGCCTGATTGCGAAATCGCGCAGCGCCGGCGCAGCCGCGCCGCCGTCCGAGGTCACGCCGGTCATCGCCGGCATCACGCGCTACCTCGCCGGCGAGCGGGTGGAGTTTTCCGCGATCCCGGTCGATCTCGGCGGCATCGACGATTTCCGCCGCTCGCTTTACGAGGCGTTGCGCGCGGTCGCATTTGGCACCACCACGACTTATGGCGCGTTGGCCAAGCAGCTCGGCCTCGAAGGGCCGGAGGCTGCGCGCGACGTCGGCGCGGCGATGGGGCAGAACCCGGTGCCGATCGTCATCCCCTGTCACCGCGTGCTGGCGGCGGGCGGCAAGCTGGGCGGCTTCTCCGCGCCCGGCGGCGTTGCCACCAAGCAGAAGCTGCTCGCCCTTGAGGGCGTGCATTTTGATGGCGGCGCGCCGCGCTTGCCGGGCTTTTGATCCGTCACACATTTTTCCAGACGCGAACATTTTTACAAAAACCGCGGCGGCCGTGGTTGAGCGTGCTTTAACCGCGGCGATAGAACTCGACTCTTGCGTTTAAGCGAGCGTTACAGGCCGCTCGCTAGAAAACTGTACGGCCGGACCCGGTCGTTAAATTTTTAGGGAGAAGCAGGATGCGCTTGTTCGGGAAATTTCTCGCTGACGAGTCCGGCGCCACGGCCATTGAGTACGGCCTGATCGCTGCGGGTATCTCGGTTGCGATCATCGCCACGGTGATCGGCGTCGGTTCGAAGCTCAACACCACCTTCACAGGCGTGCAAAACGCCCTGAACTGATCCGGCGTCGGCAAGGTTCGCCACGTTTCATCACACCGGGCCGGCATACGGCCCGGTGATTTTTTTAGCCCTGGCTCAGCACCACGCGGCCGCGCTGCCTGCGGTCACGAATGTCCTTCATCGCTTCCGCGAACTGCTCGAACGGATAGACCTTCGTCGGCAGCGGCTTCAGCTTGCCGGCCGCGTGCCAGCCGAAAATGTTCTTGAAGCAGGCTTGCATGTCGGCCGGCCGCCGCTTGCGGTAATCACTGATCTGCATGCCGGAAACTTCGATGTTCTTCACCAGAAAATAATTCGCCTTGATCGACGGGATGCGCCCGGAGGCGAAGCCGATTACGACGAGCCGCCCGCACCAGGCCAGCGCGCGGACCGCCGCGTCGAAATAGTCGCCGCCCAGCATGTCGATGACGATATCGACGCCCTGCTTGCCGACCTTGTCGAACACCTGCGCGCGCAGGCTTTCCTTGAGGTCCGGCGCGGCGAGATCGATGACGTGATCGGCGCCGGCTCCGCGCACGATGTCCGCCTTGTCCTTGCTGGCGACGCCCGCCAGGGCGATGCCGCCCATCGCGTTAGTGAGCTGGATCGCGGCAAGGCCGACGCCGCCCGTCGCGCCCAGCACCAGGACGCTTTCGCCCGGCTTGATCCGGGCGCGTTCGCGCAGCGCGAAGTAGGCGGTGTCGTAGATCAGCGACATCGCGGCGGCCTCGTCGAACGCCAGCGACGGCGGCAGCTTGACGCATTGACCCTCAGGCATGGCGACGAATTCGGCAAAGCCGCCCTGCTCCGCCATGGCGATGGCGTGATCGCCCGGCTTGAATTGCGTCACACCCGGGCCGACCGCAGCAACGACACCTGCCGGCAGCTTGCCCGGGATGAATGGGAGCTGCGGCTTGAACTGGTATGTGCCGCCCATCATCACCAGGTCGACGAAATTGACCGCGGTGGATTTGACCTGCAGCAGCACCTCGCCGGCCTTTGGCTCGGGCTTCGGCATGTCGCCGAGCGCGGCGTTCTCGATGCCTCCAAATTCGCGAACCACGATCGCGCGCATTTGCTCTCCTTATGACCCTATGACGCCTGCTTGGCCTGCCAGCGCACCGGCAGCGGCGTGACGCGCCCCTGCGCGATATCGTCGGCGATGGCGCGCTTGAGCATCTTGCCGTTCGGGGTCAGTGGAATTTCATCGAGCGTCAGGAAATATTCCGGCATGTCGAACTTCGACAGACCGGCCGCGTCGAGGTGCGCCAGCAGCTCGTCCGGGGCGACGTTTTTGCCGGCGCGGAACACGACGGCGAGGCAGACCTTCTCCCCGAGCCGCGCATCCTTCACCGGTACGGCGGCGGCGCGCTGCACGGCGGCGTGGCGCGTCGCCAGCTCCTCGATCCGTGCAGGATGGATGTTATGGCCGCCCCGGATGATGATGTCCTTGGCTCGGCCCGCGATCCGCAGGTAGCCGTTCTCGTCGATCGAGCCGAGGTCGCCGGTCATGAACCAGCCGCCGGCGTTGAAGGCGTCTTCCGTCGCCTTGCGATCCTCGAAATAGCCCAGCATCAGGCTGGCGCCGCGTCCGCCGATCTGGCCCACCGTGCCGCGCGGCATCTCCTTGTCCGGATCGTCGATGTCGAAGATGCGGAGCTCGTAACCGAGGCATGTCTTGCCGGACGTCTCGATGATCAGCTTCGCGTCGTCATCCGGCAGCGTGTACTGATGTGAGCAGCTCTCGGTCATGCCGTAACCGCTCTGCGGCCTGATGCCCTGCTGGATCAGACCCGCCACCACCTCGCTCGGCACCGCCGAGCCTGAGATGCGGAAGCCGGTCAGGCGCCCGAGACCCTGGAGGTTGCGCCGCCGCATCTCGGCGAGCAGGTCGATGGCATTCGGCGGCACGCCGACCAGGAAACTCGTACCGGTTTCGAGAATACGGTCGGCAAGGCTCGCGCCGCGCGGCAGGTCGTTGATGAGGAGCTCGCCGCCCATCGCCAGCGCCATCACCTGCGCGCCGAAGCCCAGGTTGTGGCTGAGCGGGCTGAGCGAAAACACCACTGACCTGTCGTCGATATGCCAGTCCTTGGCGAGTTGGCGCGCATTGGCGAGCAGCGTGTTGTCGGAGTGTATCACGCCCTTGGGCTGGCCCGTCGTGCCGGACGTGAAGGCCAGATAAACGATGGTGTTGGGATCGCTTTTCAGCGGTGCGCCAGGCCGCGTTTCGCCGATGCCGGCAAACGGCGGCGTGTTGCGCTCGGAGTGCGGCTCCAGCCGATAGACGTGCTTGAGTGTCGGAACGTCTCTCAAAGCGGCGATCAAGTCACGTTTGCCCGCGTCCGCGCCGTAGCCGTCCTGCACGATCAGCGCCGCCGCGCGGGTCCGCTGCAGCAGCTCGACCACCTCGCCGACGGTGTGGTCGCGATGCAGCGAGGGGCAGCAGATCGTGCCATCGCGCGAGCACGCGAGCAGCGCCGCCACGCTCTCGATCCGGCTCGGCAGCCACACCGCGACGCATTGGCCCGGCTCGACGCCGCGCCGCGCCAGATCCGCCGCCAGCGCATCGGCGGCTTCGACAAGCTGGCGATAGGTGATGCGGCGAACGCCGTCCCGCGCGGCAAAGGAATCCGGCCTGCGCTCGGCGTGACCTTTGGCCAGGGCGTAGATCGTGTCGCTACGCCAGTGGCCCGAGGCGGTGTGGCGTTCGATCAGTTCTGGGGTAAGGCGCGTCGGAATCGTGGGCATGTCCGGATGGTTCGTCCGCACGCGTTCTCGCGCGGTTTGCCGATTATCCGAACTTCGGGAGACGTGTGGAAGTCAGTCCGGGCTGCTCTCGCCGTTCGACCCGGCGAAACCGTTGCCCTGCATCATGTGAAGCCGGACGTCTTCGCCATCATCCTCGACCGCTTCCGCCTTGGCCCGCAAGTCGGCGGCCAGGAAGCGCAGCCGCTCCGCGGTGGCCATGTCGAAAGTCGCCCGCGACTGGCAGGTGGCGGCTTGCTGGCGGAGGTAGTCGGAGAGCGGCATCGCATTACTCATTTGGCTCAATTGTGTACGTCAGTTTGAAAATGCATGGCAGCACATGTGGTTCCGAGCGATCTGTGAATAACTTGGCTTTCCCTAAGCCATTGGGATCCATGCAGAAAATCAGAAGGTTGACAGGTCGCCGGGGATAGGGAATCAATTAGAACAAATCAAGAACATAAGGCAGCCTCCATGGGCTCCACCGCGCCCACGCTGAACCGCCTCCGCCAGTCCCTGGCCGGCATCGATCCGAGCCTGAAACCGGCGCTTCCGGGCTGTGGGCGCGAGGTCGGCTTGGATCCAGCCATCGATGCCGCGCTCGGAGGCGGCCTGTCCTGCGGCGCGCTGCATGAGGTCGCCCCTTCGGGGCCTGGCTACCTCGGCGCCGCCAGTGGCTTTGCCCTTGCGCTTGCTTCGATTGCAAGCGGCCAGCGGCGGGAAGTGCTCTGGATCGGCACGGATTACGCAGGGACCGAAGGCGGCAGACCTTACGGTCCCGGCCTCGATCTGTTCGGCGTGGCCTCCGCGAAACTCGTCGTATTGCGCGTGCCTAAGCCGGTCGATGCGCTCTGGGCGATGGAAGAGGCGCTGCGCTGCCGCGCATTGTCCTGCGTCATCGCTGAGCTGACTGGTGAGGGAACGGTGGCCGATCTCACCGCGACACGCCGTCTTTCACTTGCGGCGCGCGAAGGCGCAAGCGCCCGCACCTCCGGCTTCGGTCTGCTCATCCGCCACAATGCCACCGCTGTTCCCAGCGCGGCAGCGACGCGCTGGTCGATCGCGCCGGCGCTCAGTCGGCCCGATGCCTACGGCGGGCTCGGCCGTGTGCGCTTTGACCTTTCGCTTCGCAAGAATCGGCGTGGACCCGTCGGCCGTTGGATCATCGAGTGGGATCATCATGAGCATATCTTCCTCCCGGCGTTACCTGTCGGTGTGGCTCAGGCGGTTGTCGACCGATCGGGTCGAGCGCCACTCGTCCAAACCGGTTGAAACCTTCGTCGTCGTTGCTTCGGTCCAATCCGCACAGCGGATCGTCGCGCTCACGGACGGCGCCGCTCGGCTCGGGCTGAAAGCCGGCATGGGCCTTGCCGATGCCCGCGCCATGTATCCAAAGCTGCCTGTTGTGGAAGCCGATCCGGAGGCCGACCGTCAATTGCTCGAGGGCATTGCCGATTGGTGCGACTGCTACACGCCGCTCATTGGTCTCGATCCGCCGGATGGTTTGCTGCTCGACGTCACGGGTTGCGCGCACCTGTTTGGTGGTGAGACGGCGCTCGCTCGGGATTTGGTCAGGCGGCTCGCGCAGCAGGGGCTGCGCGCCCGCGCCGCGGTCGCCGACACGGTTGGCTGCGCGTGGGGTCTCGCGCGCTACGGCAAGCAGGGCATCGTCCCGGCTGGTGAGTCCAAGGCGGCGATGTTGAGTTTGCCTATCGCGGGGCTGCGGGTCGATGCTGGGATCGTTGCCGATCTGAAGACATCCGGTCTGACTTGCGTTGCCGATCTCATGTCTCGCCCGCGAGCGCCGTTCGCGGCGCGCTTCGGCAGGGAATTGCTCTTTCGTCTCGATCAGGCGCTGGGCCATATCGATGAGCCGATCTCGCCGCGTCAGCCGTTGCCGGCGGCCATGGCCGAACAACGCTTCGCCGATCCCATCGCGCGTGAGGCCGATGTGCTCGGCACCATCGAGAAACTGGCAAGCCAGTTGGTCACCGTGCTGGATCGGCGGGGCGAGGGTGGGCGTCTGTTTCAGGTGGCGTTGTTTCGCGCCGACGGCGCGGTGCATCGCCTCGAGCTCGGTACCGGCTCGCCGCTTCGCGATCCGCCGCGCATCAGGAAATTGTTCGAGGAGCGGCTCGCCGTTCTCGGCGACGCCTGCGATCCCGGGTTCGGCTACGACACGGTGCGGCTCTCGGCATTGGCCACCGAGCGCACCGATCCGATGCAAACCGGGCTGGGCGGCGACGATCACGCCGAAGAGCTCGCACATCTGATCGACCGGCTCGGAGCACGCTTTGGTTTGCGCCGCGTGACGCGGATCGTGCCGCAGGACACGCACATTCCGGAATATGCGGTGGCGGCAGTGCCGGCGCATGCGGTGAGGACAGCTACAACCCCATTGCCGTTCATCGAGCAAGATACGCTCGCGCCTGCGCAACCGCTCCGGCTGTTTGAGCGGCCTCAACCCATCGATGTGACCGCTGAGGTTCCGGATGGGCCACCCGTGCAGTTTCAATGGCGGCGTACGAAATATCGAGTGATCCATGCTGAAGGCCCGGAGCGTGTCGCAATGGAATGGTGGCGGGACGATCGCGGCAGCGAACTCACACGCGACTATTTTCGCGTCGAAAGCTTCCAGGGGGCGCGGATGTGGCTTTATCGAGAAGGTCTCTATGGCCGGGAAGTCGCGCGGCCGCATTGGTATCTGCACGGCCTGTTTGCGTGAGCTTGAGTCATGCTGGCGTATGCCGAGTTGGCCGTTACGACGAATTTTTCATTTCTCCGTGGCGCGTCTACGGCGGAAGAACTGGTTGTTCGGGCTAAAGAGCTTGGAATTGTCGGTCTTGGCATTGCGGATCGCAACTCTGTCGCTGGAGTTGTGCGCGCTCACAACATGACAAAGGTGATTGGATTCAAGCTTGCGGTGGGCGCGCGTCTTGTCTTCAGCGATGGTTCTCCGGACATTCTTGCTTACCCAGAAGATCGAACGGGTTGGGGACGTCTCACGCGTTTATTGACCCTCGGAAAAGATCGCGCGGAAAAAGGGGACTGCATTCTTAGATTCCGAGATTTATTGGAAGAAGCAAAAAACTTGAATTTTATTGTTCTGCCGCCCAGCCGGATCAACGCCAAACCACTCGTCAATCTGCTTGGTCGTCTCAAGGAAGCGTCCTCTCGCCAGTCCGTATGGTTGGGAGGCAGCCTGCTTTATCGCGGCGATGATCGCCGCAGATTGGAGAAACTCAAGGATGTGGCCGATACCGCGTTCGTGCCGCTGATCGCGGTCAACGACGTGCTCTATCACGTGCCTGAACGTCGTGCGCTCCAGGATGTCGTGACATGCATTCGCGAGCATCAGACGCTGGAGGACGCAGGCCGGATTCTTGAGTCGAATGCTGAACGGCATCTGAAATCATCTGAAGAAATGGAGCGTATTTTTCGTGATGTGCCCAAAGCTATCGGGCAAACGACGCGGTTTCTGAAGCGCTGCCGATTTTCGCTGGATGAGCTTCAGCCTTCATACCCCAGTGAATTTCGTCATGGTTATGCGACAGCCCAGGAAGCGCTGGTGGCTCTGACGAGAGAAGGAGCGAAACGCCGGTATCCCAAGGGGGTTTCTTCCCAGGTCGACGAAACCTTGGCCAGGGAGTTGGCGATTATCGAGGAATTGGATTGCGCTGCGTATTTTCTGACCGTCCATGACATTGTCCGCTTTGCGGAATCGAGGCGCATCCTTTGTCAGGGCAGGGGCTCGGCCGCCAATTCTCTTGTTTGTTATTGTCTCGGCATTACGGCTGTAGGTCCTGAACGAGCAGGACTTTTGTTCGAGCGTTTTCTATCAACGGAACGCCGTGGCGAGCCTCCTGATATCGACGTCGATTTCGAGCATGAGCGCCGTGAAGAGGTCATCCAACACGTTTATGAGCACTACAAGCGTCGTCATGCGGGGATGACGGCGACTGTCATCTCTTATCGAAGCCGTAGCGCGATCCGCGATGTCGGCAAGGTCTTTGGGTTATCCAAGGACACACTCGATGCTCTTACATCTTCCATCTGGGGCTGGTCGATGGAAGGCATCACAAAGGAGCAGACGCAACGCGCTGGCCTCGATGTTTCCGATCCGCGTTTGAATCAAGCGCTCGCGTTGGCTAAGGAATTGCTGAATTTTCCGCGGCACCTTTCTCAGCACGTCGGTGGTTTTGTGATTTCCGAGGCGCGTCTCGATGAAATTGTTCCGATCGAGAATGCAGCAATGGAAGATCGGACAGTGATCGAGTGGGACAAGGACGATCTCGATACGTTGAACATACTCAAGGTCGATGTTCTCGGCCTCGGCATGTTGTCTTGTTTGCGCCGAGGCATCGATCTGATCGAAAGACATTATGGAGAGAAGCATACTCTTGCGAGCATCCCGGAGGAGGATCAGGCCGTCTATAAAATGCTGTCGCGCGCAGACTCCATCGGTGTCTTTCAAGTTGAAAGCCGTGCCCAGATGTCGATGCTGCCGCGGCTACGGCCCGAAAAGTTTTATGACCTGGTCATCGAAGTTGCGATCGTGAGGCCGGGTCCCATCCAGGGCGACATGGTCCACCCTTATCTTCGACGTAAGGAAGGCCTTGAAAAGGTCGACATCCCTTCGCCCGATCCTCGGTATGGCGACAAGAATGAGTTGAAAGATGTCCTCGAACGAACCCTGGGCGTTCCATTGTTTCAAGAACAGGCCATGCGGATCGCAATGGTCGCTGCCAAGTTTACCGCCATTGAAGCCAGCAAATTGCGCCGCTCCATGGCGACCTTCCGCCGCACGGGGGAGGTTAAACTTTTCAAGAAACGTTTTGTGGAAGGGATGTGCGAACGCGGTTATCCGAGAGAGTTTGTGGAGAATTGCTTCAAGCAAATTGAGGGCTTTGGCGAATATGGTTTTCCCGAGAGCCATGCCGCCAGCTTTGCGCTTCTTGTTTATGCCTCCGCCTGGATCAAATGCCATTACCCGGATGTGTTCTTGGTTGCGTTGCTCAACAGCCAGCCGATGGGTTTCTATGCGACATCGCAGCTCGTGCGCGATGCGCAGGAGCATGGCGTCGAAGTGCGCTCCGTCGATGTGAACCATTCCTATTGGGACTGCTCGCTGGAAGGCACGCCTGCGCCGCAAGGCAAATTGCATGTGCGCCATTCGACGATGAGCGAGGACATTCTGACGACGCACGCTGTCCGCCTCGGCTTGCGCCAGATCGACGGGTTCTCGGAAGACTGGGCGAAAAGGATTGACGAGGTGCGGGACAGAGGCTTCGATTCCGTTCGCGATCTTTGGCTGCGCACCGGCCTGCCCCCGAAAGTATTGAAGAAGCTCGCCCACGCCGATACCTTCAACTCGCTCGGTCTCAACCGACGCGACGCGCTGTGGGCGGTGAAAGCCCTGCAGCGGGCAGGGGACAAGGACAACCTGCCGCTGTTCGCCCGCGTGGCGATGCCGGAGCTGGAGCCCGGCGCCGATCTTCCGCCGATGCTGCCGGGCGAGCAGGTGATCGAGGACCATCGCCATCTCCAGCTGTCCCTGAAGGCGCATCCGGTGTCGTTCCTGCGCCGCGATCTCGACGCGCGCGGCATCGTGCGGCACGAGCTTCTTCCCACCATTGTTCCAGGCCGGCGCGTGACCATCGGCGGGATCGTGCTGGTGCGTCAAAGGCCCGGCACCGGCAATGCGATCTTCATGACCTTGGAAGACGAGACGGCGATCGCCAATACCATCGTCTGGCCGCGCAAGTTCGAGCAGTACCGTCCGGTGGTGATGGGCGCGCGGCTGATCAGTGTGACTGGCGTGCTGCAGAACGAGAAGAACGTCATTCATGTCGTCGCGGATCATTTCGAAGACTTGACGCCGCTGCTGAGCCGGCTGTCGGAGCAGGTCGACCGCATCGACGTGACGATGCCGCCCGACGTGATCAAGCGTCCTGTCTATTCACGTCAACGCCATCCTCGCTCGGGCGATGCGCTGGTCACGATGCTCAAGGAAGAAAAACCCGTGCTGGAAGATGTTGCGGTCGCCCGGGACACGGCTCAGGTCATGCCGAAAGGCCGCAACTTCCACTGAATTTAAGTGCCCGGCTTCAGCACATCCGCCAGCCAGTCCCACATGAAATGAACGCCGATGGTCACATCGTCGACCTGGCAATGATGGAAGCCGCCTTCCTCCCGGCTGAACACCTTGAGCGTCTTCTGCTTCGAGCCGGCCGCGGCGAAGCATCGCTCGGCGAGCGAGAGCGGGATCTGCTCGTCGCCGGCGCCGTGCAGCAGCAGGAACGGGCATTTCATTTTCTGCACGATACCGTCGAGCCGGAAACCCTCGAGCTTCTTCATCGCCGCCTCACGCGTCTCCACGCCGAAAATCCACATCAGGTGCTCCGGCGGCACCGACAGCGATGGCACCTTGCCGGAATCGAGCAGATCGAAGCGCCGCTTCCACACGTCGTAGTAGTCCCACTGCGCGCCCCACGCGATGCAGGCCGCGTAGCGCGGCTCCAACGACGCCGCGCGCGGTGCGTAATAGCCGCCGAGACTGATCGCCATCACGCCGATGCGTTTCGGATCGACCTCCTTGCGCGCGGCAAGATATTCATAAGCCGCGGTACCGTATTTCTCCGTCTCCGCGATCAGCGGGAGGCCGCGGAAGCGCACGCTCTCGCCGTTGCCGGGCCCGTCGACCAGCAGGCAGGAGATGCCGCGCGCCACCAGGTCGGGCACGCCCTTGAAATACTGGATCTCCTTGGTGACGTCGAAGCCGTCGAAGAACGCCAGCGCAGGGCCGGGCTTGTTGCCGGCCGCCTCCGGCGCGGCGCGGACGAACAGCGCCGGCAACGATTTGTCGCCGTAAGGCACTTCGACCGATTCGATGCGCGGCCGGGCGATCATCGCGGCCGCGTCGGCGAACGATTTCACCGCCTTCTTGTAGATCGCGGGCGCATTCGGATTGCGCTGCAGGAACCGCTCGCCGGTCTGATAATAGTGCGCGGCGCGCATCAGGCAGGCGGCGGCGGTGAGCCTGTGGCCCTTCTTCTCTTCCTCGCGGCCGCGCGCCTCGATCTTGTCGCCCATCCGCGCCCACTCGTCGAACCACGCCTTGTCGTCGCCGACCTTGTCCTTGAGCGCGCGGCCGACGCGGTTGATCTCGTCGATCTCGGCGCCGCCCCATGGCGCCGCGCTCAGGTTCAGCAGGAGGCCCATCGACCAGCGGTAGTTGGTCGGAAAATAGATGAAGGCCGGGTCGTCCTTGCGGTCGGTCATGAAAAATCCTCCCAATTTTTGCGCTGAACACTATGCGCTTTTGCTCCGCGCCGCCACGCAGCCGCGCTGCTCATGTTGTGACACTGTTGCGCGCATTCTGTGCTGGCCGTTTCTATGCCGCTGGCCTAGCCTGCGGCGTTTTCAGGAGCAGGCAATGAACAGGCGCGAGATTCTTCAGGTTGGATTGGGAGCCTTGTCGGCAACGGCGCTGCCGTATGGCGCGTCCGCACAGTCGAAATTTCCGGATCGCCCGATCAAGCTGATGATCCCGTTCTCGGCGGGCGGCGTGACCGACATCGTCGGCCGCCACTGGGCGGAGCGCATGAAGGGCCCGCTCGGCACCATCTATGTCGAGAACCAGGGTGGCGCCGCCGGCAGCATCGGTGCGACCGACGTCGCGCGCGCTCCTGCCGACGGCTATTCGATCCTTTTGGGCAATACCAGCGTTCTCGTGCTCAACCCGATGACTTCGACGAAACTGTCCTACGATCCGATCAAGGACTTCGTGCCGATCTCAATCCTGTGCGTGGCGTCGGTCGCTTGGGTCGTGAACGCCTCGGTCCCCGTGAAGACGCTCAAGGAATTCGTCGACTATGCCAAGGCCAATCCGGGCAAGCTGTCGTACGGCTCGGCCGGCACCGGCACGATGACGCATCTTGCGGCCGAGCAGTTCAAGCAGGCGACCGGTCTCGACGAGCTGACACACGTTCCGTACAAGGGCGCGGGCCCCGCCATTGCCGATCTTGTCAGTGGCCATATTCCGGCAGGAACGCCGAACGTCACCAGCCAGGTGCTGGAATTCCACAAGACCGGCAAGGTGCGTATTCTCGCGGTGTTCTCGAATGAACGGCTGAAGGGCGCACCGGAGATTCCGACAGCCATCGAGGCCGGCTTCGCCAACCAGGTCGGCCAGTTGTTCGTCGGCGTGTTCGCGCCGGCGGCGACGCCGAAACGCGTCGTCGACCAGATCGCCGCGGCCAATCAAAAGGTGATGGCGGATCCGGCGTTCCAAAAGATCCTGATCGACTCGGGCCTGGAGCCGATCAGCGACACGCCGGACCGCGCCAAGGCTTATATCGAGCAGGAAACGGCGCGCTGGGCGCCGGTCGTCAGGGCGACGGGCCTGGTCAAGTAGTCCGCGCGAAACGCGTGACCGCCGCCCAAGTGAAGCGGATGCGTTTTTCTCGCATCTGCTCGATGATCATCAGCGCCGCCGGCGTCACGATCAGCGTCAGCAGCGTCGCAAAGCCGAGGCCGAACACGATCGCGGTGGAGAGCTGGATCCACCATTGCGTGGCCGGCGCGCCGACCGTGATCTCGCGCGTCATGAACTCGATGTTCATGCCGAAAGCGATCGGTAGCACGCCCAGGATCGCGGTCACCGCGGTGAGCACCACCGGCCGCGCGCGCTCGCGGCAGGTCTCGATGATCGCGTCGTAGGCTTCGCGGCCCTCGCGGCGCAACCGGTCGTAGGTGTCGATCAGTACGATGTTGTTGTTCACGATCACGCCCGCGTTGGCGATGACGCCGATGCCGGTCATCACTACGCCGAACGGCTGGCCCATGATCATGAGCCCAAGCAGCACCCCGATGGTCGAGAGCATCACAGCGGTAAGCACCAGGAACACCGAGGTTAGCCGGTTGAACTGCGCCAGCAGGATCGCAAAGATCAGGAAGATCGCGGTGCCGAACGCCTTGAGCAGGAAGGCCGAGGCCTTGGCGCGCTCCTCGTCCTCGCCTTTGAGGCGCCACGTCACTCCCGGGTCGAGATCGGCCTTGGCCAATTCCTCGGCGATGTCTTCCTGAACCTTGGCGGTCTGCACGCCCGCCGCAACGTTGGCGGACACCGTTATCACGCGGTTGCCGGCGATCCGGTTGATATGGCCGACCCGCGGCGTCGCAACGCGCTCGACGAAGTTGCCAAGCGGCACGTAGCCCGACGCCGTCTGCATGCGCAGCTCGTCGATCTGGTCGAGGTTGCGCTTGCTCTCCGGGAACCGCACCAGAATGTCGACTTCCTTGTCGTTGTCGGTTGGCCGGTACTCGGTGACCTTGACGCCGTTGGTGACGAGCTGGATCGCGGTGCCGACCGTGCTGGGGCTGGCGCCGTATTTCGCGGCCTCGGCCCGGTTGACCTCAATCTTCCAGTCGATGCCCGGCAGCGGCTGGCCGTCGTCCATGTCGCGCACGTCGGGGTGCTTGCCGACAATGGCGGCGACCTTCTTCGCGGCAGCGGGGACCAGTTCGGAATGCAACGCGCCGATCTGCACCTGCACGGCCTTGCCGGTCGGGGGGCCGGCGCGCGGCGCCGCAACTTCGACCAGCACGCCGGGAATGTCGGCGGTGGCCTTACGGATGTCGTCCATGATCTCGTGGGCCTTCGCCCTCGTCTTCCAGTCGGAGAATTCGAACTGAATGACGCCGATGGTGTCCTCGCTGATCTCGCTTGAGCCGCGCGGCTGCTCGCCGACGCGGGTGTAAACGGTCGAAAGCCCCTTGGTGTTCAGCACCCGCTTTTCGACCTCGGCGATGACGCTGTTCTTCTCCTCGAGCGCGATGTTGCCGCGGCCGTGCACGATCACCTGGCCGAAATCCGGCTCGACGTTGGGAAAGAACTCGACGCCATGGCCGAACTTGCCGTAGGCGACCGGCACGGCGACCAGGAGGAGGGCGACCAACGCCAGCGTCGTGCCGGGGTTGCGCAGCGCGGCGCGCACCGTGCGCATGTAAGGGCCGCGGTCGGCGGTGCGCTCGTCATGCGGGATCTGCGCGGCGCGGCCAAGCAGCGCTCCGAGCGTTGGCGTGAAGAACAGCGCGACTGCCAGCGACGCGGACAGCGTGGCGATCAGCGTGATCGGCAGATATTTCATGAACTCGCCGACCAGGCCGGGCCAGAACAGCAGCGGCGAGAACGCGGCGACGCGGGTCGCGGTGGCGGCGATGACGGGACCCGACATGCGCTTGGCCGCGAGCGAATAGGCTTCACGCGGCTGCATGCCCTCCGCCATCCGGCGTTCGGCGAATTCGGACACGATGATGGCATCGTCCACCAGCATGCCGACCGCGAGGATGAGCGAGAACAGCACGACGATGTTGATGGTCATGCCGGCGAGGTGCAGGCCGAGCACGCCGGCGAGAAACGACGCCGGAATGGCGATGCCGATGAACAGCGAGGCGCGGAAGCCGAGCGAGAAGAGAATGATCACCACGACCAGCAGCACGCCGGTGGCGACCGAATTTTGCAGGTCGGCCAGCATCTGCCGGATAGTCTTCGACTTGTCCTGGGTGAAAGACACCTTGATAGCTTCGGGCCAGGTTTTGCTCAACGCGCCGATGGTCCGCTTCACGCCGTCAACGGTTTCGATCAGGTTGGCGCCTGTTCGCTTGGAGACTTCGACGGTCATCGCCGTCCGCCCGTTGACCCGCGTCACCGACGTGGCGTCCTTGAAGGTCGGCTTGATCTGCGCGACGTCACCCAGCGTCACCGCCGCGCCGGCGGAAGCCGCGATCGGCATGTTGAGCACGTCCTGCGGCCGCTCGATCAGGCTCGGCACCTTCACGGCAAAACGTCCGGTGGGGCCTTCGAGCGAGCCGGCCGCGGTCAGCGTGTTGGACGCATTGAAGCCGGCGATCATCTGATCGAGCGAGATGCCGTAGCTCTTCATCAGCATCGGCTCGGAGATGATCTCGACCGCCTCGTCGCGCGCGCCACGCAATTCCGCAGAAAGCACGCCCGGCACCTGCTCGATGGCATTTTTCGCCTGCCGCGCGATCCTGAGCAGCGTGCGCTCGGGCACGTCGCCGGCCAGCGCCACGACCAGCACGGGATAGAGCGACAGGTTGACCTCCTGCACGCGCGGCTCGTCGGCGTCCTTCGGCAGATCGCGTTTCGCCTGGTCGACCTTGGCGCGCACGTCGGCGAGCGCGACGTTGGAGTTGAATCCAGCCTCGAACTCGAGCAACACGTAGCCGCCACCCTCGAAGGCGGTCGAGCGCATTTCCTTGACGTTGCTGACCTGCTTGAGCTGGGTCTCGACCACCTTGAGCAGCAGCCGCTCGGAATCCTCCGGGCTGATGCCACGCTGCGTGAGCTGCACGTAGATGATCGGAATCTTGACGTCGGGCTCGGCCTCCTTCGGGATCGTGACATACGAGACAAAGCCGGCGCCGAGCAGGAACAGCAGAAGCGCGATCGTCAGGCGTGAGTGGTTGATGGCGTAGTCGATCAGTCTGAACATGGCGGTGATCTTTTCGGCTTCGGCTCAGCGTTGGGCGGTATGGGGAGCGGTGGTGACGGCCTCGACCTTCTGGCCTTCGCGCACGAAATCCTGACCCTGCACGATAAGGCGCGCCCCGTCCGCCACGCCGCCGACCCACATGAAGGACTGGTCGTCTTCGAGGATCGTGATCGCCAGAAATTCGACGATGCTCTCTGCATTGACGATACGCACGCCGAGCTGGCCCGCGGTCGAATAGGTCAGCGCCGAACGCGAAATGCGCGTGGCGGGAATTGGATCGAGCGGGATCGCCACCTCCACGGTGATGCCGTCCGGGATCGCGCCATCGGAATTGGCGATCTCAAGCTCGACGCGATAGGTGCGGGTCGTCTGACTCGCGGACGGCGAGACGTAACGGACCTTGCCTTGCGCCGTCTGTCCGCTGACCAGCCGGATCTCGGCGGTCTGGCCGACTTTCACGCCCTGCCGCTTGCGCTCCGACACTTCGACCACTCCGAGCATCGGATCGAGCGCCACCATCTGGCCGATCTCCTTGCCGGCGAACGAGAACGCGGCGCCGCCGACCTCGCTGGTCAGCTCGGTGATGACGCCCGCCCAGGGCGCAATAAGTAGGCCGCGGTCGCGCTCAGCCTCCGCCATGGCGAGCGCAGCCACGGACGCCTTGTGCTGTGCTTCCAGGCTGGAGAGTTCGAGACGCGGCACGGCGTTGAGCTCGATCAGCCGGCGCTTGGCGTCGAGCTCGATCTTGCGCTGCTCGACCAGCGCCTTGGCCTGCATGACCTGCGCCTCGCGTGCCTCGTCTGAAAGGATGGCGATGATGTCGCCCTTCTGGACGCGGCTTCCGCGGCGCACCCGCAGGTCGGTCAGGATGCCGCCGGTGCGCGCAAACAGCGTGACCTTTTTGTCGGCTTCGGTGCGGCCCGACAGCAGCAGCTTGCGGTGATGCTGAACCAGTTGACTGTCGAGCACCGCGACGCGGAACGGCGGCGCCGCGGCGGCTGCCGGCGGCTGGATGGCGGCGCGGCTTTCCGGCGTTTCATGCGGCAGGAAATGGCCGGACGCGATCCACAGCGTGGCGCCGGCGACCAGGCCGATGGCGGTGAGGTGTCTTGCTCTCATTTTGTTCCCCCCGCGCTGGCGCGCTCCGGCGTGCGAAGCATGTGACGCGCGATGTCCATGAAAATCGGCAACGCCGTTTCCGGCTTGAAATTCGGGTCGAGCGCGCGGCGCCACCACACGCCGTCGGCGATGATCATCAGCATGGTCGCGACGCCGTCGAAGTCGACGTCGGGCGACAGATCGCCGTGCTCGACGCCGGCCTTGAACAGATCGATCAGCCAGCGCTTCACATCGGCATCGAAGCCGGCCGAGATGCGCGCGATCTCCGGATGGCGGCGCGCCTCGGACATGATCTCGGTGCACAGCTTGACCTGCTCGTCCGGCCGAACCGCGAAGTGATGGTGCGCCATGCCCTCGAGCACCGCGAAAAAGCCGTGCGACAGGTCGGCGTTGGCGAACTCCTGCGCCACCTCGGCGCGGTCGCGCTCGGCGATGCCGGCGATCAGCGATTCCTTTGAAGGAAAATAGCGGTAGAGGTTGCCGGGGCTCATCCCGGCCTCGGCGCAGATTTCCTGCATCGAGGTCTGATGGAAACCGCTGCGGACAAAGCAACGCTGCGCGGCGCCGAGAATCTCGTCGCGTCGGTCGGATTGACGTTGAACGTTGATGGCGCGCGCCATCCAGCTCCCCCCGGCTAAGTGAGAATGAACGTTCGCTCTCAATTGAATAGGCTTATCAACGCCGCATGTCAAATGGCTTGCTGCACCGCAGCATAATTTTCGAGCCTAACCCGTAGTTTATGCGAGGCTTTTGAGGCGTCTGGGTCGCGCCAGTGATACCGTCCCCGCGACAATTATTCCCATGCTCGACAACCCAGCATCCCAACCCGAAGCCGGTATTTCCAGTCGCCCCCGGCTCGACCTTCAGCAGCACCTGGCCGACCTCGAAGCCGCCGGGTTGCTGGTGCACATCGACCGGCCGATCAACAAGGACACCGAGCTCAGTCCGCTGGTGCGCTGGCAATTCATCGGCGGCGTGCCGGAGGGGCAGCGGCGGGCGTTCCTGTTCACCAACGTGATCGACTCCAAGGGCAAGCGTTACGAGATGCCGGTCGTGGTCGGCGCGCTGGCGTCGTCGCCGGAAATCTACGCCATGGGGATGGGCCTGCGGGTCGATCAGATCGGCGACGCCTGGATGCATGCGATTGACAATCCCATTCCGCCGGTCGCGGTGACCGACGCGCCTTGCCAGGAGGTCGTGATTGAAGGCGACGCGCTGCGGGCGCCGGATGGCGGCCTCAAGGTTCTGCCTGTGCCGGTCTCGACGCCGGGCTTCGATGCGGCGCCCTATCTCACCGCAACGCTCTGCGTGACCAAGGATCCCGACAGCGGCGTGCGCAACATGGGCACCTACAGAGCCGCGTTGAAAGCGAGCGACCGCCTGGTGGTTCGCATGGTCGCGCGCGAGGCAACCGGTGCCGGCGGCTATCTGCACTGGCTGAAGTATCGCGAGCGCGGCGAGAAGATGCCGATCGCCATCGTGGTCGGCTGCGCGCCGATCGTGATGTTCACCGGGCCGCAAAAGCTCGCGAACGATATGGACGAGATGGCGGTGGCCGGCGGAGCGGCCGGCGCGCCGATCCGCATGGTTCGCTGCCGCACCATCGATCTCGACGTGCCCGCCGATTCCGAGATCGTGGTCGAGGGCCTGATCGACACCGGCGTGCTGGAGCCGGAGGCGCCGTTCGGCGAGAGCAACGGCTATGTCGCGCTCGAAGGCTACAACATGCCGATGCAGGTGACCGCGATCACCATGAAACGCAAGCCGGTGTTCGCGCAGATCATCAGCCAGGTGACGCCGAGCGAGAGCAGCGTCATCAAGAAGGTGGCCTACGAGCCGTTGTTCCTTGCGCACCTCAAGGAGAGCCTCGGCGTCAAAGGAATCCGCCGGGTCGCGATGCACGAGCGGCTG
>Ga0190274_10000606_pt1 | contig 21149 bp, 11 predicted proteins | sample Popmic531T_FD_133002 | JGI IMG/M metagenome (GOLD analysis project Ga0190274, IMG submission 133002) | Populus adjacent soil microbial communities from riparian zone of Yellowstone River, Montana, USA - 531 T | ecosystem: Environmental > Terrestrial > Soil > Riparian zone | place: USA: Montana... | reverse complement strand
TGCATCACGCGCGTCGGACGATTGAACTCGACGTTGACCGCACCGCCGAGAGCCGCCCGCCCATAGAGCGTGCCCTGCGGACCGGGCAGCAACTCGATCTGCGCAATATCGAACAGGCCGACGCTGGTGCCTTCGCGCGGGATATAGACGCCGTTGAAGTTGAACGCGGTGGGCGGCTCGATGTTGGGCAGGTCGAGCGTCGAGCCGACGCCCCGGATGTAGATTTCCGTCGACGCATTTTCGGCCTGGAAACGCACCGACGGCATCAGGTTCTGCGCTTCGCGGATGTCGTGCACGCCGGCCGCCACGAGCGCATCGCCGCTGATGGCCGTGATTGCAGCGGCGGATTTCTGCAGGTCCTCGGCCACCTTCTGGGCGGTCACGGTGATGACTTCGAGACCGGCCGGCTCGTCTGCGGAAGTCTCCGCAGCGTGAACGGCCGTGGCAATTTGCGCCGCCATGACTGCCAGGGCCATGGATCCGGTCTTGAGTTTCGGCATTCTTGTCGGCATGCGGCCACTGTGAAGTCGCGGTCCCCTAACTTTTCGTGCGCGGGAGACCTGTGGATATGGGCCCAAGGGCTTACTTGTATACGGGCAGACCGGGGCCGTAGTTTGGCGAGGATCCAGGCATCCGCTACTCACGCTCGCCTCGGAGATTCGCTGTGCACCCCTTCCGATACGCGAAAAGCTTCTACGACAACGATCCGCTCGCGCAGCAGTTGACGTGGGGATTCGTTCTGCTGCTGCTGTCGCTCGTATTCCTGATGGCGGGAGTGGTCCTCATACGCCGCGCCTTCGGCAAGCCACGCCGCAGCTCGACGGGCGCGCTCCCCCCGCCGGGTGTGGCCACGGTCGAACGTTATGAGATAGGGGCACGCTTGTGGCACTTCGGCGTGCTGGGACTGCTACTGGCGCTCTGGATCTCTGGCCTTGCGTTCTTCGCACCGGGAACCGTGTTCAGCCCATTGCCACTTGGGCTCACCTGGCTCTATGCGCATCTCATTTTCGGAGCCCTGTTCATTGGCGGTGCCGTGTTTCACGCCATCAAAGCCGGCTACGTCGATCTGCGATCGATGTTGTTCGATCGACGCGACTGGCAGGAGTTGGTGGCCAACACGCGGTATTACCTGGGCCAGCCGTCCGAACTTCCGAAGCTCGGCAAGTATGGTGTCGCGAGCAAGATGTTTCACGTTGCACTCATCCTGATGGCGCTGACCATGATCGTCTCGGGAATCATCCTGGGCCTGGACACGCTCGGGTGGGCGCAGATCGATCAGAACTCGCAACGCCAACAGCGGCTGTTGCACGACCTGGGATCCGTTGGGTTTCTGGTCCTCGTCGCTGCGCATGTTTTCTGGCAGTTCCTGAAAAGGCGCGCGCAACTGAAGGCGATAGTCACCGGCACGATTGCCGCGGAAACATTCAGCGCGAATCACGACTGGAATCGCTGGAAGCCCCACGTTGTCTCGAGAACCGCGGACGCAGGGAAGGACGACGATGGAAAGTGACGACCCGAAGGTCAATCTACCCGAGTCTCCCGCTCGACGGTCGTTCCTGACGGGCGCCGCCGGCGTCGGCGCCACCGCGGTTGGCCTTGCGGGCGCGACCCTGGCCGTCCGCCAGGGACGTAAAGAGCCGACGCCTGAAGAACTCGCCGCGCAAGCAGCAGCGCCGATGTCGGACATCACGCTCCAGGTGAACGGCAAGAGCCTCAATGTCTCGGTGCCGGATCATCGTTCATTGCTGCTCGCGCTTCGTGAAGACCTGGGGCTCACGGGAACCAAGAAGGGCTGCAACCTCGGCGAATGCGGCGCGTGCACGGTGCTCGAGGACGGCAAGCCTGTCTACGCCTGCCTGAAGCTGGCGAAGGAATCTGTGGGCAAGCAGATCACGACGATCGAGGGCCTGGCGAAAGACGGCCGCCTTCACCCGGTCCAGCAAGCCTTCATCGAACACGCGGGTAGTCAGTGCGGATTTTGCTCGCCCGCCATGATCATGACCGGCGCGGCCCTGCTGCAGGAAAATCCACATCCGTCCCGGGAGGACGTGCGCCTGGCCATCTCCGGGGTCATCTGCCGTTGCGGCAATTATCCGCACGAAGTCGAAGCGATCATGGCCGCTGCAGCAGCCGGTGGCGGCGCCATTGCAACCTCCGCCGCGGCGCAGCCCGACGTCGCCCGGTTCACGGGCGGGCGGAACAAGCCATTTCCGCGCAATGAGGTCGATCCGCCGGTGGAGATTCATCGCGACGCCGCGAGCCCGGAGATCGCCGCGTTTCAACGCCCACAGGCTCCGCTCGACGGGCATGCCAAAGCCACGGGACTCGCTCGCTACGCAGGAGACATCGGGTTTCACACCGACGACCCGTTCCGCCAGCCATTGTTTGCCAAGGCCGCGCGTTGTCCGCATGCGCACGCTTCGATAGTCAGCATCGACGATCGCGCAGCGAAGGCATTGCCCGGAGTGCGGGCCGTCGTCACCTATCAAGACGTGACTGACGCCATGCGCATCGAACGCACCTATCTATCAGGACAGGCGCGCTTCGTCGGCGAGACCATCGCCGTCGTGGCGGCCGACACCCAGGACATCGCTCAGCACGCCCTCGATCTGATCCAGGTGAAGTGGAAAGTGCTCGAGCGTTTTCCCGATGCCGAAGAGAACCTCAGGACCGACAACCGGAAGATCCACGCCAAGGGCAGCGTCTGCGGATTTGCCGGGCCACAGCCCGCCGATGTGCCGACGTGGGAAGCACGTGTCGGCAACCTCGAGGCTGGATTTGCCGAGGCCGATCTCATCGTCGAAGGCCGCTATGGGACGAGCCGGCAGGTCACGCTGCCGATCGAGACGCACGTCTGCACGGCAACCTGGAAAGGTGAAGACCTGCATATCTGGGATGCGCAACAGAGCGTGTTCACTGCGCGCGCGACCCTGGCCGAAACGCTGGGGATGAAGGAAGAGCAGGTCCACATCTATGCCGACTACGTCGGCGGCGGATTCGGAGGCAAGTGCCTCGATTACCCGGATGAGGATCTCTACCAGCTCTACGCCGCCATCCTCGCGAAGAAGACCGGAAAGCCGGTCCGGTTCGAATACACGCTGAACGAGGAGATGGGCGCCGGCGATACCCGCCATCCCTTCATCTTCGAGACCAAGTGGGGCGTCAAGAAAGACGGCACGATCACCGCGCAGCACTGGAAGGTGGTCGCGGACACCGGAGGGTATGCCTCATCCGGTCCCGCGGTCGTCCTCATCGCCTGTCAGCGAATCGTCGGCGCCTACCGGACGCCTAACTATTCCGTCGAGGCCTACGGGGTCTACACCACCAACCAGGTGGCGGGTGAGTTCCGCGGATTCGGGGGGTTGCAGGGGACGTTCGCGCAGGAATTGCATGCGGACAAGGTCGCGCACGAGATCGGAATGAACCCGCTCGATTTCCGGCTGAAGAATTCGAAGCAGCCCGGCGATCTCATCAACAACGACATTCCCTACTCCCATACCGACATCGAAGCGACGGTGCGGCGTGCGGCCGAGAAAATCGGCTGGGACCGCTGGCAGCCAGCGGCGGAGAAGACCGGCCGTATTCGTCGCGGACTCGGGATGATGCAGGGCCCGATGCCCAGTGGACGCGAAGCGAGCGATGGGCTGGTCTGGATCGATCGCAACGGCAAGGTGCACCTGCGTCTCGGCACGGGAAACATGGGCAACCTCGCGCACACCGGCATGGCGGTCATCGTGTCGGAAGTCCTCGGGGTGCCCGTCGCCGACATGGAAGTGACCTGGGCGAATACCGACCGCGACCCGTGGACGTACGTGACCGATGCATCCCGTTCATCTCACTGCGACGGGAAGGCAGCGTTCAACGCGGCCAAGGATTGCGCACGACAGCTGCTGGCGCTCGGCGCCAGGCATTTGAATACCACCGCGGACAAGCTCGAAGTTCGCAGCGGTGTAGTTAGTCGGCGCGGCGGCAGCGGCGGCGTGGATTTCCGGACGCTGGCCCGCCAGGCGACACCGCGCGAAGAATTCCGCCCGTACTGGGAGCCCGCGGACCAGAATCCGTTGTTCATCCAGGCCACGGGCAAGACGGATCCCAAGCCGGACATGGTGATCACCTCGCAGACCGAAGCCATCGCGAAAAAGCTGGCGGCCGAGGGTGGAATCCTGGGGCTCGGACGTTATGTCTACGACCTTTCCACCAATGCGTGGGGCTCATGTTTCGCCGAGGTCGAGGTCGACATGATGACCGGCCAGGTCGGCGTGCTCCGCCTGGTCGTCGCGCACGAAATCGGGCGGGTTCTCTACCCCATCGGCGCGGAAGGCCAGATCCACGGCGGAGCGCTTCAGGGGCTTGGCTGGGCGATGACCGAAGACCTCGTGCTCGATCCACACTCGAGCGTCCCCGTGAACACCTCTTATTATGAGTACCGGCCACCGACGTCCCTCGACTACCCGGCGATGGTGCCGATCCTGCTCGAGGCGCCCGGCGCGAGCGGGCCATTTGGCGCGAAGGGCCTCGGCGAGAGTCCCATCATGGGTCCCCCGCCCGCGATCGGGAATGCGATCTTCAATGCGACCGGCGTGCAGATTCCGGCTCTTCCCTACACCTGGGACCGCGTATACGCGGCGCTGAAAGCAGCGGGAAAACACAAGACTGCGAGGACCGGGACATGAAGCTCCAGATCGATGAGCCGCGTCCGTTCTCGCTCGCGTCCCCTGCGACGGTGGAAGAGGCTGTCAAGCTCTGGCACCAGCGCCGCGGCGAAGCGATGTACCTCGCGGGTGGAGGTGATGTCATCGACGTGGTCAAGCGCCAGATCTCACGGCCCACGATGCTCATCGATCTCAAGGGCATTGCGGCGCTGCGCGGCATCACCTTCAACCTTGACGCCAAGGAGCCGGGCTTTACGGTGGGGTCGCTCACGACGCTGCAGGAATTGGCCGGGAACGAGGACGTCAAACGCTATCTACCCGCGCTCGCCAGTGCAGCTTCGCGCACCGCCACGCCGCAGATCCGCAATACCGGCACCGTGGGGGGAAATCTCCTGCAGGAGAACCGTTGTCCGTACTTTCGCGGCCCGTGGCACTGCTACCGGCACGGCGGGATGCATTGCTACGCCAAGCATGGATTCAACCGCGAGCACGCTATTTTCGAAGGAGATCGCTGCTTCGTCGTGTCGCCGTCTGATCTGGCGCCGGTGATGGTGGCCGGCAACGCCATCATGCACGTTCAGGGACTCGAGGGACCGCGAACGATATCCGCCGGCAAGTTGTTTGTTCCGGCGAGCAAGAACCTGACGCGCATGCACGCGCTGGACCAAGGCGAAGTGCTGACCGCCATCGAGTTCCGGGTTCGCGCGCCGCATCCGCGCCGGGAGGCGGTTGCCCTGGGACGAGGCGTGCGAGGCAGCCTCTCGCGTCTTCCGCTGGAGAAGCGCTTCTCCTCGGTCTTCATCAAGTACGCGATGCGCAACGCGTTCGACTTCGCGCTTGCAAGCGTGGCGGTCATCATCGAGCGGGAAGACGACGGCAATCGCGCTTCGCGCTGCGCCATCGTACTGGGCGCGGTTGCGGCGACGCCCTATCGGGCTCGGAATGCCGAGCGGGTGGTCGTCGGCAATGCGCTTACCGACGAAGTGATTCTCGCGGCCGCGCAAGCGGCCGTGCATGGCGCTGCGCCTTTGGCGCTGAACGAATACAAGGTCGCGCTGGTGCAGAAACTGGTGACCGAGGCCTTGCAGGAGTTGCGATCATGAAGAGCAGAAAGGCTGACGCGATGTTGTCAGCCGTGGGGCCAATAGACCTGGTCGGCCGAAAGGCCTCGTCAATTCTTGCGGCGGGCTACTCGCTGCTCGAACTGGAACGCGCGGGTCTGACGCTCGAACAGGGCCGCGAACTCGGCCTTCCGATCGACACCGAGCGTACGAATGGCGTGGGCGCCAACGTCATGCGCCTGCGAGAGCTGAAGACGTTGCGATGAATTCTTAAGGGACATGACGACGCCGTTGGCGCAGGTGCCGAAAGCGATATGTGGGCCGCATAGGGCCTTTCGCGGGCAGGAGATAGAGCAAACTCAGCCCCTGACTTTGTCACGCCTGAAACCCCGACGGGTTCGTGTATGACCACACATCGCAAGGGATCGCCCCCATCGCGTGCCAATGAAGCACCGTTGAAAGTCGATGCCCATCTTGCCGAGCTGCATGCGCGGCATGAGTTGCTCCGGGTCGTGTCCAGCAGCATCGCAGAACTGCTCACCGCGGGCTCCTTGAAAGAAAGCCTGCCGCTGGCGATGCAGAAGATCGCCGCGACGGTGAGCGTCGATCGCATGCTCGTCGTCGAAGTGCAACGGCGAGCCGGAGCGCCACCGGTCAACGTGCCGTACTTCGTGTGGAAGACCGACACTGCGCCGGCGCTGCACCACCCGCGCAGTATCCTGGCGAAAGACGACGCAGAGCACGCCGCACTCACGGAATGGAGGAAGCCACTCCAGCAAGGCAAGTCGGTATTCGCTTCTCTGCGCACAGGTCCACCGGGGTTGGCGGACTTTCTCGTACGGCTGAATCTGTCTTCGATCTTGCTAGTGCCGATCATCATCCACGGGAGACACTGGGGACAAATCGGCTTCGATGATTGCAGCAATGAACGCGACTGGACCGAAGATGAAATCAGCACGCTGAAGCTGCTGGCGGACGTGATCGGCGTCACCATCACGCGCGAGCGCTCGCTCGAGGAATTGAACGCGCGCGACCTCTTGCTGCACGCGGTCACTGCGAGTGTCGGCGAAATCATGACGGCAGCGGACCTGCACACTGCCATCTCGGGCTCACTGGCGACGGTTGCGCAGACCCTGCGCGCCGATCGAATGCTGGTGCTGGAAGCCGCACAGACGGGCGCCGTTCCCGCGCTGGTCTGCCGGCACTCCTGGCGAGCAGCCGACGCGCCATCGAATGTGGAACCGATCGCCCTGGCAGCCACCGGTGCCGCGACCGAAGAGTATGCGGCCTGGGCCGCGCCGCTGCGGCTCGGGCAAGCCGTCATTGGCTCATCGAGAAGTGCAAGCGACGGGCTGAAGGTTTGTTTCTCGCAATTGCAGCTGCAATCGGCGCTCATCGTACCGATCATGGTCAATGGAAAATTCTGGGGACAGATCGAGTTCCACACCTGCATCGTGGAGCGCGAGTGGACTGCGGCGGATGTGGGCATCCTCAAGACGCTGGCCGACCTGATTGGCACGGCAATCATGCGTGATCGCTACATCGCGGAGCTGGCCACCGCCAATGCGATTGTTCAGAACAGTCCGAACATTCTTTTTCGCCTTCGCGGCGAACCGTCGTTTCCGTTGATGTACGTGTCGCAGAACGTCATGGTGTATGGCTACGACCCCGCCGAGTTGGTCAGTACACCCAGGCTTTATCAGAGCTATATACATCCCGAGGACCGGACGCGCGTACAGGCAGCGGTGATGGAATTGCTCGGCCCGAATGCACCGCCATTGACGATCGAATTGCGCATGATCAACAGCAGCGGCGAGAACCGCTGGGTCGAGAATCGCTACACGCCGGTGCGCGATGGCAACGGCCGCCTGATCGAAGTCGAGGGCATCATGGTCGATGTCACCGAGCGCAAGCGGGCAGAGCAGCGCCTGGCCACGGGCGAACGCCTCGAATCCATTGGCCGGTTGGCTGCAGGCGTCGCGCATGAAATCAACACGCCCATCCAGTATCTGAACGACAGCGTTTCCTTCATCAGCGAAGCCGTCCAGGACCTGCTGGCGGACAATGAAAAGCTGCGCGCCTCGATGCCGGAAGCGCCTCCGCCGGATGAAGACATCGAGGATCTGAAGCGCGAGTTGCCGCCGGCTCTCGACCGCGTTGTCGATGGACTCAAGCGCATCGCGGAAATCGTGCGCTCCATGAAGGAGTTCTCATACGCCGACCAGCGCGAGAAGAGCCAGATCGATCTCAACCGCGCGATCAGCAGCACGCTGGTGATCGCGCGCAGCGAATACAAATACGTCGCCGACGTGGAAACCGATTTCCAGAAGCTGCCGCCGGTCACCTGTCACGGCGGACAGGTCAACCAGGTGGTGTTGAACCTGGTGGTCAATGCGGCGCACGCCATCGCGGACACCGTCAAGGGCACGACTAACAAGGGTCTCATCACCGTCAGGACCTGCGTCGAAGCCGGCTGCGCCGTCGTGAGCATCACCGACACCGGCGGGGGAATCCCCGAAGAGATCCGCAAGCGGATCTTCGAGCCGTTCTTCACCACCAAGGAAGTGGGCAAAGGCACTGGCCAGGGCCTTTCCATCGCGCACAGTGTGATCACGAGTCACGGCGGCACGCTCGATTTCGTCACCGAGCTCGGCAAGGGAACGACGTTTTACGTGCGCCTGCCTTTGAGCGCGGAAGACACCGAAGCCGCGGTCGCCTGAGCCCTACCTCCTTTGGGTGACGTGCGGCACGCCCGCCCGGGCGTTGTGGCAGCCCAGCCGGAGTCCGAAGATAGGGACACCAAGAACCGTTTGAGACTGCCATGAAACGTGAGCCTGTAACCGCTTCCATTCAACCACACGACTACGGCCTGGCGCTGAAAAGCGCCGTGTCCTGGCTAGGCGACCGGTATTTGCTGGCGGCGCCGCTGCCGAAGCGTCGCGACGAGCCAAAGGAATATTTCAGCGAGTCACGGCGATGGATGGACGTCCGCAGTGCGAAGAGACATTCGACCGTGAACCCGGCACGTTGATCCGGAGATCTTGAGGAATCGTTTGACCTCTTTTTTTCAGAGGCAACCGGATCAGCCACCTCGATTTGCGCACTATCATCTTAACGCGCGCGCCCGCGAATTGAACTGCCCACTTCGGTGGAGGACACCATCGCGACCAGTCGGTAGGGTGCGCGACCATGAATACACCCACCTCCCCCGCAATCGCGTCGTTTTCCGGCTACCAGAAAGTGGTGGTCGGCATGCTGGCGTTCCTGCAGTTCGCCGTCATTCTCGACTTCATGCTGATGTCGCCCCTGGGCGCCCTCATCATGCCTTCGCTGTCCGTGACGCCGGCTCAATTCGGGACCGTCGTCTCGGCCTACGCGTTCGCCGCCGGCATATCGGGCCTGCTCACCGCGGGATTCGCCGACCGCTTCGATCGGAAGAAACTCCTGCTGTTCTTTTACACCGGCTTCATCGCGGGCACCGCATGGTGCGGTGTCGCGCAGTCTTTCGAGTCACTGCTGCTGGCGCGCATCGTCACCGGGCTGTTCGGCGGCGTCATCGGCTCCGTCGTGCTCGCCATTGCAACCGACCTGTTCGCGCCGCAGATGCGCGGCCGCGTCATGGGCTTCATCCAGACGGCATTCGCCGCCAGCCAGGTCCTCGGCATTCCCATCGGTATCTATCTATCGAACCAGTGGAACTGGCACGTGCCGTTCCTCGCGCTGGTGGTGCTTGGACTGATCGGCGGATTGCTCATCGCCGTGTACATGAAGCCGGTTGCGGACCACCTGAAGCTGCCGCAGGAACATACCGCCTTCAAACACCTGCGCAACACGGTGACCGAGCCACGCTATCTGCTGTCGTTTGTCTCGGTGCTGTTCCTGGCGACCGGCGGCTTCATGCTGATGCCGTTCAGCAGCGCCTTCACGGTGAACAACCTCGGGATTTCGCTCCACGACCTGCCCATCATCTATCTGGTGACCGGAATCGCGACGATCTTCATCGGCCCGATCGTGGGGAAGGCCGCCGACGCTTTCGGCAAGCTGCGCGTGTTCTTCATCGGCACTGCGCTGACCATCGTCATGGTGCTGATCTACACGCACCTGTCCGTCTCGACGCTCGCGGTCGTGACCGTGATCAACGTCGTGCTGTTCATCGGAATCTTCTCGCGCATGATTCCGTTCCAGGCGCTGATGTCGCAGGTGCCGGCGCAAACGCAGCGCGGCTCGTTCAACGCGATCAACGCGTCCATTTCGCAGCTCGCGGGTGGATTGGCGTCCCTCGTCGCGGGGCACATCGTGCAGCAAGGTGTAGATGGAAAGATTCACCACTACGACGTCGCCGGCTATGTCGTCGTCGCGACGTCACTGCTGGCCTGTCTACTGATGTGGCGCGTTCAGCGCGGAATCGCGGCTTCGGCGACCTCGCCTGTCCCAAAGTAGCCGAATAGCCACAAGGCACCGAGGTCGCGAGCGGGGCGTGGAACGGGCGTAACCCCGTATGTCGCGTTCTTGGCTCGTCGGCGCGCTGGATAGGCGTGACGAGACATCTGGCCACGGATCGGCCATCTGGACACTCTCCAAGTTCGTATCGGCACAAGCACCTACGCGACGATTGTCCGTACACGACAATTGGCGCGTCCGTGGGAAACACGATTTGCGGTCACGCAACATTTGTCGATCTCATTGACACCGTTTGGCCTAGTAGTTAGCCTCGCCCCGCAACTTGCGTTGGCGAATTCCAACGATGCAGGCGCGGGTCGTCGGCGAACGCAACGCAGTTGCAGCACACAACCTCCGGGTTATCCGGCCGGATGGCGACGCCAGGGATCCTTCGTCGCCGTCCAGTCGCATGGAAAGCATCGGTAATCGATACAGGGGAAACACAATGTCACACAAACGAGAGAAGCGATCGCGTCGCGCGACGCGCGCCGCGCTGTTCACCGCAGTAACGTTCGATCTGCTTGCAATTGCCGCTCCCGGCAGTGCGCAGGCGCAGGCGGCCAACCCGTCGGCAACCGACGAAGCGATGGACGAAGTCACCGTCACCGGATTCCGCGCATCCCTGCAGACCGCTCTGCAGAACAAGCGCAACGCCATTCAGCCCATCGAGTCCATCGCGCCCGAGGACATCGGCAAGATGCCCGACCAGAATGTCGCCGAGTCGCTGCAGCGCGTACCGGGCGTACAGATCAATCGCGCCGGCGGCAAGGGCACCCAGGTGCTCATCCACGGCCTGTCTAACAACCTGATCACGCTGAACGGCGAGGTGTTCCTCACCGGGCGCGAATTCTATGTCTCGGGCGAGGCCTCCGGCGGCGGCGCCGGCAGCAACGTCCAGTACAACTCCCTCGAGGGTATCCCGAGCGAGGAAATCGGCGGCATCGACGTCATCAAGAACCCGACCGCGGCCAATGGCGAAGGCGGCATGGGCGGCATCATCAACCTGAAGACGCGCTCGGCGCTCGCGCAGAAGGAAGGCTTCAACCTCGGCGGCAACGTTCAATACTCGGACGCCGAGGACACCGACGGCGGCACTCCGAACGCCACGCTGGTCGGCGGCTACAGGTTCAGCGACAGCTTCGCGATCACCGCCAGCGCTTCGTACAACGAACAGGACCTGCTCAACAAGGAATTCCAGGACCAGAACCGGAGCGAGTGGCGCTTCACCAATACGGCACAGGACGGCAACTACGCCGGCTCGCCCACGGCGGGGACTCTGAGCACGATCCCGCAGTACTACATCATTCCGCAGCTTGCGTACTTCACCGATCGGCAGCAGAACAACAAGACGATGGGCGCCACGCTGGGCGTGGAGTGGCAGTGGTCGGAGAGCTGGAAGAGCTCGCTGAACTACTTCTACGTCAACGAGGAAGAGGAGCGCACCGATTTCTCGAACAAGGCGTGGTTCAACGGCCAGGGCTCCCCATCGGCGCCCGGCACGCTGTTCCCCGGCATCGATAGGTCGCAACCCTACGAAATCGACGCCAACGGCGTCGTGCTTTCGGGCACGTTCATGGCCAACGGCGCCGAGACGGCGACGCTGTTCCAGAGCACCGAGGCAACGGCTAACAACTATCAATTCCTGACCACGTTCGAAGGCGAGAACAAGCTCAGCGGCGACTTCGGCCTGTACTACGCCGATGCCGAATCGGAGTTGCAGGCTGCGCAGGCGGACGTCGAGCACGGTCGTTACAACTACTTCGGCGTTGGCGCGACGGTACCTGGCGGCCCGGCTTCGCCGGCGGCGCCGGGTTGCAACAACGGTGGCGCGACGTGCACCGACGGCAACCATGGCTACAGCTTCAACTGGACGAACGGCGGCGACTCGGGCCTGCCGAGCGTGTCCTACCCGGACCGCTTCGGGTTCACCAACCTGCTGTTCAACCCGGCCTACACGACGTTCAAGTCGAACTGGGCCTGGGCAAACTTCGGTGAACAGACCAAGGGCGCCGTCACCGGCAATCTGCACTTCAAGTTCAACGACTCGCTGACGTTGTCGGGCGGACTGCGGTACACCGACCGCGACGTCGAACAAACCTTCGGGCGCTATCTCATCGATGGCGCAACGGTGGGTTACGGCGGCGTGGGCGCGGGCACCGCGGCTGGCAACTGCTGTATCGCAGCCGGTCAGAGCGGTTCCAACATCTATTATTCCGATCCAGGCTATGCGGCGATTCCGTTCTCGATCGTCGGTGCGCTACCTGCAGGCAGCCCGGGCACTTCGGTGCCAGCGCTCGGCATGCTGTACGACAGCCACAATTCGGGTTCACTGCTGGTGAAGGATCCGTCGCTCGGCGGCATGAACCATCCGGAGACGTATCTCTCGACGCTGTGGGCCCAGGCGGGCCATCCGAATGCCGCGCAGAACTTGTTCGTCGACACGCTGAGCTCGTTCGAGGTTCAGGAGAAGACGACGACCTTTTACCTGATGGGCGACGCCGGCGACACCGAAGCCGACTATCACGCCAACTTCGGCGTGCGCGTCGTGAAGACAGACCTCGAAGTCGGCGGTGGCAGCCAGGTGCCGGTGCCGACCTGGTACGGCACGGCCTCGTGGAACGGCGTGAACGCCAACAACACGGCCTTCACGAACAGCCGCAGCTACACGGACGTGCTGCCCTCGTTCAACTTCATGTTGAACGCCACGGACAACCAGAAGGTGCGTGTGGGCGCTGCGCGCGTGGTCTCGCCGCAGGACCTCATGCGGCTCGGCGTCGGTCAGTCGTATAACTTCACGCGCGGCCCCGACGGGCCTGGAGGTGTCGCTCGCTTCATGTTCGCGAACGGCAGCTCGGGCAACCCAAACCTCGATCCGTTCCGCGCCACGCAGTACTTCATTTCCTGGGAAGACTACATGGGCGACAACGGCCTGTTCGCGGTCGGCACGTTCTACAAGCAGGTGGATAACTTCGTCACGACGGCGAATATCCCGACGCTGGTGAACGACGACTTCGGCGGCACGACCGGCAACGTCGCGACCCCGGTCAATGCGGGCAAGGGCAAGATCTACGGCGCCGAGCTCGCCGCGCAATACGCGTGGGACATGGGCCTGGGCGTCGCGGCGAACTACACCTACTCGCAGTCGGAGTCCGACCAGGACACCGCCTTCGATACGGATCTGCCAATCCCGGGCGTGTCGCAGAACTCGGCGAACTTCACCGTGTACTTCGAGAAGCTGGGGTTCAACGCACGTGCGGCCTATTCGTGGCGCGACAAAGCGGTGAACAGCTCGCTGGTCGGCTCGACGTTCTCGTTCCCGGACCAGAACGGCGTGCAGAAGGTCTATGGCGTGTTCTCCGCGCCGTATGCGCAGCTCGACGCGCAGGTCGGCTACGACTTCAAGCTGGGCGACTCGGAAGCAGGCGTGTTCTTCTCGGCGAACAACATCACCAACGAGACGCAGCACACCTATCTGCAGTTCGAGAACCTGCCGTTCACGTACAACGATACGGGCATGCGCCTGAATCTCGGCGTGAAGTTCAAACTGTAATCTGATCTGAAGCAAGGCATGGACGGCCGCGACGATTCAATCGTCGCGGCCGTTCTGTTTTTCGCGCCCGCGTTTAGAATCCCCTGCATGACACAGCGTGCAACATGACGGACCGGCGCATCCGGACCATCGCCGTCGTCGGCGGCGGAACCGCGGGCTGGATCGCCGCGAGCCTGCTCGCGCGCACGGCGCCGGAGCACGGCTGCAAGATCACCGTGGTCGAGTCGTCGCAGATCGGCACCGTCGGAGTGGGTGAGGCGACCATCCCGCCGATCATCGATCTGCTGCGCATCCTCGGCATCGACGAGCCCGACTTCATCCGCCACACCCAGGCGACGTTCAAGCTCGGCATCCAGTTCAGGGACTGGAAGGAAGTCGGCACCCGTTACTGGCACCCTTTCGGCACCTTCGGCGCATCGCTCAATCGCCGTCCGTTCCATCAATTCTTTCTCCATGCGCGTGCCTCCGGCGAGGCGCCAAAAGTCGAGGACTATTCCGTCTGTGCCGCGCTCGGTGACGCCGGTCGCTTTTATTTTCCGAATGGCAAAAGTCCGGACGAAAATAACCGCGTGCCCGTGGGCCTGCGCTACGCGCTGCACTTCGACGCCGGACTGGTGGCTAGCTATTTGCGCGCCTATGCCACCCGGCTGGGTGTCACCTGGCTCGATCGCACGATCGCGAACGTAAGCCTGCGCGCTGACGGCGCCATCGATACCCTGCACTGCTCGGACGGCACGAAGGTGCAGGCCGACCTATATCTCGACTGCAGTGGGTTTCGCGGGCTTCTCATCGAAGAAGCGCTGCACACGGGTTATCTCGACTGGAGCGATGTGCTTCCCTGCGATCGCGCCGTCGCGTTGCAGACGCGTTATGCCGGCACGCCACCGCCCTATACGCTCGCGAGCGCGCGGGCCGCCGGCTGGCATTGGCGCATCCCGCTGCAGCGGCGCGCGGGCAACGGCTACGTTTATGCGAGCGCGCACATCTCCGACCAGGCCGCGCTCGATGACCTGCTTCAGACCGTGGGCGAAGAGCCGATCACCCAGCCGCGCTTTCTCAAGTTCGTCACCGGCCGGCGACGCCTGTTCTGGAACCGCAATTGCATCGCGCTCGGGCTCGCATCCGGATTCCTCGAACCCCTCGAATCGACGAGCATCCAGCTCGTGATCAACGGCGTGCTCAATCTGCTCGATCACTTTCCGGATTGCGATTTCGACGCGCGCAACATCGATTCCTACAATCGCGAGCTCATCGAGGAATTCGAAGCCGTGCGGGATTTTCTCGTACTGCACTATTCGGAAACGCGGCGCGAGGACACGCCGCTGTGGCGCCAATGCGCGGCCATGAAGATCCCCGACACACTCGCCGAACGCATCGAGCTATACCGCGGCACCGGCCGGATCCGGCCGCGCGCACGCGAGCTGTTTACGGACCTGAGCTGGTTCTACGTGCTCGACGGCATGGGCGTGACGCCGCGGGCGATCGATCCGTTCGTCCAGGGGGCGCTGGGCGCGCAGGCGCGCGGCGTGCTCGCCGAGATTCGCGCGCAGGTGGCGCGCGACGTGCGGCAAGCGCCGTCTCACGCGGACTTTTTCGTTGCAGGTTCGCCGCTCGCGAGCGCGCCGGACTGAGCGTCCGTGTGAGCCGTCACGTACTGAACTGAAGGCGATGGAGCCCGGCATAGATGCCTTCACGCGCCAGCAGCTCCGGGTGCGCGCCGCTTTCGACGATCGCTCCCTCGCTCATGACGATGATGCGATCGGCCCGCTCCACCGTCGACAAGCGATGCGCGATGATCAGCGTAGTTCGATCGCGCTTGAGTGCGTCGAGCGCGGTCTGAATGCGTCGCTCGGATTCCGTGTCGAGCGCCGAGGTGGCCTCATCGAGCACCAGCACTGGCGCGTTCTTCAGCAGCGCGCGTGCAATCGCAACACGCTGCTTCTGCCCGCCCGACAGCAGCGTGCCGCGGTCACCGACTTGGGTATCGAGCCCGTCGGGTAATTCATCCACGAAGTCCAGCACATACGCCGCGCGCGCGGCCTCGAGAATTGCCTCGGGTGCGACATCCTTCATGCCAAACGCGATGTTGTTGCGAATCGTGTCGTTGAACAGCACGACGTCCTGGCTGACGATGCTGACCTGATTGCGCAGGTCCGCAATGTTGTATTCACGGATATCCACGCCGTCGAGCAGCACCGCTCCTTTCTGCGGGTCATAGAAGCGCGGCAGCAGGCTCACCAGCGTCGACTTGCCGCTACCTGATTTACCGACGATCGCAAGCGTGGTTCGCGGCGCCACTCTTACGCTGACATTCTGCAGGACCGCTCCTTTCTCTCGCGCATACACAAAGTGAACGTCGCGAAACTCGACCTCTCCCTGCGCGCGCTCGAGCGGCCGCGTGCCACCCGTGGGTTCGTTGGGCGAATCGAGCACCTCGAACACGCTCGCGCCCGCCGAGATGCCTTGCTGTAACGGGCCGAATCCGTTTGTGATCGAACGCAGGGACTGGGACGCCGTGATGATGGCGGCCAGGAACGCGACGAAGTCTCCGACCAGCACCTGCCCGTCGATTACCTGGCGAACAGCCAGGTACAAGACCCCCGCAAGCCCGAACGAAGCAACGACCTGCACCACCGGATTGCCGGCGGACTTGATGCCGATGAGCCGCATGAACGAATGCCGGTTGCGCTCGTTCACCAACTCGAACTGGCCGATCTGATGATCCTGCGCGTTGAACGTCTTGATCGCGCGCTGGCCGTCGAGACTTTCCTTCGCAATGCGCGTGATATCTCCCATCGAGTCCTGGATGCGCGTGCCGTACCGGCGAAACAGCTGGTTGATTCGGCGAAGCAGCCAGCCCAGCGGCAGCGCGAGAAGGATGATGATCGATGCCAGCTGCCAATTGAGATAGAACAGATAGGCCAGCGAAACGAGAAACGTCAGGGAGTCGCGTATCAGGTTGACGAGCGAGGTGGTCGCCGCATCGGCCAGCAGCTCGATGTTGTAGGTGAGCCTGGACAACATCTGCGCGGCCGAGGTGCGGTCATAAAAGCTCGCCGGCAGGTGCATGTATTTCGCGAACAGTTCGCCGCGCAGCTCTTTGACCACCTGGCGGCCGACATGGCCCGGAAAATAGCTGGCGATGTAGTCGCCGCCGCTCCTGACGATGAACAGCACCACGATGGCGACCGGCACGAACAAGAGCATGTCCGGGTTCTTGCCGATAAACGTGTCGTTGAGAAACTTGCTGATGAACCAGAACATTCCGGCGTTGGTACCGGAGAAGATGGCGGCTCCCAACACGCCGATGGCGAACATCTTCCAGTGCGGGCTGGCATAGGCGAACAGCCGCCGATATATGACGCGGGCATCGGGCGCAACGACCGCAGCGCCGGGAGGAGCACTATTCAAGACTTCTCCCTTTACGCAATGCCGTCATGGAGCCGGATTCTGCCAACTTATCGGGCAGCCGATCGCCCTTTTGACGATCGGCTGCGTTTCTCTGAACGCAGCCGGCGCGTGCGCGCGCTGGTTGGCACGCGCGCGAGCGGCTCGGTCGTTCGTCAGCTGATCAGAACCTGATGCGCACCCCCGCGTACCACCGGCGGCCGATCGGGTCATACGTGCCGGCATCAGTCTCGGTTCCCGTCACGTTGCCCGGCAGCCCGGTGATGATCGGCGGAGGTTCCTCGTCGAGCAGGTTGTTTGCGCCGAGGAAGACCTCGTACTGGTCCGACGGCGAGAACGTCACCTGCGCATCGACGTAGGTTGCGGATGGAATGCCGATCTCGCCGCGCGGCACATCGAACGCCGCGAGGAATTGATCGTCGAGATCGGCCGCCGACAGGTAGGTGGTCTGCAGTGTCGCGCCGAACTTGCCGAGGGAGTACCGCAGCGTCAGGTAAGCGCGGTCCTCCGAGTCGCCCACCTCATTCGCCAGGTAGTCGCGATCGCCGCCGTCGAGCGGAATCTGGTAGTGCTGGAGCACGTGCGTGTACGCCAGGCGCGCGCCGAATTTTCCCGCACCCAGTGATCCGGTATAACCCACGGTCAGATCGATTCCTTCCCCGAATTCGCCGCCCGTGTTCGTGATGTCCGCATCGAGGAACTCTATCGAGCCCGCGTTGTTCGGACCGATGGGATTCGGGCGCCGGGTCACGAACTGGCACAACGACGTGTCTCCACCTCCGTAGCATTGGCTCAGGATGAAGTTGCGATCGCGCAGCGTGATGGCGTTCGAAATGTCGATTCGATAATAGTCGACGCTGAAATCGAAGTCTTCGAGCACCGAGATGCCGGCAGGCTTTATCACCGCGCCAATCGTCCACGAATTGCCCTCTTCCTCTTCGAGGTCGGGATTGCCGCGGTCGAAGCCCGAGATTCCTTGGAAGTCCGCCTGCGTCAGCTCGAACTCGCCATTCGCCGCGATGTTCGCAGCCACGCCGGGGGCGGCGCGGCACGCGACCGAAGTCGCATCGGCCGACGTCGCCGTGACGCCAACGCAAGGATCCTGCACGCCGGTCGGGAAGGTCTGACTCGGTGGCGAGAACAGTTCGCCAATGTTTGGCGCGCGTGTCGACAGCGCGCGGATCACGCGGAATCGCAGCGACGGGATGGGTGACCACTCGAACCCGCCGTTCCAGCTCAAGGTACTGCCGACGGTCGAGTAGTCGGAAGCGCGCACGGCGGCGCGCAGCGTGAGCTGATCCGCGAACGGCACGTCGGACAGGATGGGCACCGATGCCTCTAGATAGCCCTCCAGCACGTCGAATTCACCGCTGGTCGGTGGTATCGCGTTGCCCGCGTTGAGCCCGGCCTGCGTGAGGGCATCGAATTCGCTGTCGCTCGTTTCCTCCCGATACTCGAAGCCGGTGGCGACCGCGAGCGGGCCTGCGGGCATCTCGAAGAGACTGCCGGTGAGATTCCCGCCGATGAGGCGCTGTGATGTGAATGTCGCGAGTGATCCTGGCGCCTCGATGTAGGCCACCGCCGCCGGCGTGAACGAGTCATATCCGAACACGTTGACGGGAACACAGCGTTGCAGCCGCGCGTTGGGATCGCGACAGATGGCTTCGGCAACGTCGCCATCGTTGTCGACGTCGTCCACGTCGGCGATCGCCTCGAGTGCGTTACGGAAGTTCAATACGTTCACCTGGCCGCTCGAGGTCTGAGCCTCCTTGGTCTGGCCGTATGCATAGAACGCCTCATATCGCCAGTTCTCGCTGGCAAACGATCCCTGCAAGCCGCCGACGAGCCGGAACGTGTCGCGGCGCGCGTCGCTGGTGCGTGGTCCGAAGCCAGAGAGCCGCTTGGTGAAGTAGAAATCGCGCAAGCCGTCGCCGTCATCGTCCGTCGCGGTGTCGAACACCTCGTCCGGCACGATGGGATTGCGCACGAGCGTGCCGTCCACGTCGAACTCGACCGGCACCTGGCCGCCCGTCGCGGGATAAATGTCTTCGGCCGCGAGTGCAAACGGCTCGATGTTCGACCCTGCATTGGTGGACGCATACGTCCCTTCGAAGAACACGCTGTGATTTTCCGTGAAGTCGAAACTGCCGCGTCCCGCGAACAGATAACGTTCCACCGGAACGGCGATCGTGCGAAAAGCCGAGCGGTTGAAGCCAGTCGCCGCCGACTCAACTCCGTTGGTATCCCACGGAATCACATTGCCGGCTGTGTCGTACGTGATTCCGTTCGGATCACCGTTGCCCGTGAAGAACCGGCCTTGTGGCGCGAACCCCGAGTAGAACGGGCGAGTGATGTCAAAGAGATCCGCGGGGTCGTCCGTGAAAGCGGCGCCCGTGGAAACCTGGTCGATGGCGGAACGGGAACGATCGCGCGAGAACACGGCGCCCTGCTTGGTGTAGCCGATGTGCGCCATGATGTTGCCGCGATCATCCGCGGTGGTCGTGCCGAAGGTGAGACCCAGCTGCGTCTCCTCGCTGTCGCTCTCGGCACTCGCGCCGTACTGCCCGTCGAACGCGATACCTTCGAAATTCTTCTTGAGGATGATGTTGACGACGCCGGCGACTGCATCGGAACCGTACACCGCGGACGCGCCGCCGGTGAGCACATCGATGCGGTCAATGAACTGTGTCGGGATGGTGTTGTAGTCGACGGCCGCGGATCCGGGCACTCCCGACACGAAACGCCGCCCGTCGATCAGCGTGAGTGTGCGCTCGACGCCGAGATTGCGCAGATCCACCGTCGCGACGCCGGCGCCGGAAGTGAGGAACGCCGAGTTCGTGCGACTGAGCAGCGGAGTGCCCATCGTCGGGTTCTTGAGCAGGATCTCCTGCACGTTGACGATTCCTGTTCCCTGGAGATCCTGTGACGTAATTGTCTGAACGGGCGACGGTGAGTCCAGATTCGGAGAGATGATGCGCGAGCCCGTAACCACGACTTCCTGCATGGGCGGCTCATCGGTGGGTGGTTCGTTGGCGTCGGGTTGCTGGGCGAACGCCGCGGATGCGGCGAGCGTCGCGGCAGCGGCTGCGCTGCAGAGCAGCGTGAATCGGATGGCGGCGCGGACTCGGGGATATGCGGACATGGCGTGCTCCCTGCATGGGTATGGAGTCGACTGTAGATAGGCGCGCGCCCATTTCGCAACCACTTCCGATGCCGCTCCGCGGTCCGTGCGGCTATCAGCGTATGTCCTACAACGGATGACCTGCGTACCAGCGAGGGCGCAGCGATTTCGGGACACTTATATATGTGTCCCTAACCCGAAACAGACCATGAATCCGCCTCACGCCAACCCCGGGTGCCGATTCACGCGATGCAGCAGGCGCTGGTTGTTTCGCCAGAGACGGCTTGCGCGTGATCAGCCAGGTCCACTCCGCGTCAGGCGGTAAACCAGCAGTTGCTCGCCACGGTGATCCGGGTATCCGCGCCGTAGTAAGGCGTCACTTCGTGGAACAGATAGGACGGGAACACGACTACCTGCCCAGGCTGCAGCTGCAGGTCGAGATCGCCCACGATGAAGGGCTGGCGCAAACGCTGGTTGGCCAGATCCAGATACGCGTCGGCTCCGGTGCGCGTGTCGAACAGGCGCAGCAGCCCGCCACAGGGTGCGCCCGCCGGATCCGCGCCATCCTTCACGCAATACACCGCCGACCACGAGGCCAGCGCGTGATTGTGCGAGACGAAGTAACCGGTACGGCGCGTAACATGAAACCAGGTGTGATTGTTGAGGCTCAGGCGGGCAAATTCTTCGCGCGCTGTTTCCGAAGCTGCCATGGCGACACGAAACACCGCTTCGAGCATGAACTTGCGCAGTTCCTGAATGCACGGTTCCGGCCAGGTGAAGAGATCGACGCGGCTCTCGAACATCTCTGCCTGCGGGTTGTGAGACGGCGCCGGGTTTCGATACTCCTGTGTCTCCCGGGCCAGAAACAGTTGTTCGAGCTCGCGATTCAGTCGATCGCAAGGCTCCAGCCTGGCGTG
>Ga0190274_10000605_pt1 | contig 21167 bp, 15 predicted proteins | sample Popmic531T_FD_133002 | JGI IMG/M metagenome (GOLD analysis project Ga0190274, IMG submission 133002) | Populus adjacent soil microbial communities from riparian zone of Yellowstone River, Montana, USA - 531 T | ecosystem: Environmental > Terrestrial > Soil > Riparian zone | place: USA: Montana... | reverse complement strand
GCGAGCCGACCGGCCTCCACCGCGAGCCTCATCGCCGTCGCCATCATGACGGGATCGGCAGCGCCGGCAATCGCGGTATTCATCAGCACGGCATCCGCGCCAAGTTCCATCGCCACCGCGGCATCCGAGGCCGTGCCGACACCTGCGTCGACAATCACCGGCACGCGCGCCTGCTCCTTGATGATCGACAGATTGTTGGGATTCTGCAGGCCCAGTCCCGATCCAATGGGCGCGCCAAGCGGCATCACGGCCGCCGCTCCGGCCTCTTCGAGCTTCCGACACGCCACCGGATCGTCGTTCGTGTAGGGGAGCACGACGAACCCTTCCTTCACGAGCCGGCGAGTCGCATCGAGCAGCGCCTCATTGTCGGGAAAGAGGGTGCGTTCATCGCCGATCACTTCGAGCTTGATCCAGTTCGAGAACCCAGCTTCCCTGGCCAGACGCGCCGTTCTCACCGCCTCGTCGGCCGTGTAGCAGCCAGCCGTGTTTGGGAGCAAGAAAATCTGTGAGGTGTCAATCCACGACAGCAGCGACTCCGAGCCGATGGCGCTGAGGTCAACGCGCCGCACTGCGACCGTAACCATCTCGGTCCCAGACGCGACATGCGCGGCCTGCATGACCGCATGAGACGGGTATTTGCCGGTGCCGACAATAAGCCGAGACTCGAAGCGACGACCCGCGATGATCAGCGGTTCCATCATGATGCCGGTAGCTTACATCGGCCATCGGTAATCGGCTATCGGACATCGGCTCGATACCTAACCAGCCAATCCCCGATTCCCGATCCCCAATCCCCCAATCCCCGATGCCCGATGCCCGATGCCCGATGCCGATACGATAGGCGTCCATGACTTCACGCTGGCTAGGTGCCGGTCTGTTCCTGGCCACGCTCTCCACGCTCCTGCTCGAGACACTCGATGCCAGACTGCTCTCGGTTCTCACCTGGTATCACCTTTCGTTTCTAGCCGTCTCACTGGCCATGCTGGGCATGGCGGCCGGAGCGGTCTTCGTGTTTTTGCACCCGGACCACTTCTCGCCCGAACGAGCGCCGGCAACGGTCGCGCGGACAGCCTGGTGGTTCGCGGGGGTCCTGCCGGTCTCGCACGTCGTGACGCTCGCGATCCCCTTTCTGCCTCTGACCAACGTCACGGTCATGGAAGTGCTGTCGGTCGGCGTCTCGGTCACCGTCCTCGCAGTCCCATTCGCCCTGTCGGGCGTCGTCGTGACGGCCGCCCTCACGCGATGCGGGGGATCGATCGGTAGCCTCTACGCCCTGGACCTGCTCGGCGCCGCCCTCGGATGCGTGCTGGTCATCCCGCTCCTCGAACGATCCAATGTCAGCGGGGCTATTCTCGTCGCCGCCGTGGCCGCGGCGCTGGCCACCTGGTGTTTCGCGCGCCACGCCCGTACCGGCGGGACGACACGCGCGCTACTGCTCTCGGCAGCATTGGGTGTCGTCGCGTTCTTCAACACGGGCCCTCATCCCTGGCTTGAGGTCCTCTATCCCAAGAACCAGACTCTCTGGCTGACGAACAAGGACATTCGCATCGCCCGTTGGAACAGCCACTCGTACGTGCTCGTGCACGGCGCGAGCGAGCAGGCGCCGTTTCTCTGGGGTGCCGGAACGGGTGGCGAGAAGTTCCGGGTCAAGCTCGCATGGATGTTGATCGACGGCGACGCGGCCACGCCGATCACCGAATGGGACGGTAAACCCGAGTCGCTCGAGTGGGTGAGCTACGACGTGACCACCCTGCCCTACGTTCTGCGGCACGGAGATGTGGCCGTCATTGGCGTCGGCGGTGGGCGCGACATTCTCGCCGCGATCTGGGGCCGCAATCGATCAGTCGTCGGCATCGACGTCAACCAGATCATGCTCGACCTGCTCAACGGCAGCCACCGCGACTTCGCGAAAATCGCGGATCAGCCACAGGTGACACTGGTGCACGACGATGGGCGGTCACGACTGACGAGGACCGACAAACGCTTCGACATCATTCAGATGTCGCTCGTGGACACGTGGGCCTCGACCGGCGCCGGCGCGTTCAGTCTGTCTGAGAACGGACTTTACACGCTCGATGCGTGGAGGGTGTTTCTCAATCGGCTCACACCGGGCGGCGTGCTCAGCGTGTCACGCTGGTTCGATCCGGCCAACGTGTCGGAGACCAGCCGGCTGCTCTCGCTTGGCGTCGCCACCCTTATTGATCACCACGTCGCAAACCCGCGCGATCACCTGATCCTTGTGTCGCGCGAGCGAGTTGCAACGCTCATGCTTTCGACGCGGCCGTTCACGGACGCGGACCGTGCGGCGCTCACGGGCATTGCCGACAGCCGCGACTTTCGCCTCCTCGCGTCGCCCTGGACCGAGAACGGCACGGACTTGATCGGACGCATCGCCGAGAGCCGCACGCACACCGATCTGGCGGCCGCTGTTGCGGACCCATTCTTTGACTACAGCCCGCCGACCGACGCACGGCCGTACTACTTCAACATGCTGAAGCCTCGCGCGCTGTGGGCGCTCGACGAGCTGCCGCGGGCCGGCACGCTCGGCGGAAATGCGCGGGCGACGCTCACGCTTCTCGTGCTGCTCGCCATCACGACGATGCTCGTCGTACTCATCATCGTCTGGCCACTCGTCCACGCGGGACGGCCGCCCATGCCCACTGGAGCATTCGTGCGAACGATGACGTACTTCGCGGCGATCGGGGCCGGCTACATGCTGATTCAGATCGGCCTGCTGCAGCGCTTCTCGATCTATCTCGGACACCCCACGTACACGCTCGCGATCGTGCTGTTCTCCATGCTGCTCTTCACCGGTGCCGGCAGCCTCGTATCGGCCCGCATCCAGAGCAGCCGCGCCATGCGGACCGTGCCCATCATCGTGGCGGTGGCCCTGGCGCTCGTCGCGCTTGCGCTTCCTGCGCTCATCGAACGCACAATCGGAACCGGACTGGCCATGCGTTCGGCCATCGTGCTCGCGTGCGCTGCGCCGCTCTCGGTCTGTTTGGGCATGTGTTTTCCATTCGGCGTGCGGCTTACCCGCAAGACGCCATCAGTCGTCGCATGGGCCTGGGGCGTAAATGGCGCGTTCGGGGTCCTCGCCTCCATCGTCGCGGTGATGCTGTCGATCTGGATCAGCATCGATGCGAACTTCTGGATCGCCGCTGCGCTGTACTTGGGGGTGACCGCATTGATGACGGGACCTTCGCGCGAGCCGTCCGACGCGGGCAATCAATCGTGATTCGGAAGTGAAAGACGGCTGTTCGAATTCCAGTGAAGGTGCGCCGTGCACGAATCGCTGCTGGAATTACTCTCCCCCGGTCGCCAAGCGCTTACCGAAACGCCACTGGACAATGGAACTCGCACCGGAATGACGGAATGTTGGCACGAGCTGCCCTAGCAGCGAGATCGCCGCGACGTGATCTTCCGTCGCAGCGGCCGCTTGTAAGTCCCCTACGATCCGCCAGATGTCCCCAGGCGGTGGCGGGCCAGCAATTACCTGGATCTTGCCTTCCACGCGGCTGGTCACCTCTTCGTTTTCCATGACCAGTTCCTCGTTGAGCTTTTCGCCAGGGCGCAGGCCGGTGTATACGATCTTGATGTCGACATCCGGCACACCTCCGCTCATGAGGATCATCTGCCGCGCGAGATCGACAATCCTGACGGGCTCTCCCATGTTGAGCATACAAAGCTCCCCGAACCGTCCGTAACCGGCCTTCAGCACGAGCCCCACGGCCTCCGGGATCGTCATGAAATAGCGGCGCATCTCCGGGTCCGTAATCGTCACGGGGCCGCCGGCCTCGATCTGCTGCCGGAAGAGGGGAACGACGGATCCCTCGGAGCCGAGCACATTGCCGAACCTGACAGCACACGCATTCATCGCCGATCTCTGGGCCACGGCCCGGGTCATCAGCTCCCCGACCCGCTTGGTGGCGCCCATGACACTGGTTGGCGCGACCGCTTTGTCCGACGAGATGAAGATGAAATTCTCGACGCCATTTCGTTCGGCGGCGTGCAGCACGTGGCTCGTGCCGATCACGTTGTTCTTGATGGCTTCGTTCGGCGCCGATTCCATCAGTGGGACGTGCTTGTGCGCCGCCGCGTGGAACACGTCGTGTGGCTTGAACTGCTTCATCAGCGACACCAGGCGCGTCTGATCGCGAATGTCCGCTACGTCGATGGAGAGCTTGCCGGGATGCAACTTGCGCATCCGGTGTTCCAGCAGATACAGCCCGTTCTCGTTGATGTCGACACCAAAAACGCTTGGGACGCCCAGATCGAGCAACTGCCGGCAGATCTCGCTGCCGATCGATCCGGCCGCCCCCGTGACCAGAACGCGGCGGCCGGCGAGCGTGGATCGCTCCTCGGCGCTGAACGTCACCGGCTCGCGCGCCAGCAGGTCCTGCGGCGACAGGTCATGCAGCATGTTCGCGGCACCACGTTCCTGGAAGTAGACGTACGACACAGGCAGGACCTTGATTTGTACGGCGAGGCCCTCGCAGGTCGCCACGACCTCCCGGACGATCTTGGCCGACGACCGCGGGATGGCAACGAGCAGCGTGTCGATGCGCAACTCCTGGACCTTCCTACGCAGCGAGCTGAGGCCGCCGAAAACCGGACACCCCCCAAGCATCTTGCTCCACATCGTCGGGTCGTCGTCGATGAAGCCGACCACGTTGTAGCGATGATCGACCGACCGCCGCAGGTCGCGGAGCAACATCTCGCCCGCAGCGCCGGCGCCGATAATCAGCGTCCGGCGTGAATCACCGCGCCTGACTCGGTTGAACTGGGTCAGGTACGCCCAGCCGAGGCGTGGCGCGAAGCGCAACGCGGTCATTCCTGCCGCGGTGGCGAGCAACTCGAGCACGACGACCGACCGAGGCGGGAGAAGCAGGCGCGCGAGGAACAGAACGACGATGAACGCGCTAGTCCCGGCCGCAGCCGCCGCGACGATGCGCGCACCGTCCTGCAACCCCGATAGACGGAACGACCACTGGTGAAGTTTGAACGACCAGTTACTGGAAAGGCGAGCGACGGCCAGGACAACCGCGTAGACGGGCAGCAGGTCCAAGTACGGCTGTTCGATCTGTCCGTCGAATCGCAGCAGCATGGCCAGCAGGAGACATGTGACGGCCATCGTCACATCGAGAGACAAGACGATGACCGAACGAAGGATTGGGATCTCTAGAAAGCCGAGGCCGACTTGTCTGTGCGGGGAATTGTCCACGGCCTCTGTCGAGTATAGACCGACGCTGGTCGTCGTATACTCCGAAAGCAAATGAGCTGACTGTGAGAGGAAAAATACTCGTCATCACCGGGGGGACGGGCACGTTCGGTAACGCCGTACTCGGACGTTACCTGAAGACAGACATTTCCGAGATCCGCATCTTCTCGCGCGATGAGAAGAAGCAGGACGACATGCGGCGCCACTGGGCCGACCCGCGCGTCAAGTTCCACATCGGCGACGTGCGACACGAGCAGAGCCTGGCCGATGCAATAGCCGGCGTGGACTACGTGTTCCATGCCGCGGCGCTCAAACAGGTGCCGTCGTGCGAGTTCTTTCCGATGGAAGCCGTTCGGACGAACACCATCGGTACCGAGAACATGCTGAACGCCGCCATCGCCGCGGGCGCCAAACGGGTGATCGTCCTGTCTACCGACAAGGCGGTGTATCCGATCAATGCGATGGGTATCTCCAAGGCCATGATGGAAAAACTTGCCGTGGCCAAGTCGCGGGTCGCTGGCACGCGGACCGTGATCTGCGGCACCCGGTACGGCAACGTGATGGCCAGCCGCGGTTCCGTTGTGCCGTTGTTCATCAGACAACTTCAGGCCGGGCAGCCGCTGACAGTGACCGACCCCTTGATGACCCGGTTCATGATGTCCATCGACGGCGCGGTGGATCTGGTGCAGTGGGCGTTCGATCATGGCAACCCCGGCGACGTGTTTGTCCAGAAGGCTCCAGCCGCGACGATCCAGACGCTGGCGCAGGCGATGTTGCAGGTCTTCAAGGCCCATAATCCGATTCAGGTGATTGGCACGCGGCACGGCGAGAAGCTGTACGAGACGCTATTGACACGGGAAGAACGCGCGATCGCTGAGGATATGGGTGACTACTACCGTGTCGCCGCCGACAACCGCGATTTGAACTATGGATTGTTTTTCGACACGGGGCGCGCCGACGTATCGGTCCAGGACGACTACAACAGCCACAATGCCCAGCGGCTCTCGGTCGACGAGATGGCGCACCTGCTACTTAAGCTGGAAATCGTCCAGCGCGCGCTGGCCGGCGAACGCGAGTTGGACTAGGTCGCGGTGCCGATAAAGGTCCTTGTTACAGGCGCGGAAGGTTTCATCGGCAAGAATCTTGTCGTCGCGCTGCGGCGTGCCCAGGTCGACGTGGCTGAGATCGATATCGACTCGCCATCTGATTCGCTGGCCGGCGCCGTTCGCGGAGCCCAGGTCGCGTTCCACCTGGCCGGCGTCAACCGTCCGCAGAACGAGCGCGAGTTCGTTGACGGCAATGTGGGCTCGCTCGACGCGCTCGTCGCCGCGATCGATCAGGTCTCGCGCCAGGATGAGAAAGCCGGGCGGCCGCTAGTTGTTCTTTCGTCATCGACCCAGGCTGCGTCAGACAACCCCTACGGCCGCTCCAAGCTGGCCGCGGAACAGGCACTCCAAGACTATGCCGCCCGAAGCGGTGCGAGTGCAGTGATCTACCGGTTTCCTGGCATCTTCGGCAAGTGGTGCCGGCCCGACTACAACTCGGTGGTCGCCACGTTCTGCCACAACATCGCGCGCGACCTGCCGATCGTCGTCTCCGATCCCACCCACGTCATCGAGATCGTGCACGTGGACGACGTCGTCGCTCGGCTTCTGACGCACCTCGAGGGAAAGGCGGAGCGCGGAATCGCGCGCGGGGAAGTGAGCCCAATCTTCCGGATCAGCCTCGGCGAGCTCGCCGACAGGATCCGCACCTTTCGGGCCATGCGGGACACGCTGGTCGTGGCGGACGCCAGTGATCCGCTGACGGCTCGCTTACTCGGCACCTACACGTCGTACATTCCGGTCGATGATTTGGCCTATCCGCTGACGCAACGCATCGACGCTCGCGGCACGCTGGCGGAACTCTTGAAGTCATCCCACTTCGGGCAGATGTTCGTCTCGCGGACACATCCGGGCGTCACGCGCGGCAACCACTATCACGATCTCAAGGTGGAGAAGTTCTGCGTGCTCGAAGGTGAAGCCGTCATCCGTTTCCGGTCTGTGCTGGGTGAGTCGGTCACCGAGCACCGAGTATCGGGCACGGACTTCAAGGTGGTCGATATCCCGCCTGGCGTGACGCACAGTATCGAGAACGTTGGGAGCGTGGAGATGATCGTCCTGTTCTGGGCATCGGAAATCCTGGATCCGCAGCGGCCGGATACTCACGGCGCCGAGGTGCTCCGTGGCTAGGCTAAAGGTCATGACGGTTCTCGGCACCAGACCCGAGATCATTCGGTTATCTCGCGTCATGCCCGCGCTGGACCGGCATATGGACCACGTCGTCGTCCACACCGGACAGAATTACGACCACGAATTGAACCAGGTGTTCTTCGACGATCTCGAATTGCGCCCGCCGGACCGCTATTTGAGTGCGGCGGGACAGACCGCGGCCGAGACGATCGGCCAGGTGATCATCGCGGCGGACAAGGTCATCGCGGAGATCAGCCCTGATGCGGTGTTGATTCTGGGCGACACCAATTCGTGCCTGGCCGCGATCGCCGCAAAGCGGAAGCGCGTGCCCGTCTTCCACATGGAAGCTGGAAACCGCTGCTTTGACATGCGCGTGCCCGAGGAGATCAACCGCCGAATCGTCGACCACGTGGCAGATGTGAACCTGCCGTACAGCGCGATCTCACGCGAGTACCTCTTGCGCGAGGGCTTGCCTCCGGATCGAGTCATCACGACGGGCAGCCCCATGTTCGAGGTGCTGCACCACTTCATGCCGAAGATCGAGCGCTCGGACGTCCTCGAACGGCTGGGGCTCAAGGCCGATGGCTACTTCCTTGTGAGCTGTCACCGCGAGGAAAACGTCGACGACCCGCGGAACTTCGCCGGGTTCCTGACGATCGTGAACAACCTGGCGGACACGACGGGCAAGCGCGTCATCGTCACGACTCACCCCCGCACTCGAAGACGCATTGACGCCGAAGGGGTAACGTTGAATTCTCTCGTCGAACCCTGCAAGCCCTTCGGCTTCCTTGACTACGTGGCGCTCCAGATGCACGCCTCGGCCACGCTGTCCGACAGCGGCACGATCACTGAAGAAGCGTCCATCCTCAATTTGCGCGCGCTCAATATCCGCGAGGCCCATGAACGACCAGAGGGGATTGAGGAAGGCGCAGTCATAATGACCGGGTTGAGCTGGACCCGGGTTCAGCAGGGGCTCGAGCTACTGGCAAGCCAGCCGCGCGGCGCCGAGCGATCACTGCGAGTCGTGCAGGACTACAACGTGCCGAATGTGTCCGAAAAGGTCGTCCGCATCATCCTGAGCTATACCGACTACGTGCGGCGAGTGGTGTGGCGGGAGCAGGTTTAGGCGGCGTCAGACGGCATTCGTCGCTTTTCGCGTTCCACGGCTCGCGAACAACGTGATCAGCATCATGCCGATCAAACCTATGCCGGCGCCAGCAACGCCGTACTGCAAGCGCATCCGCGAGACCGGACGCTCGGGGGGCAACGCATTGTCCACGACCTGGAGCTGGGCAGTGCTTCCGAAGGGCTGCGTCCGGCTCTGCTCGTATCGGAGAGACAGGTCGTCGTAGACCTTTGAGGCGAGATCGAAATTGGCTTGCAGACGAGCCAGCGCGATCTCCCGCCGGTAGAGGTCGTTGAGTTGCGCAAGCTCCCTGCCGCCGAGTTTCTTGACATCGACGAGCTCGTCGCGCTCCTTCTCAAGCGCCGCGATCCGCGTACGGCTCGTGGCGATCTGGAAGTCGAGTGTCTGATAGACAGGATTCACGTACGGATTGCTGAGGTCGAGCTGCTGCGAATCGAGGTCGTCTCCTGAGGGCGGCTGTGTGCGCCGGAGCGCTTCTTCAGCGGCGGGCGACCGCCGAACGGAAAGCAGCGGCTCTTGTCGCTTAATCTCTGCCTCTGCCGCGGCCAGACGCGCTCGCTCTGATTCGATGTAGACGACGAGTTGAAGCAGCGCACCGCGTTCTCTCAGCTGGGCGTCCGTATCCTCCTTGATCACATCCACCTGAGCGCCCTGCTTGTAGGTCAGCAGCTCCTTCTCCGCAAGGACCAGTCGCGCGCGCGCATCGCCCAGGTGGCTCTGCAGCTGCTCCTGGATTGCCGCGCCATCACGCCGAGTGATCTCCTGCGTGAGCAGAATGGCCTTTTGGGCGAGTCGGCGCGATGCGTCGGCGGCCTTGCCTGGGTCGGGAAGCGTGACTTTGACCCTCACGATATTTGTACCTCGGACTTCCTCGACGCTGAGCGCGCGTTCGACGAAGGCTTGTGGAGTCAGTTGGTCCTCGAGCGTGAGTTCCGAGATGACCTGTGAAGCGAGGGTGGCGTTCTCGACGATCGCCCGGAATGTTGCCGGATTGATCTGCGCGCCGCTCGGTTGCGAGGGCGGGACGACCAGCAACGTGGTGACGCCTTGGTATCTCAATGGCTGATTGCCGGCAATCCAGAAGGCAATCGCCCCGCCGAGGACGGCGCCGGCGAAGATCAGGATCCAGTGACGCTGTATGGCGCGAACGTACCAGTCGAGGTAGACAATCTGCTCATCGGTGTCGGCCCAGCGCCCGCCCCGAACCGAGTCCGGCGCGCGGTCGGTGTCGTCTGGGAACTGGCCTGACTGTGTCGTCATTCAGGTGAGGCTGCAAGAACGGCCCAACGGTACCAACAGCACCCTCCGCCGTCAAGCCGCCGGTCGATCTGATCCGACCTGACCCCGCTCTCGATCCACGCTGCCTGCGCGGGAATCTGACCCGATGGGGCCTCGGTTGGTCTAGGATGCGACCGATCAGGACTTTGGAAGAAGACAAATGGATAAACGCCTGACTCGTCGCAAGTTCGTGAAGATCTCCGCCGCTTTAGCAGGGACCGCTTCACTTCCGTCCCGAATTCGAGGCGAGTCGATTGTCGCTCAGCGACCCGCCCCTGACAACGCCATGCAGGTGACAGACCTGCCAAAGGGAACGGCGCCGCCTGCTCTTGGCTTTTCTCACTTTCCCGATCGGTTCCATGCCTATGTGTGGAGAAATTGGCAACTCGTGCCGGTGGAGCGGCTTGCCAAAGTTGTCCGGACCGATCCACGAGAGATACGCCGAGTGGGTCGGGCCATGGGTCTTTCCAGTGCGCCACGAATTACAGACGACCAGCAACGGCGATCCTTCATCACCGTCATCAAACGCAACTGGCACCTGTTACCGTACGAGCAATTATTGGATTTACTCGGCTGGACGCCTGAGCGCATGGCGTTTACGTTGCTTCATGACGACTTCCTTTTTCGCAAGCTTGGCGGGCTGAAACCGAGGTGCGAACCGCTGACGTGGGCGCCACCCGACGATCAGACCCTGCAACGCGAGCGTGGCATTGCACGAGTGGTGGAAACACACTTCCCAAACGGTCTGGGAGGCTTTGATGAGCCGCTGTTCCAATTCGTCTCGGATCTTTCAACAAGACCAACACGCACACAGAAACAGGTGCGCGCGGCCCACCGACGTTTTTCGCCATGTTTCTGTTATTCGTACTTTGCCCTGTACGGCGACCCACTATTGGACAACGTCGCCGATCCCTATCCTGAGGAATACTTGGCCCGGCTGGCGGCAGCGGGCGCGGATGGCGTGTGGCTGCCAAGCTTGCTCTCCACACTTGCGCCTTTTCCCTGGGACAACAGCCTCAGCGCAGGCTACGCGAATCGCCTCAAGAACCTGCGCTCGCTTGTGGCGCGAGCGCGCAAACACGGCGTCGGCATCTACCTGTATTTGAACGAGCCCCGTTCGATGCCTTTGAGCTTTTTTGACACGCGGCCGCAGATGAAGGGCATCGTGAGCGGAGATCGAGCGGCACTCTGCACGAGCAGTCCGGACGTTCAACGGTTCCTGGTCGAGGCGATCGCGTCGATTTGCCGTGCGGTGCCCGATCTTGCTGGATTCTTTTCGATCACCGCATCGGAGAACATGACCAACTGCTGGTATGCGAACAGAACCCCGGATTGCCCGCGCTGTTCGAGGCGTTCTGCGGCAGAAGTCATCGGCGAAGTGAACAATCTGTTCTACGAAGGTATCCGCACCTCGGGGACTAGCGCCACGCTCATTGCCTGGGACTGGGGCTGGGCGGAGGACTGGGTCGAGGACATCATCAACCGATTGCCCCAGGCCTCCGGGTTCATGAGCGTCAGTGAATGGAACATGCCGATTAACCGAGGCGGAGTAGAGAGCATTGTGGGTGAGTATTCCATGTCAACCGTTGGCCCCGGACCACGTGCTACGCGATTGTGGGCCACAGCTCGCGCACGCGGTCTAAAGACCTTTGCAAAGATTCAGGCTGGCAATTCCTGGGAGCTTTCTGCGACCCCCTACATTCCCGCGCTCGAGAACGTGGCGCAACACGCAGTAAACCTGCGGGAGGTCGGTGTTGACGGTCTGATGCTCGGTTGGACGCTGGGGGGCTATCCGTCCCCGAATCTCGAAGTCGTAAAGGAAATAGGCCAGAGCTCCAGCGTAAGTGCCATCGAAGCGATGGAAAGAGTGGCGCGAAGACGCTTCGGCGACACGTTAGCACCGTCGGCGGTAAAAGCCTGGCGCGAGTTCAGCCGAGCACTACGTGAGTTTCCGTTTGGGACCGGCCTCTATTTCACGCCGATGCAGGTTGGACCGTCGAACTTGCTCTGGGAACGGCCCACGGGCTACACCTCCACCATTGTCGGATTCCCCTACGATGATTTCGAGGGCTGGCGCGCATCCTATCCCACCAACTATCCAGCGACGACGTTCATTCGTCAATTCGAGACGATCGCCGATGGATTTGAGTCAGCGCTTGCAGACTTGAAGGCCGCAGCTAGAGGGCAAGACGCTTCTGGTGAAGAACGCCGTGCGTTCACTTTGGAATTGAACGTGGCGGAAGCTGCCGCGATTCATTTTCGTAGCACCGCAAACCAATGCCGCTTCATCGAGGTGCGCCAGGAGTTATCGATGGCACAAACCACTGCTGCTGCCGACGCAGTTCGCCAGACCCTGAAGGAGATCCTGGAGAAAGAAGTGATCCTTGCCCGTCAACTGCATGCTATTCAGATGCGGGACTCACGAATTGGTTACGAAGCGTCCAACCAGTACTACTATGTCCCGATGGATCTGGCCGAGAAGATCTTGAACTGCGAAGACTTGCTGAGCCGTTGGCTGGGCACGAGACAGACAAAGCCTTGAATCCGCGAATCGGTACTCGTGGCACGTCGCTCTGTGCTCAGGGCCGGTGGACCAGCAGCAGTTCGTGGTGTGTCGGAGAGACCCACGCAATCCTGTAGCCTGCTGCGTGGAGAAGGGCCAGGGCCTGTCGGGTTGTGTCTAGGCCAAATGCAGGCCAGAAGTGATGAAACTCGAGTGCCAGCTGCCTCGGAAAAAAACAGTCAGGTCCGGTCAGCAAGTCGCGGAGGACGCTGTACTCGGCGCCCTCGATATCCATCTTCAGCACGTCTGGCACGCCAAGCTCGTGCCGGATCGCCGCCAGGCGGCGGGCCGGTACATCGATGTGTTCTCCGCGCGTGTGTTCTCCGGAGACAAGTGACGCGCTCACCCACGCCGCCTCGCGCGGCAGGTACAGGCGGAGCGTGCCGTCGCTGTCGGAGATCGCCCAGTCATGAAACTGAAATCGCGTGTCGTTGACGTGCGCGCGAACCCAGGCTATCGACCGTGGCGTCGGGTCGAATGCGTGAACCACGCATCCATACTTCCCGATGACACTCATGTCGAACGAGGCATCCTCGCCGATTCCGCAGGACCAGACCACCGAGCCGGACGAGAGACTGTCGCGGAGAATGGCAAACCCGCCGTAGTCGGATCCGTGAACTTCAACCGGAAGGTCCACGGACCGGACAATGTGCAGGTCCTTGCCCATGAGTACGGCCAGCTTCCTGCGAAAGGGCCGGCTGAATGCCTTGACCGTGCCGAGCAATCGGGTTGCCGCGAGGCGGAAGACGTTTCGATCGGACGCTGACACGTCAAACTCCAAGCGATGCCGGATCGAGCACGGCGTTGACCTGCTGGCGAAACATCTGCTCATAGCGCGCAAACCGCCGCTCGACATCGGCGTCAAGGAGCAATTGCTGCTCATGTCCGAGGTGGCAGAAGTGCGCCAGCCGTCCGGCAAGGCTCTCGCTGTCACCGGACGCGAAAAAACTCTCGACGGGAATTAGAGGGTTGCTCCTGAACATCGGGATGTCTGACACGACGAGGTTTTTGCGCGCGGCCAGCACGGTCGAGACCACCGCGCTGTTGGTGCCTCGCAAGTATGGCAGGACGACGCAATCCGACTGCCGGATCAGATTGAGATACTCCTCATCTGAGAGGTACCGTCCGAGAAGCCGTATCCCCCGCTCCGACGCCGACCCCAGATCGTACGCACAACCTGGCGGAATGTTTCCCGCAATGATGAGCTCGGCGTTCCCGCCCAACTGACTGAAACGGGACCACGCCTCGAGCAAGACGTCCACGCCCTTTTCCCTGCGCAGGTGACCAATGAACAGAAATCGCCGTTTGTCAGTGTGGCCAAGGACATCGACCGTGCGGAAGCCCATGTCCTGGCAGTCGTAGATCGGGAACGGAAACTGGCCGACCTTGTCCGCCGAGATGCCGAATACCTCCTGCAAGTCGTCGATCGAATTGTCATTGTGAACAATCAGCTTGTGCGCCAGCACGTAGAACCGCCGCCGCCTGCGGACCATTTGAGCGTGATCTTCCCCGGGTGCGACAAAGGGCACGACGTCATGGCAGATCAGGAACACCTTGACCCGGGCGACCCGCTTGAGCAGCCAGAGGAACGCGTACTCGGCCCACAGGTTCGACGACAAGGCGTAGCACACCACGCGAACTCTGGATACGACCACCCACGTGAACAGCCGGGCGAACGCGCCGAGTAGCTCCGCGAATCGAACGTACAACCGCGCGCGGCCGAGCGTGTAAAGATGCTGCGCGGTCAGTTCCGAGTACTTGAAAAACATCCGCTTCCCGTAGGGAAATGGAAAGTAGTAGCTGACCGCGACCTCGACGCGGTCCCGATGCGCCAGCCGCCGGCAGATGGCCTCAACATAGGCGCCTGCCACCCCGGACGTTGCAGAGTCGACAAGCAGCAGCACCTTCCGGACGGAGCTCATCAATCGGCACTCACTGCTGTTCGAGGGTGTATCGGCCAGCGTACTTGGCGAACTTGCGGTCGAGGAATCCTGCGGCTTCAGACGGCGCCATGTCCAACAGGCCGTCCATGTCCGCGTTCCATGGAAACTTCTGCTGGCGGTCGGCCTTGCGCCGATATCCAGCGTCGTACGCGGCTTGCGGGGTGAGAGCGCCCCAGACGTTCAGCTCAGCGGGCACAAGAAACAGGTTGTTGTAATGCAGTTCGACGATTGTGTAGTCGTACTTGACGCACAGGTCGTGACACTGGCAGATACTCTGACCCTGAAAGTGATCGCCGGCCCACTGGTGGTCTTCAGCGAAGGTCACCGTGAACTTCAAGGGTGGCGGAATCGTCTCGTTGATTTCCGCGCAGATCAGCCGTGGCCGGAATGCGCTGAGGATTTGATCGAGCAAATAGTGATCGTAACTGTCGATGTCGAGGCTCAGGAACCCGAAGTCATGAGGGCAGCGCGCCGCGCGCAGGATGGCCACGACATTCTCCGGCACGACCTTCGTTCGCACGAGACTCACGTGCTCGAACGTGCTGTACATGTCGGACAAGGCGGCAAACATCCGGCCGTCGAACTCCACCGCGAGTCCCGACCAACCCTCCTGGAAGAGCCGAAGCGTCTGCGACCCCATCACGCCATCCTGCGCGGCAATGTCGACGCAGTACTGGCCGGCCTCCGCCGCGGCCCCAAGGTACTTACGGACGATGTGTTCATCGTCAGAATGCCCAGCGACACGCCCAAATTCGAGCCGCCGCTGGATGCTCTTCAGAAACCGGAACACTGGCGCGGGAAGGACGCGCCGGAGCAGTGTTTTCGCCCTACTCATGTCGATTTCCCGTCCGCCAGCGAGCGACCGAGCCGGCCGGCGGCGACCCCGGCAGTGTAGACGAACCGTTCGACCATGACATCGGCGTTGTAGTCGTCCCGCGCCACTTTCTGAACGTACCGCTTCATCGAGGAACGCGCCGGCACGTCTTGCAGCACCGCGATGATGGCGGCCGCCAAGCTGTCGCCATTGTTCTCGCGGAAGGTTCGGCCGGTGAGCTTCTCTTCGAATGCGCCGAACTCCGGGCCGTGGCGTGCTGCGCTGCCATGAGTCACGACCGGCAGGCCGTAGCCGAACGCATGCAGCAGCGTCAGGCCGATGGCGCCAGGATGAACCAGCAGATGGGCTGACAGGAACCACGGGGCGAGTTCGTGCTCGTCATAGAGCTCGCCGATGAACCGCACGCGATCCGCAAAGCCGGCGCCGGCCGCCTTGGCGGCCAAACGATCGCGTTCCGGGCCATCCCCGATGATGCACCAGGTCACGTCAGGCACCTGACGTTGGATGATGGGCAACACGTCCATCATCAGATCGAACTTGTTCTTCGGGTCCAGCCGCGTGCAGGAGAGCAGGATCGTGCGATTGCCCAGATCGTGATCGCGTCGCCACGCCTCCAGCCGACCGGCGTCCCAGGCCACGATCACTTTGTCGATCTGCTTCTGGTCGAGGCCGTTGTTCATGGCCGTCAGCACGTGCCGCACGAATCCGTTGCCTCGCAACACACGGACTTCGGCGTCGGTATACAGGAAGATATGTTTGAACATTCGCGTCCACAGCAGTCGCATTCGTTCTGTGGTGCTGTTGGCGCGGTAAGAATGTCCCATCGTCCAGAGCACGACGTTCCGGCGCAGCAGGCGCAGCAGCGTAGCGGCCAGGGCGTGCGAAAGGTTTCGTGGGTTCCCGTCGACGAATACGACGTCGTAGCCGAACAGGATCTTGCGCCATGGAATGCGCTGCCACGTCAGCGCTTCGTTGTCAGCGGACATCGCCTTCACCAGGTGTACGCGGTCCGGGTAGCGCTCGTGTATCGTCCGGACGTTGACCCCGGGAAGATTGGGCTGGCAATAGACGTCCACCCGCAGATCATCGCGGGCGAAGAGCCGATCGTAGAAACCGGCGCGGTAGCTGGGCAAGACGCTGGTGATGATGGCGACGGTCAGAATCATCTGTGGCGGGCGGCGGTCAGAGCACACGACGAGCGTGCCGACCGAGGTCCGATCGCCGGCCGCGCGGTGGCACCGGCAGCGGCCGGAGGCCAGGATTGAACAGGACCCCGAGGAACAACCCGTAGATGCAGGCCACGTTGATGCCAGGGACGGGCGGGTAGATCATATCGACCAATACCACGCCCATCACCGCCACCAGCACGTGCAGCCTGCCGAGCAAGCGCCGCTCGATTCTGAGCCGGTGCAGAAGCAGCCACACGAAGACGAGAGCCAGCAAGCTCGTCATCAGCAGTCCATGATGGTACGCCGCGTAAAGCACCGCGTTGTCGTGCGTGTTCCCGCCCTGGCTGGCAACTCTCCAGCGCGCGGCCACGACATCGAACTCGGCCCCCAGCTTGCCTTCGACCTCCCGTGAGCCCAGTCCGTGCGGTAGGAGGAGCGAAGGCCACTGTGTTAGGACGTACGCGGCATAGGCGGCGCGGATGGCTTCGTCGCCGTAGTCGATGGACCGTGAGCTGGTCAGGCCTTCTTTTATCCCGGTGAGCGTGTCGATCGTGTGCGTGAACAGCCGGTTCTGAATTCCGCGGGCTTCTTGAAGGTAGTTTTGGATGGGGGCCGATTGGAACGCAGCAACCATGATGACAATGACAACGGGCGCCATCGCGACTCGAAGCCAACGTGGCCCCCGCAAGCGGCTGGCGCGAACGACGCCAACCATGAAGAGCGGTACAAATAACGCACTGATGGCCGTCGCGGCGAGAACCACGCGGTGCCCGCCCAGTGATAACAGGCCCCCGAGCACCAATGCTCCCGACAACGGGCCGATTCGGTGTGCCCGCGCCGCAAGATACGACACGACGACAATATTGAGCGCGGGCACTGCCACCCTTCCAAGTCCGAACACCGCGGCTTCTGCAGGGTCCGGAAGTGCCTGACCGAGGAAACCTGGCACGAGGATCCCCATCCCCACGAACAGGGCATCGAAGCCGAGCACCCCGAACGACACCCACATGAGGCGAGTTGACCAGATCTCGCACTGCTCGCTGGGACTGCGGTACATAAAGATGAAAGAGTAGAGGAGGACGAGACTGGCACGCCACTCGCTATAAGGTCCGATCAAGCTGCCGGTCGACCCCACACCAATCGCCGCCACGAGAGTCAGCCAGAGCGCGCCCGCAACCCCCTCTGGAGACAAAACGCATCGCACGATCCACCGGGCAATGCGCGGATGGCGCCAGCACACGTACAGAGCAAGCGGCGCTGCAAGGATTTCCGGGACGAACAGCCCATTCACGAGGAGCAGGGCTGGTCCCCACATCGTGAGCAGGAGCACCGTGACGACGGAAACGAACGCGACGTCCTCCAGGCGTCGACTGGAACGTCGCACCTTGCCCGGACGCGTGAGGGCGTGTGATGTGGCGATCACGTCCTTCTGCCCTCGGTCGAAACCGGCAGTAGCAGCGCCCGGTCGATCCCAAGAACCTGGGCAAACCGCCGTAGCATTGCCTCGGCCCCCAACTGCTCCTCGAGGGCTCGAGACTGCTCGTGGAACGCGACCGCACGAAGATTTTGATCGAACAGCAGACACCGCAGCGTCCGCTGGATCTCCGCGACCTCGAGAGAGTTACACGAGAGGCCGACCGGGTACCGTTGCAAGAATCTCGCGGGGGAGGATTCGACCGGCCCGTGGTACAGCACCGGCACGCCGGCGGCGACATACGCCGACATTTTGCTGGGGAATGCCGTTTGCGCCGCCCATGCGCGTCGAGGGTCGAACCAGTAGGGCACGTAGGCGATGTCGGTCGTGGCGAGCGTCCTTAATGTCTCAGGCAGCGACAGCGACCCAACCTCCTCCACGAACGGAGCCCTGCGTGCACCGAACCGCGGAAACCGGCCGATGAATCTAATCCGGACCGGCACGGCGGCGCTCTGATTCCAGTCGCTGACGGCTCCGACAAAGGCATTCCACTCCGTCTTGCAGTGCAGGCTCCCGGCAAAACCGACCACATGCGTCGATCGGCTGGTCGTGGCAGTGGAGGGTGATCGCCATAGCGACGGGTGGATGCCGTGAATCAGCGGAATGCCCTCGACGTTGTACTTCGAACGGTACAACTCAGCCATCCCATCACTCGCCACGGCAACGTGACGTGCGCTCGACAGGACGGCAGCGAAGCTCCGAAGCACGGCGCGCGTGGTCCATGGATCGAAATAATGCCCGGCCGCAAGGTACGCCGGATCGTCCCAGACGACGACGGCGACGGGGACCGGACACGTCCTCATGAGCCGTTCTGCCAGGGAAATAGCGTTCGCGCTATTCAAGATCACGCACATCAGATCGATGTGTTCATCCCGAACCAGATCGCGGATTTCTGCGGCGATGTCGGGGGCCGAACGCCGCGTGAACGTAAGCTGCTTCAAGGTACTCAACAGGGGCCAAGACGAGTGCTCCACCCGTCGTGCCACCGCTCGGAATCCAAGCCAAGTTCCCTCGCGCTCGTGGCTAGGGGCGTCGACCAGCGTGTATCGGACCAAGCGATTCGCGGGGTAGTGTGACGCCAGGTCCCGCAGAAACAACTCGCGGACGCCGTTAGAGTTCGGGTCGCCGTGCGGAATCAGCAGGAGCTTGGGAGCAGACGCCGCGTCGCTCATCTACGTGGCGCTCGAGTGGGTTTGAACCAGATAGCCGTATCGCTCACGCCCGAACTCGTCCAGATCGTGCGCCAGCCGTGCACGGCCTCGAGAAACACCGACCATTTGTCCGATGCCGGCCCGTCTTGGTGACGGCGCGCCTGCGGGCTGACCGAATTCGACGGCAAGTACCGCTGCGCATCGTCGAGGATGAGCAGGCCGCCCGGCGCGAGGCGGTCGATGACCGCGTTGGCGCAATCGCTGCGATAAATGCCGTCAACGAGGACAAAGTCGATGCTGTCGACCTGCAGCGCGTCCGCGACATGGACGTAGCCAGACAGCTCAGCGTGATTCTCGTCCGCATCCCGCGGGCGAAACAGATACTCGACGTTCGTGATGCCGTTGCCCGCCAGCTGACGGGACACGGTCGCATGCCACGTCTGATCGTGCTCCACGCTGGTCAGGCGAAGGGCGCGCCGTGCCAGCCACATCGTGCTGCGGCCAGACCCGAACTCCAGTCCGACATCGGTCGGCAGGATGAGGGACGCGAGCATTTCGTTGGCCTGCCGCGTCAGCCACGGCGCATCAGGATCCCGCCGCAGATCGGCCAGATATCGCAGTTTGTTGAAAACGTACGTGGGCGTCAGGTGTCGATAGGCCCGGCTCATGCGTGAGACGATCCGTGGTCTCTCAGCACGCGCCGCACGCGCGCGCGAAACGGGAGCAGCGTAAACACGCATACCGACGCGGCCAGGGCGATGAACGCCGCTGGAGCACCAATCCGCCCCACGAGGATGTGCATCAGCATGACGGCAAACAGACTCCTCCCGATGTAGAGGAGCGACGGCACGGCGATCTCTTTCATCCCGATCAGGATCGCGAAGTACGCATTCTCCCACATCAACAGAAAGAAGTAGACGCCCAGCGTGAGCGACAACGCCGGGCCGACGTCGATGGCGGCGCCAAACCACACGCTGAAGAGGAACCGCCCGAACACCGCGAAGGCCGCGCCGACGAGCAGCCCGTACCCCACCGAATAGCGGAGCGTGCGGCGCGAGGCGTGCTCGACCCAGCCCCGCTCGCCTCGAGCCATGCCATCCGCGATGGCCGGCCACAGCGAGACCGTCACCATCGAGACCATTCCCGCCGCAATCAGGAGGGCGTTCATACTGACGGCAAACGATGCCGCCTCGTCGGACGGCAGCCGGCGCCCCACCAAGATGATGGGAAGCTGGTGGCACAGAAAGTTACCGAACCCCGTCGCCAGCGAAAATGCGAGGCCGCTGCCGACCAGCTGCCGGGAGACCTGCTTCGACACCAGAGCGGGTCTCAAACGCAGGTGCGGCCGCCTCCACAGCACATCCACGGCATTCGCGATCCGGAACAACAGCGGCGGCAAGCTCACCGCGGCGATCATCCCCACCACCGTTGGCCTGACCGTCGCGACGGCGATAATCGCGATCGCGCTGGCCAGGTTGCCGCCGATCGCCATCGCGTTCAGGCGGTACTGCTCCTGATATCCGAGCTGCGCCGCCTCGACGACGGCGACGAGGGTCTGTACGAGAAAGACTGCCGTCAGGATCAGGAGGCCCTCGACGACTGTGGTACGGTCGGCCGCGTAGGTGGCGCCAAAGAGCCACTCCATCGGGACGACGCGAAGCGCGATCGCAACCGCGATCCCGGTCGTCAGCACCACGATCGCAACCGGCAACAGCGCCGAGGCAAAGAGCCGTTGCTGCTCGACGCGGTCGCCCGACGCGGCCGCCTCGCTCATCATCACCGTCAGCGGAGGGCCGACGCCGATGTTGACCAGCCCGAGCCAGCCAACCGCCGATGCCAGCATGGCGTACAGCACGAACTGCTGCTGTCCCAGAGCGGCGAGCGCGACAGGCAACGCCACGATCTGGATGATCGCAGTCGTGGCCTTGGAGCCCAGCGAGGTGACGATGGCGTATCTCAGCCGCCGTTCCCGGAGAAGCGACGCAGACTCGAGCGGAAGCACGGACAGATCGGTCCTATGAGGAACGCAAGTTCGCGGACATCATACTCAAACCTGCGGTCGGTTTCGCGTACTGAAGGCCTGCGAGCGCGGTAAAATCAAGCCGACCAGCGATGCACGCCCATTCGTACCGGATCTGCGCCAACTGCATCATGG
>Ga0190274_10000604_pt1 | contig 21174 bp, 17 predicted proteins | sample Popmic531T_FD_133002 | JGI IMG/M metagenome (GOLD analysis project Ga0190274, IMG submission 133002) | Populus adjacent soil microbial communities from riparian zone of Yellowstone River, Montana, USA - 531 T | ecosystem: Environmental > Terrestrial > Soil > Riparian zone | place: USA: Montana... | reverse complement strand
CTCGCTTTCGGGCATGCCGATGGTGTCGAGCAGGTGCGAGTAAGCGGCGATATGCACGGTTTCCATGTTGCTGAACGCGGTCAGCATCATCTTGATTTCGGTCGGCTTGAACACGCGGCCATATTTGTCGTGGTAGCAATCCTGCACCTCGACGTCGGCCTGGGTGAAGAAGCGGAAGATCTGGGTGAGCAAATTGCGCTCGTGCTCGGTCAGCTTCTGCGCCCAGTCGCGGCAATCCTCGCCGAGCGGCACCTCCTCCGGCATCCAGTGGATCTGCTGCTGGCGCTTCCAGAAATCGAACGCCCAGGGATATTCGAAGGGCTTGTACTGCTTGCGGGCTTCGAGAAGGGACATATTACGAGCTCCAAACCGGAGGTTTGACATTCCCTCCCTCCCCCTTGTGGGGAGGGCTGGGGAGGGGGTGCGAGCCGGAGGCTCGCGCGCGGCTTCGCCGCGCACCCCCCATCCGGCGCTTCGCGCCACCATGCGCGGGTCGCCCTGTCCCCCGGACAGGGCTGAGCCGCGTGGGACGCGGCTCACCCGCGCATCCCACAAGGGGGGAAGGGAGGGCGTCGGCGATCATGCGGAGGACTCCGTCGAGATTCTCCATCACCTCATTGTTCCAGAAGCGGAGGACGCGATAACCTTCGCCCTCCATGAAACGCGTTCGCCCGGCATCGCGCTCCTCGCCGTGCTGGCCGCCGTCGACCTCGATCACCAGCCGCGCAGCGTGACAGGCGAGATCGGCATAATAAGGGCCGAGCGGAACCTGATGGCGGAAATGCACGTCCGGCAGCGCCTCCCGGAGCGCGCGGGACAGCTTGCGCTCGGCCGGCGTCATGTTTCGACGAAGCGCGCGCGAACGGGCGACGGTCGCGCGCGTCAGATAGGGGCTGGTCCGAAGCCTCACGCTCCGCCTCCAAGCGACACCGTGCAAAGCGGGGTCAGGCACAGGGCGCCGAGGATGAGCGCGGCGGCGAAGGACCAGATCGCGTAGCGGCGGCCGTCGCGGCCGCGGGCATATTGCGGCGTGCCGCGGCCGTGGCCGCGGTGGCGCGCCCAGATCGAGAGCTGCCACAGGCCGTGCAGAGCGGCGAGCGCGGCGGCGGCCAGGAGCAGGTGGCCGAGGGTGATCATGCCTCCTCCTCCGGTCGGTCGATCCTGTGGCTGCCGGTGGCCGGGCGCTCGACGACCCGCTCGCGGACGATGCGGTCGCGATAGACCACGGTCTTGCGGGCGCCGATTCCGAACACGGCGATGCCGAGGAAATAGCCGAAATCGTACCAGCCGCCATCGTTGGGCACGGCGTAGACGGCGACGTCGGGCACGAACAGCGAGATCAGCCAGGCGATCGGGAAGATGAAGCCGTGCCACAGGCCGAGCAGGAAGCCGGGCGCGGCCGGCGCGACCGCGGCCGCGCTCTGAGTCGCGCAGCCGGCGAGGGCGGGGGCCAAAGCGAGAGGGGCGAAAGCTCGGCGCATCAGCTCACCGGCAGGCCGGGAACGTCCGGCCGAATGGTCCCAATGTTCCCGGTGATCATTGGCAGGCCAGACATTCGTCATAATCGGTGGTCTGAAGCTCGATCTCGCGAAGGTCGGGCGTGTTGTCGGCCTCGACGCCGCCGGCGAAGCCGGCGCGCTGCACCGACTTGGAGCGCAGGTAATAGAGGCTTTTGATGCCGAGCTCCCAGGCGCGGTAGTGGAGCATCAAGAGGTCCCATTTGTCGACGTCGGCCGGGATGAACAGGTTCAGCGAGGTCGCCTGGTCGATATAGGGGGTGCGGTCGGCGGCGAGCTCGATCAGCCAGCGCTGGTCGATCTCGAAGCTGGTCTTGAAGACGTCCTTTTCCTCGGGCGTGAGGAAGTCGAGATGCTGGACGCTGCCGCCGCGCTCGAGGATCGTCGACCAGATGCCCTCCGAGTTCTTCGACTTGGCGATCAGCAGCCGCTCGAGATGCGGATTGCGGATCGAGACCGAGCCGGACAGGGTCTTGTGGGTGTAGATGTTGGCCGGGATCGGCTCGATGCAGGCCGAGGTGCCGCCGGCGATGATCGAGATCGACGCGGTCGGAGCGATCGCCATCTTGCAGCTGAAGCGTTCCATCACGCCCTGATCGGCGGCGTCCGGGCAGGCGCCGCGCTCCTGCGCGAGCATCAGCGAGGCCTCGTCGACCTGGGCGCGGATATGCTTGAAGATCTTCATGTTCCACGACTTGGCCATCGCCCCTTCGAAGGGGAGGCCGCGCGCCTGCAGGAAGGAGTGGAAGCCCATCACGCCCAAGCCGACGCTGCGCTCGCGCTCGGCGCTGTAGCGCGCCCGCGCCATCTCGTCCGGAGCGCGGTCGATATAGTCCTGCAGGACATTGTCGAGGAAGCGCATCACGTCCTCGATGAACATCTTGTCGCCGTGCCAGTCGTCCCAGGTGTCGAGATTGAGGCTCGAGAGGCAGCAGACGGCGGTGCGCTCCTGCCCGTTCTGGTCGGTGCCGGTCGGAAGGGTGATCTCGGAGCACAGGTTGGACGTGGTGACCTTGAGGCCGACGTCGCGCTGATGCTTGGGCATCGACCGGTTCACCTGGTCGATGAAGATGATGTACGGTTCCCCCGTCGCGAGGCGGGTCTCGACCAGCTTCTGGAAGAGCGAGCGGGCGTCGACCGTGCCGCGTTCGGAGCCGTCCTTCGGGCTCTGCAGGGTCCATTCGGCGCCGTCGCGCACCGCCTCCATGAAAGCGTCGGAGACGAGCACGCCGTGGTGGAGGTTCAGAGCCTTGCGGTTGAAGTCGCCCGAGGGCTTGCGGATCTCGAGGAACTCCTCGATCTCGGGATGCGAGATGTCGAGATAGCAGGCGGCCGAGCCGCGGCGGAGCGAGCCCTGCGAGATGGCGAGGGTCAGCGAATCCATGACCCGGACGAAGGGGATGATGCCGCTGGTCTTGCCGTTGAGGCCCACCGCCTCGCCGATGCCGCGGACGTTGCCCCAATAGGTGCCGATGCCGCCGCCGCGCGCGGCCAGCCAGACGTTCTCGTTCCAGGTGCCGACGATCCCTTCCAGGCTGTCGTTGACGCTGTTCAGGTAGCAGGAGATGGGCAGGCCGCGGCCGGTGCCGCCGTTGGAGAGGACGGGCGTTGCCGGCATGAACCAGAGCTTCGAGATATAATCGTAGAGCCGCTGCGCGTGGGCGGCGTCGTCGGCATAGGCCGAGGCGACCCGGACGAACAGATCCTGGTAGGATTCGCCGGGGAGCAGATAGCGGTCCTGAAGCGTGTCCTTGCCGAAATCGGTGAGCAGCGAATCGCGCTCGCGGTCGACCTTCACGTCGAACAGCTGCGGCTTCACCGACTTCGAGTCGGGCGCCTCCTTGCGGGATGCCTTCGCCTTGCGGGGCGCTTCGCCGATCGTGGTGGCCACGTCCTCCGAACTCACTTCGCGACTGCCGGACAGGTCCATCTCTCTACCCCTTGTTCTCAATTCGTTCCAGTGGGATCTGGCCCACCCTTAGGCGATAAAAGGAGGGAGCGGTGGGTTCTTTTCGGCTTGTCCCCGATATCCACAGAGACCAGCATGTGTCGCCCGGCGGCACATGGCCTGCCGATCCAGCACCCACAACCTCTAGCGGCTCCCCCATTTGAGCGCCACCACACATTGTGCCTCATCTGGAATCGAACGCAATATAGTAAATCAGCCGCCAGGACTCGATTCGTCGCAAATATATGGGGACGGCGAGCCGAATTTTCGAGGGGCAGAGGAGAGGAACATGACCAGGGTTCGAGTCAATTCGTTCGGGATCTCGCTCGACGGCTACGGCGCCGGTCCCGATCAGGGCCTCGACAATCCGCTGGGCCGCGGCGGCGAGGACCTGCATCGCTGGTTCTTCCCGACCCGAACCTTCCAGCGCATGTACGGCAAGGGAGAGGGCACGACCGGAATAGACGAGGATTTCGCCGCGCGGGGCATGGCCGGGCTCGGCGCGTGGATCCTGGGGCGGAACATGTTCGGGCCGGTGCGCGGCCCCTGGCCCGATGAATCCTGGAAGGGCTGGTGGGGCGACGCTCCGCCCTATCGAGTCCCCGTCTTCGTGCTCACCCATCACCAGCGGCCGCCGCTCGAGATGGAAGGCGGTACGATCTTCCACTTCGTGACCGGGGGAATCGAGGAGGCGCTGAACAGGGCCAGGGAAGCGGCCGGCGAGCGCGACATCCGGGTCGGCGGCGGCGCCGAGACGATCCGGCAATATCTCGCCGCCGGGCTGATCGACGAGCTCCACTTCGCCATATCTCCGGTCCTGCTCGGCGGCGGCGAGCCGCTGTTCGCCGGGCTCGATCTGCCGGCGCTCGGCTACCGGGTGAGCGAGCATGTCCCGTCCGAGGCCGCGACCCATGTCGTCCTGTCGAGAAGCTGAGCAGGATCGATCATTGCGCCCCGATGAGGCCGCTCTATCCAGCGGGCATGGAAGCGATCGAAACGAATAAGAGGCGCTGGTTCAGGCGGAAGCGCGGCCGGAAAAGGCGGCTGGCCGAGGGCGGGTTTCTATTCGTCATCGCCCTGCTGTTCAGCGTCAGCGCGGCGCCGCGGCTGCTCGCCTTCCCGTACAGCGCCGAGATCGGCGGCACCCGAGTCTATTCCGAACGGCCGATCCCGCCGGCCATGGCGAACGTGCTGGCGCGTTCGCGCTCCCTGCTCGCGCGAAGCCCGCTCGACGATCCGGCGCTGCCGAGCAGCCTGTTCCTGACCGATGGCGGCTGGCGCTGGAGCCTGCTGGCGCTAACCAGCCGCGGCGCCTTCGCGCTTCGCCGCCCGTTTCGCGACTCGATCGTCGTCAACGCCAGCGACGTCGCGGCCGACCGGGTCGAGACCGGCCGGGCGATCGGCGGCCGCCGCAGCCTTTCCGGCGTGATCGCGCACGAGACCGTCCATATCCTGGTCGCCCGCCGCTACGGCGAATGGCGGGCGGCGATGCTGCCGGTCTGGAAGAGCGAAGGCCATGCCGACCATGTCGCCGGCGAAGGAAGCCTGAGCGATCGGGATTATGCGCGGCTGCGCGGGAGCGGCGAGGCGCATCCGGCGCTGGCTTATTATGAGGGCCGCCGTCGAGTCGAGGACCTGCTCCGGCGCGGCGGCGGCGACGTCGACGCCCTGTTCCTCGGTCCCTGACGCGATTGGGGCCGACATCCCTCTCGGAATGCCGGCCCCTCCCTCGATACGCGACGCGAGGGATCTCTTATGCACCGGAGCCCGGGGCGCGACGGGCGCCGTCCGGGCTCGAAACCGCTAATGCATTGATTCGATTGAGCCTTGGCTGAACGCTCATGTCAGCCGCCGTTCAGGCACGGAATCGCTTCCGGAACGAACGCGGCGAAACGAACGGGTGGCGAGCCGCGTTGAACGCCGGCGCGCCCTTCCGGCGCCCGCCGCCGATTGACTCTTTCGCCGCGGGAATCAACGCTGCGGCCGATACGCGAGGAGTTCCCATGATCCGCTACGCCGTTCAGCTCGCCACCCGCTATGACGGGCTGGTCATCGCCAGCTTCCCCGACCTTCCCGGAGTCACCGCTCTGGGTCGCGACGACGAGGAGGCGCTGGCCGAGGCGCGGCGCGAGCTCGACGTCGCCTTGAAGGCCTATGCGGCCGAAGGCGACACGCCGCCCGAGCCGCGGACTCGCGGCGACACGATGATCGAGGCCGAGCCCGCCGTCCCGCTGGTCGCGCTCTGAGAGCCACACTCGCTTTGGAATAGGCGTCCCGCCCCGGCGTGGCCGTTGCCATGCCGGGTGTGAGGTGTATGGGAAGCCATGCTTTCTCAACGGACGCGGTATACAATCCGGGCGCTCCTCCACCTCGCCGACCGCTACGGCGAGGGACCGGTGCAGCTCAGCGAGATCGCGCAGGCGCAGAATCTGCCGGCCAAGTTTCTGACCGTGATCCTGTCGCAGATGCGCCGCGCCGGGCTGATCGAGACGATGCGCGGACGCGAGGGCGGCTATTGGCTGGCGCGGCCGCCGCAGGAGATCAGCTATGGCGAAATCGTCCGGCTGACCCGAGGCTCGCTCGGCCTTTTGCCCTGCGCGAGCCGGCTGGCCTACGAGCAGTGCCGGAACTGCATCTCGGAGGACAAATGCCGGCTTCATCGGGCGATGCTGATGGTCCGCGACGAGACCGCGCGGATCCTCGACGGGCTCAGCCTGGCCGACAAGGTCGCCGTCGAGGAGGAACTGCCCGCGTGACCCGAATCGCCGTTATCGGCGGCGGGGCCTCGGGCACGCTGCAGGCGCTGCATCTCCTGCGTGCCGGCGTGGAAAAGGTGACCCTCATCGAGCGGGAGCGGGCGCCGGGACGCGGCGTCGCTTATTCGACCGGCCGGCCGGAGCATCTGCTGAACGTGCCGGCGCGGCGGATGAGCGCCTATGGCGACGATCCCGACCATTTCGTCCGCTGGTTCGCGGCGCGGGCCGGCGGCGGCGAGGAGGATTTCGCGCCGCGCATGCTCTATGGCGATTATCTCGCCGAGCTGCTTGGGCAGGCGCCGGTCGAGATCGTCCGCGGCGCGGCGGTGCGGATCGAGGACGGCCTCGTGCGACTCGCCGACGGCGGCGGCGTCGAGGCGGAAGCGGTGGTGCTGGCGCCGGGCAATTTCCGGCCGGCGACGCCGCGCGGGGTCGATCCGGCCGCTTTGGCCGCGCTCTGGGTCGAGGATCCGTGGCGCGAAGGCTTCGCCGACGGGCTCGTCGCGGGCGACCTCGTGCTTCTGCTCGGCACCGGCCTCACCGCGGTCGACGTGGCGCTGACCCTCGACGCGATCGGCTATGCCGGCCGGGTCGTCGCTCTGTCGCGGCGCGGGCTGGCGCCGCGCGCCCATGGCCTGCGCGAGCCGATGGTGGCGCCGCAGGAGGATTTGCCGCCGTCCTGCACCGCGATGCTTCGCCGGGTGCGGGCGCGGACCCGGGAGATCGGCTGGCGGAGCGCGGTGCACGAATTGCGCTCGGTCACCGCCAGGCTCTGGGCCGGCGCCGGCCTCGACGAGCGCCGCCGCTTCCTGAGGCATTTGCGGCCCTGGTGGGACGTCCATCGCCACAAGATCGCGCCGACGGTCGGAGCGACGATCGAGGCGATGCAGGCGGACGCGCGGCTGATGGTCGCCGCCGGCAAGCTGGTCTCCATCGAAGCGGAGGGCGGCCAGGCGGCGGTCCGTTTCCGAGCCCGCGGCGGCGAGGCGGTGGAGACGCTGCGGGTGGCGCGGATCGTCAACTGCACCGGCCCGGAGATCGACGTCGCGCGGGCGGGCGAGCCTTTGCTCGACGCTCTCCTCGCCGACGGGATGATCCGGCCGGATCCGCTCAGGATCGGCGTCGACGTCGACGCCGACTGCCGGGCGATCGGGGCCGACGGCAGGCCGAGCGAGCGACTGTCGGTGATCGGCCCGGTGACCCGCGGCGCCTTCTGGGAAAGCGTCGCCGTGCCCGACATCCGCGGCCAGGCCGAGCGGGTCGCCCGGCGAATCGCGGCCTAGCTCAGTCGGGAACGGCCGCGATCGGCCGGCGGTGCCGCCGGCAGCGCGGATCAGCCGGGCAGACGACGAAGCGGGAGGTTGTCGCTCGGGGCCGCGCCTGATCCGGCATCGGGGACGGCCGAAGAACGGGCGCCGGCATCGGCATCGGCAAGGCGGGCCTGGGCATCGGCGGCGGCGGGCGCGGCGCCGGCTGCGGCTGATCGAAGACCAGCATCATCATTCCCGCGATGAGCAGATCGTGCCCCATCCGCTTCCTCCCGCACTTCGACGATAGCCGATCGGCCCGCTCCTGGCGAGGCTCAGATCACGATCCTGAACAGCGCGCCGCCGGCCTCGCTGGTGCCGACGTCGATCGAGCCGCGATGGGCGAGGACGACCTGGCGGGCGAGGCTGAGGCCGACGCCGGTGCCTTCCGGCTTCGTCGTGAAGAAGGGGAGGAAGATGTCCTGGCGCATCCGCTCGGGCACGCCGGGACCGTTGTCCGCGACCTCGATCCGGGTGCGGCCGGAGCGGGTGCGGGAGAAGCTCAAGGAGACGTGCGGCGCCTCGGCATGGCCGCGCGCGGCCTGGGCGGCGTTGCGGATCAGGTTGATCAGCACCTGGCTCATCAGGTCCGGGTCGGCCTCGAGCGCGAGCCCCGCCTCGGTCTCGAGGGTGAAGCCGATGCCGATCGTCCGGTCGCTCGCCCGGAACAGGGATTCGAGCTCCTTGCCCCAGGCGGCGACGTCGATCGGCCGGGCGCGAATCTCGGGCGCCCGGCTGATCTGGCGGTAGCTCTCGACGAAATGCATGACGCCGTCGGTGCGCCGGGCGAGAGTCTCGACCGCGGTTCGGGCGTCGGCGACGTCGGGGTCGCCGCCCTTGTCGACGGCGCGCATCAGCTCGGCGGCGCTGTGAGCGAGCGAGGTGACCGGGGTCATCGAGTTCATGATCTCGTGGGTGAGCACCCGGATCAGGTCCGACTGGGCGGCGATCTCGATCGCGTTCAGCTCGCCCTGGATCGGCTGCACCGCAACGACCCGGACGAGGCCGCCGAGCCGGTGCACGATGGCGGCGCTGATCAGCATCGTTTGCGGAACGCCGTCGCTGAGCAGGGGAACGAGGCGGGGGCGGCCGACCGCGCCGCCCTCCAGCGCCTTGGCGAAGGCGTCGCCATATTCGCGGAAATCCTCCACCCGGACGCCCTTGTGCCGCATCAGCAGGCGGCGCGCGGCCTTGTTGGCGAGCTCGACCCGGCCGTCGCTGTCGACGATCAGCAGGGCGGTCGGGGCGTCGTCGAGCACCGCCTCGTAGAACCGGTTGGCATCGATCAGCTTGTGCCGCTCGTCGCGCATCTTGCGGATCGCCTCGTCGAGCACGCCGGCCAGCTCGGCGAAGCCGCTGCCCTGGCCGCGATGCGAGAAGCCCTGGGAGAAGTCGCCGAACTTCACCGCGTCGATGAAGCGCGACAGCTCCATGTTGGTGCGCCGGACATGGTTCCAGAGCAGGGCCGCGGCGCCGATCACCAGCAGGCCGGCGACGATCCGGGCCGCGCCGAGATCGGGCCGCGACAAAGCGGCGACGAAGGCGAAGGCGGCGGCGAGCAGCAGCGCCAGCCGCCAGGCGAGGCCGACCAGGAAGCGGTGGCCGAAGATTTTCATTTTCTCAAAATCCTCCCCTCGAAATCGAGGGGAGGATTAGGCGTGCCCACCCCATCCTAAAGCCCGTGCTTTTCCATGCGCCGGTAGAGCGAGGCGCGGGTCAGGCCCAGCTCGGCCGCGGCGAGAGAGATGTTGTAGCTGTGCTTCTTCAGCGCCTCCTCGACCAGCTGCTTCTCGGCGCGCTCGAGATTGAGATCGTCGCGCGGCAAGGCGGCGGGCGCCGGGGCGGGCGCGGTCCGCGCGGGGCCGCCGCCGCGGGACAGCGAGAAATCCTCCTGCGTGAAGACGTCGCCGTCGGAGAGGATCACGGCGCGTTCGCAGGCGTGGCGCAGGGCGCGGACGTTGCCGGGCCAGTCATAAGCCTCCAGCGCACGGGCGACGTCCGGCGGCAGCGTCCGCGCGGGCTTGCCGTATTTCTTCGCATATTGGGCAATGAAATGATCGGCGAGCTCGACGATGTCCTCGCGGCGCTCGCGCAAGGGGGGCAGGTGGATTTCGACGGTGTTGAGGCGGAACAGAAGGTCTTGGCGGAAGCGACTCTCGTCGGAGAGCTGGTCGGACGGGCAATTGGTCGCGGCGATGACCCGGACGTCCATCTTCGCCGGCCGGTTGGCGCCGACCGGGACCACCTGCCGCTGCTCGAGCGCGGTCAGCAATTTGGGCTGCAGATGGAGCGGCAGGTTGCCGATCTCGTCGAGGAACAAAGTGCCCTTGTCGGCCGCCTGCATCCGCCCGATCCGGTCGGCGCGGGCGTCGGTGAAGGCGCCCTTCACATGGCCGAACAGCTCGCTTTCGAACAGATTCTCGGCGACCGCGCCGAGATCGACCGAGACCAGGATCTGGTCGGCGCGGCGCGAGCGGCGATGAAGCTCGCGCGCGACCAGCTCCTTGCCGGTGCCGTTCTCGCCGAGGATGAGGACGTTGGCGTCGGTCGGCCCGGCCCGCTCGATCAGCGACCAGACCCGAGCCATTCCGGGCGAGCGGCCGAGCAGGGGAGTCTCGGCGCCGGGAGCGGCGACCGCCGCCACCTTCTTGCGCTCGGTCACCACCTCGGCGCGCGAGGCGCGCAACGCCGCGGCGGTGCGGACGGTGGCGAGCAGGCGCTCGTTCGACCAGGGCTTGGAGACGAAATCGGTCGCTCCGCGCTTCATCGCCTCGACCGCGACGTTGATTCCGGCATGGGCGGTGATCATCACCACCACCGCCTGCGGGTCCCGCCTCAGGATTTCGCTGAGCCAGTGCAGGCCCTCTTCGGCATTGGTCGCGCCGCGGCCGAAATTGGCGTCGAGCAGGACGACGTCGGGAAGCTCCTGCTCCATCGCGGTCAGGGCATCGGTCGGGTCCTGGAAGACGGCCACCTCGCCGAACAGGTCGCGCAGCAGCAGGCGCGCCGAGAGCAGGATGTCCTCGTCGTCGTCGATGACGATGCAGCGGCCGAAACGCTTCCGGGTCACAGAGGAGCCCTCCCTGGTGTCCGATAACGAACAAACAATAATCGTGCCAGTGTCCGCCGGCGCACAGTTCCGCGATTCGCATAATCTCCAGAAAATAGCGGAAATCCGCGACTTTTTCGGCTTGGCACGGCTCGTGCTGATCGTTCCGGCACAGGGGTCAATCCTCGTTCAGGGAGTAAGACAATGGTGAAGAACATGGCCAAGTTCGAAGCGGCGGCATTCGCCTTCGGCTTCATCGCGACCGGCTTTCTCACGCTCGTGGCGATCCCGCTTGCGTAAGACCGGAAAAGGTGTGCGGCGGCGGACAGTCTGTGTCCGATTCCGGACGATCGTCCGCCGCTCCGCCTGAAGCGAAGAGGAACGAATGAGCGTCGTGCGGATCAAGCAGACGGAAGGGCCGCAGAGCGGCGGCGGCATGGACCGGGTGGTCGAATCGCGCCGGCTGCCGACGAAGGTGAAGATCGGCCTCGCCGCCGCGGGCGTGATCCTGCTGCTCGCCATCTTCTATTTCTTCGGGCCCAGCGCCAACAGCCAGACCGTGCCGGCCGCGCGGCTGACCATCTCGACGGTGACCCAGGGCCGGTTCGACGATTTCCTGCCGCTTCGGGCGCGGGTCGAGCCGTTGGTCACCGTCTATCTCGACGCGGTCGAGGGCGGACGGGTCGAGCGGGTGCTGGTCGAGGACGGCGCCATGGTCCGGCAGGGCCAGCCGCTCGCGATCCTCTCCAATTCGGATCTTCAGCTCAACCTGCTCGCCCGCCAGACCGAGGTCACCCAGCAGATCAATTCGATGCGCAGCCAGGAGCTCGCCCTGAACCAGACCCGCCTCGCCAACGAGCGGGCCCGGATCGAGGCCGACCTCGCCACCCAGACGGCGCGGCGCAATTACGAGATGCAGCGGCCGCTCGCCGACCGCGGCTTCGTTTCCGGCCGCCAGTTCGCCGACAGCCGCGACACCTACGAGGCGAACCGCCGCCGAAGCGACGTGCTCCGGCGCCAGCAGTCGACCGACGAGCGGTTGCAGTCGAGCCAGCTCGCGCAGCTGCGCGCCTCGGCGGCGTCGCTGAACGCCAGCCTCGAGATCGCCCGCGCGACGCTCGACGCGCTCAACCTGCGCGCGCCGGTTTCGGGCCAGCTCACGTCCTTCTCGATCCAGATCGGCCAATCGCTGCAGAGGGGCGAGCGGCTTGGCCAGATCGACAGCGCCGGCCGCAACAAGCTCCGCGCCCAGGTCGACGAATTCTATCTCGGCCGGGTCTCCGAAGGGCAAGTCGCCAATGCCGAGATCAACGGGCGTCCATATCGAGTCCGGGTCAGCAAGATCTATCCGCAGGTTCGCAACGGCGCCTTCGAGATCGACCTGCAGTTCGTCGGCGCCGAGCCGGCGAACCTGCAGCGCGGCCAGACCGTGCAGATCCGACTCACCCTCGGCGCGCCCGCGCCGGCGCGGCTGATCCCGAACGGCAGCTTCTACAACGAGACCGGCGGCGCCTGGGTGTTCGTGGTCTCGCCCGACGGCCGCTCGGCGGTGCGCCGCAACGTCCGCCTGGGGCGTCGCAACAACGATTATATCGAGGTGCTCGAAGGGCTCGACCCCGGCGAGCGCGTGATCACCTCCCCTTATACGGGGTTCGCCGAGCGCGATCGGCTTTCATTAAGTGGGCAATGAAGGGAGCGTTTCCATGCTGAGCATGCGTGAAGTTTCGCGGGTCTACCGCACCGATACCGTGGAGACGACCGCGCTCGACGGCATCTTCCTCGACGTCGCCGACGGCGAGTTCGTCGCCATCATGGGGCCGTCGGGCTGCGGCAAATCGACGCTTCTGAACGTGATCGGCATGCTCGATTCGCCGACCTCCGGCTCCTACGTCTTCAACGGCACCGAGGTCGCGGGGCTCTCCGAATCGAAGCTCGCCGACTTCCGCAAACGGAACATCGGCTTCATCTTCCAGTCCTTCAATCTCGTCGACGAGCTCAGCGTCCGCGAGAATATCGAGCTTGCGCTGCTCTACCACAACGTCCCCGCGGGGGAGCGGCGCACCCGGGTCGACGAGGTGATGGACAAGGTGGGCATCGCCCACCGCGCCAAGCACCGGCCGTCCCAATTGTCTGGCGGACAGCAGCAGCGTGTCGCCGTCGCCCGGGCCCTCGTCGCCAGTCCGAACCTCATCCTCGCCGACGAGCCGACCGGCAATCTCGACACCGCCCATGGCGAGGAGGTGATGAAGATGCTGCAGGCGCTGAACGCCGAGGGCTCGACCATCGTCATGGTCACCCATTCGCCGAGCCACGCCGATTATGCCGGCCGGGTCGTCAACATGCTCGACGGCCGGATCCTGGTCGAGCACCGGCGGGCCGCCTGATGCCCGGCCGGAACTGTTGAGGAGCGGAACGCGGACATGTGGCGCAATCATCTGACCGTCGGGTTTCGAGCGCTGCTGCGCGACCCCCTGTTCACCCTGATCAATCTCGCCGGGCTGGCGATCGGCATCGCCGGCTGCCTGATGATCGTCCTCTTCATCCGCCACCAAATGAGCTTCGACGATTGGCTTGCCGACGCCGACCGGACCTTCCAGGTGCAGCGCATCTCGACCTCCGGCGAGGATGTGGGACGGCGAATGGCGATGGCGCCCTTCGTGGCTTCGACAACGCTTCCCGGCCAGTTTCCCGAGATCGAGGCGGCGACCGGCCTGGTCTACGGCGACAATATCTTTCGCCGGAACGGCGAGCTGGTTCAGCTCGATTACGTCTATGCGACCGACGGCGCCTTCCTCGACGTGCTCAAGCTGCCGCTCGTCAGGGGCAATCCGGCGACGGCGCTGGCGTCGGTCGACAATGTCATCCTGACCGAAACCGCCGCCCGGCGGCTGTTCGGCAGCATCGACGTGCTGGGACGGACGATCACCCGCATCGCCTCCGGCGGCGACCGGGAAATGCGGGTCGCCGGCGTGCTCCGCGACATTCCGGAAAACTCGCATCTGCGGATCGAGGCGCTCTATCGCGCCAACATCATCTCCGGCGCGCCCGACAATGAGACCTACACACGCTGGAACGTGCTCGGCGGCTGGGTCTATGCGCGCCTGCGTCCCGGCGCCGACGTCGCGGCGATGAACGGACGGATGGCGGCCGCGCTGCAGCGCATCGTGCCGGCGACCGACCAGAATCCTTCGGCTTCGGACCGGCTCGGCTTCACCCAGGAGTTCGTCAACGTTCGCGGGATCAACACCGGTCCGGTCGATTCCGGGCCGATGCGGCTGGGAACGCCTATGAAGACCCTCGTCACCTTCGGGATCGTCGCCGCGTTTCTGCTTCTCGTCGCCTGCGTCAACTTCACCAACCTCGCCACCGCCCGGGCCAGCCGCCGCGCCCGCGAGGTCGGCCTCCGCAAGACCCTCGGCGCCACGCGCGGGCAGCTCATCTCCCAATTCCTGATCGAGGCGTTCGTCACCGCCGCCGCGGCGGGGTTGCTGGCCTTGGCCATGGTCGAGCTGGCCATGCCGATGCTCAACGGCCTGCTGCGCAGCGCCATCCAGATCCATTATTTCACCGCCGACGGAGTCGTCCTGCCGCTGGTCCTGCTGCTTTGCGCGATCGCCGTGCTGGGCGGCGTCTATCCCGCCCTGTTCCTGTCGCGCTATCGCCCCTCGGTCGTTCTCAAGGCGAATCAGAGCGGCGCCGAGACGCCGGGAACTGGTCGCCTTCGCGCCGCCCTGGTCGTCCTTCAATTCGCGGTCTCGATCGCTTTGATCATCTGCACCGCGATCATCTACACCCAGACCTTGTTCGCCCGCTCCGCCGATCCCGGCTACAAGGTGTCCGGGCTGCTGTTCGTGATGGGGCCCGGGCAGGTCGGCGACCGGACCCAAGTCGAAACCTTCATGCGCCGGATCGCCGCGATCCCGGGCGTCGTCTCGGTCGCGCGCGCCGGAATCACGCCAAATCCCAACAGCACGTCGATCTCCACCTACCGGGCGCCGGGCGCGACCGAGAGCGTCAGCGCCCAGGTCGTCGCCATCGACGGCGACACCTTCCGGACCCTGGGCATGCGGCTGCTCGCCGGCCGAGGCGTCACCGAGCAAAGGGAGGCCGACGTCGGCGCTCCCCCCTTCCGTTCGGATCCCGAGCGGGACGCGGTGATCGAGCGGCAGGGCCTCAACGTCGTCCTCGGCGAAAGCGCCACCCGCCTGTTCGGCTTCGCCACGCCGCAGCAGGCGGTCGGCCGGCAGATCAATCCGGATACGGATGACGGCCATGCGGTAACGCCCTTCACCGTCGTCGGCGTTGTGAACGACGCCCGCTTCGAATCCGCGCGCTTCGACAGCGTGCCGAAGCTTTATTACGTCGCGCCGACCGGCCATCTCAGCCTCGCCGTCCGCTTCGACAATGCCGACGGCGCGGGCGTGATGTCGGCGATCGAGCGTTTATGGAAAGCCAATGTCGAGCGGGCGCCGTTCAGCGCCTTCTTCGCCGACCAGCGGATCGCCGACATGTACCGCGCCGACGAGCGCCGAGGCACCCTGTTCGCCGTCTTCGCCGGCTTCGCCGTGCTGATTTCCTGCCTCGGCCTGTTCGGCCTGGCCGCGTTCACGGCGCAGCGGAGGACCAAGGAGATCGGCATCCGCAAAGTGCTGGGCGCGCGCACCCGCGACATCATCCGCCTGCTCGTCTGGCAATTCACCCGGCCGGTGCTGATCGCCAATCTGATCGCCTGGCCGGTCGCCTGGTGGGCGATGCGCAACTGGCTGAACGAGTTCAGCGACCGGATCGATCTCGGCCCCACGCCCTTCGCGGTCGCCGGCGCTCTTGCGTTGCTGATCGCCGTCGGAACGGTTGTCGGCCACGCCCTAAAGGTCGCGCGCGCCAATCCGATCCAGGCGCTGCGGTACGAATGATGGTTCGCCCCACCCAACCAAGGAGTTCCGCATGAAAGCCTATGCCGTCGGCACGCTGCTCATCCTGGGCGCCGCGAGTTCGGTTGTCCTGGCGCAGCATCGCCCCGTCCGCACCAGCTCGACCACGCTTTCGGTCCAGCGCGACGACGAACCGATGCTGCAAGGCTCGGGCCGGGTCGTCCGCCAGGTCCGCCCCGCGGGCGACTTCGCCGCGATCGAAGTGAGCGATGCGATCGCCGTCGAGATCACCCTTGGCAACGCGCATAGGCTCGAGGTCGAAGCCGACGACAATCTGATCGGACGGATCACGACCCGCGCGGAAGACGGCGTGCTGCGGCTTGGGATGACCGGATCCTACCGGACCCATTTCATCCCAACCGTCAGGCTGACCGTTCCCGCGATCGAGCGGATCGACCTGCAAACCAGCGGCGACGCCCGGATCCGCGGCCTGCGTGGCGGCCGACTGAGGCTAACCAGCAATGGCTCGGGAAGCTTCATCGCCGAAGGCTGGGTGGACACTGTCAGCGCGGCTTTCTCCGGTTCTGGCGGCGCCGAGCTGACCGGCCTCAGGGCCGAGAATGTGGACGTCACCATCAACGGTAGCGGCCGGGCGGCGGTGAACGCGACCCGGCGCCTCACCGCCACCCTGAACGGTAGCGGTCAGGTCATCTACGGTGGAAATCCGGAAACAGTCGAAACGCAGGTGAACGGATCCGGCAGCATCTCGCCCGCCGGACGCGGGAGCTGATCGGTTCGGAAGCTGGATGCCGGATAGAGGGAGAGCGGTCGAAATGTGGCGCAATTACATGACGGTGGGCGTCCGCGCGCTGGTCAAGAACAAGACCTACGCCTTCATCAACATCTTCGGACTGGCGATCGGCCTCGCCGCCTGCCTGATGCTGCTCCTCTACGTCCGCTACGAGCGCAGCTATGACGAATGGCTGCCCAATTCGGAGAATCTCTACCAGCTCCAGACCTATTACCAGGACAAGCAGACCGGCGAGCAGCAGAACCTGCAAATGGCTTCCTACATCTCCGGCCAGCGGCTGAAGGCGGATTTCCCGCAGGTCGAAAGGGTCGTCTACGCATCCGCCGGCGGCTCCACCGTGCTCCGCAACGGCGAAGCCCTCGCGGTCGAAAATGTGAGCATGGTGAACGGCCCGTTCTTCGACGTCGTCCAGCTGCCGCTGCTCCATGGCGATAGGAGGACGGCGCTGCAGAGGCCGGGCACGGTGGCGCTGTCCGAAACCGAGGCGCGGCGGCTGTTCGGCACGGACAATCCGATCGGGCAGACGCTGACCGTGATGCTGCGCGGGCAGCCGGTCGATCATCGCGTCACCGCCGTGTTTCGCGATCTGCCGCGCAACTCGCACATGCGCTTCGCCATGCTGGTCCGCTACGATCCGGTGACCTACAATGCCGAGCAGCCCAATTTCCTCACCCAATGGGGCTGGCAATCGGGCTGGTATTATGTCGCGCTGAAGCCGGGGACGGACCCGGACACGATCCACGCCGGCCTGCCCGAATGGGAGCGGCGCAACATCCCCGACGAGCCCTTCGGCGACACCAAATACAATGCCGGCGACGAGCAGGATTATCGGCTGGTCAACGTGCGCGACGTCCATCTCGGCCGGGCCCAGGACGGCGCCGCGCGACCCGGCAACGACGAGCGGACGATCATCACCTTCACGATCATCGCCTTCCTCATCCTCGGCATGGCCTGCGTCAACTTCACCAACCTCGCCACCGCCCGCGCCAGCCAGCGCGCCCGCGAGGTGGCGCTTCGCAAGGTGCTCGGCGCCAACCGCAAGCAATTGATGACCCAGTTCCTGGCGGAATCCGTGCTGATCGCCGGCATCGCCATGCTGGTCGCGCTCGCCATGGTCGAGCTGCTGCTGCCGGCCCTCTCGAACTTCCTCGATGCCGATCTCGCCATGAGCTATTTCGGCTGGGACGGCATGCTTCTGCCGATCCTCGGCCTCACCTTGCTGGTCGGCGCCGCCGGCGGCGTCTATCCGGCCTTTTACCTGAGCCGCTTCCAGCCGGCGCAGGTGCTGAAGGCGAACAAGTCCTCGGCGGAAGCGAGCGGCACCGGCCTGCTCCGCAACGCCCTGGTCATCGCCCAGTTCGCGGTCTCGATCGGGCTCATCATCTGCACCGCCGTGGTCTATGCCCAGACCGTGCACGCCCGCACCGCCGACCCCGGCTACCAGCGCGAGGGGCTGCTTCAGATCGAAGGGATCAACCGGCGCCAGCTGGTTCCGCTCGGCGACACCCTGGTCAGGGAGATCGAGCGGATCGACGGCGTGCAGTCGGTCGGCCGGACCGCGATCGGCGTCGCCACCCCGAACAGCATGAACACCGGCGTGCAGATTCCGGGGACCGCCGAGCCGGTGAACATCGGCACCTATTCGGTCGACTATAATTTCTTCCGGACGATGGGCATCCGGCCGCTCGCCGGCCGCCTGTTCGACGAGAACCGGCCGATGGACGACGCCACCTTGCCGTTCCCCGAGGATCCGGCGGCGATCCGGGCGCAGATCGCGCGGGGGGGAATCAACGTGGTCGTCAACGAGCTGGCCGCTCGGCGCATGGGCTTCGGCGATCCCGCCCGCGCCGTCGGGCGCACGCTGCGCGCCGGCATGGCCGACGAGGAATACGGCCTGGTGCCGATCAACATCATCGGCGTCGTCCCGGATTCGCGCTTCCGCTCGATCCGCGAGCCGCTCGACCCGATCATGTTCCGAATCAACCGGACCGGCCTGACCCATTTGCTGCTTCGCTACGAAGCCGGCGCCGATCCGGCCCGGGTCCGCGCGAGCGTCGAGCAGGTGTGGAAGCGGATCGCCTCCGACGCGCCGTTCGCGGCCGAGTTCAGCGACGACATCATCACCGAGCTCTACCAGGCCGAGGAGGCGCGGGCGAAGGTGTTCGCGGGCTTCGCACTGCTCGCCGTGCTCGTCGCCTGCCTGGGGCTGTTCGGCCTGGCGGCGTTCACCGCCGAGCGCCGGACCAAGGAGATCGGAATCAGGAAGGTGCTGGGCGCTCGGACACGGGACGTGGTCCGGCTGCTCGCCTGGCAATTTTCGAAGCCCGTCCTGATCGCCAACCTGATCGCCTGGCCGATCGCCTATCTGGCGATGGACGACTGGCTGGACGATTTCCAGGTGCGGATCGACCTCGGCGTGCTGCCGTTCGCCGCCGCCGGCGCGCTCGCTCTGGCGATCGCGATCGGAACCATCGCCGGCCACGCCTTCAAGGTGGCGCGGGCGAACCCGATCCTGGCGCTCCGCTACGAATGAGGACGAGGTCATCCGCTGAAAAGGGGAAGCGGGCATGTGGCGCAACTATCTGATCGTCGGCTTCCGGGCGCTGACCAAGAACAAGACCTATGCGTTCATCAACGTCTTCGGTCTCGCCCTCGGCCTCGCCGCCTGCCTCGCCTTGCTGGTCTACGTCCGCTACGAAACCAGCTACGACAGCCGGGTTCCGGACAGCGAGCGGATCTTTCAGGTCCAGGCGACCTGGCACGAGGTCGGCCAGCCGGTCGCCGCCAATCAGCACAGCCCGTTCCCGGTGCACGACGCGATCGCGGCCGGCTTTCCGCAGATCGAGGCGGTCAGCATCGCCTATCCCTATCGGGCGGTGGTTCAGAGGCACAGCGAGCCGCTCTATCTCGACACGCTGAGCGTCGATCCGAGCTTCCTCGACATGTTCCGGTTCAGCTTCGTGCGCGGCCGAAGGGAGGGGGCGCTGCCCAACGTCAATTCGGTGGTCCTCACCGAGACCGAGGCGGTCCGGCTGTTCGGAACGATCGACGCGCTCGGCCGCACCCTCACGGTCGGGTCCGGCGACACCGCCGAGGACGCCACCGTCACCGGCGTGATCCGCGATCCGCCGCGAAACAGCCATCTGGCGTTCGGCGCCCTCTTCCGCTTCGACCATGCCGGCTTCGACGCCGCCGTCGCCGAGTCCGATCGGAGCTGGGGGTCGATGAACCAATATCATTATGTGAAGCTGCGTGACGGCGCGGACGCGACGGCGATCAACGCGGCGCTGCCGGACTGGGAGAAGCGGACGATCCCCGGCGAGACCGTGGAGGGGCGGACCTCCTCGCGCGCCGACATCATGGACCTCAAGCTGGTCAACGTCAGCGACGTCCACCTCGGCGAGGCCCAGCTCGGCGCGATGCGGCCCGGCAACGACTCGCGCACCGTCGCCACCTTCACCGTGGTCGCGCTGCTGATCCTCGCCATGGCCTGCATCAACTTCATCAACCTGTCGACGGCGCGGGCCGGGCAGAGGGCGCGCGAGGTGGCGCTGCGCAAGGTGGCCGGAGCGTCGCGGCGGCAGCTCGTCGTCCAGTTCCTGGCCGAATCGCTGCTGGTGACCGGTCTCGCAATGCTGATCGCGCTCGCCATGGTCGAGCTCGGCCTGCCTTATCTCTCCGCCTATCTCGATGCCGATCTGTCCTTCCGCTATCTCGGCGCCGGCGGCTTCCTGCCGCACATCCTCGCTTTGGTGCTGATCGTCGGAGCGGCCGGCGGCCTCTATCCGGCCCTGATCCTGTCGCGCTTCCAGCCCTCGCGGGTGCTGAAGGCGAACAAATGCTCGGCCGAGGGCAGCGGCTCCGGCCGGCTCCGGACCGCGCTGGTCGTCGTCCAGTTCGCCATCTCGATCGGCCTCATCGCCTCGACCTGGGTGGTCTGGTCGCAGACCGAATATGTGCAGAATGTCGATCCCGGCTACGACCGCGAGGGCCTGATCCAGGTTCCGGGCGGCTGGCGGTTCGAGGCGCGGGGCAATTGGGACTCCGCCAGGCGCGCCTTCGCCGCGGTGCCGGGCGTCACCGGAGTCGCCCGAACCAATCTCGGAGTCGCCGCGACCAACAAGTCGATCATGCTGGTGACCATGCCGGGCGCCCCGGAGGGATTGAACATCGGCGTCTACCGGGTCGATCCCGATTTCCTCGGCACGATGGGTATGCGCCTGCTGGCCGGACGCGGCCTCGGCGAGCGCTTCGCCAACGACCTCGTCGTCCGTCCCGCCCCGGCGGCGGCGGGAGCGGGGACGGCACGGCCGGCGCCCGGGCCCGGCCTCGCCCAGCGCGGCCTCAACATCGTCCTCAACCGCCGGGCGGCGCAGCTGCTCGGGGTGCGCGATCCGGCGCTGGCGGTCGGCCGCCAGATCCGGGTCGGCGTCGACGGCGACGAGATGGTGCCGTCGACCATCGTCGGAGTCGTCGAGGACACCCGAATCCGCACCGCGCGCGACGAGATCGAGCCCCTGATCTTCGTCTACGATCCGAGCCGGACCAACCAGCTCATCCTGCGCTACCGCTCCGACAATCCGGCCTCGGTGCTGCAGGGCGTGCAGGGCGTCTGGCGCCGCTTCGTCGCCGACGCGCCGTTCGAGGGCGCGTTCGCCGAGGATCTGGTCGCCGAGCTTTACGAGCGCGAGCGGGCGCGGGGCACCGTCTTCGCCGGCTTCTCGGTGCTTGCGGTGATCATCTCCTGCCTCGGCCTGTTCGGCCTGGCGGCGTTCACCGCCGAGCGGCGGACCAAGGAGATCGGAATCCGCAAGGTGCTCGGCGCCAGGATCCGCCACATCGTGCAATTGCTCGCCTGGCAATTCTCCAAGCCGGTGGTGATCGCCAACCTGATCGCCTGGCCGGTCGCCTGGTG
>Ga0190274_10000603_pt1 | contig 21177 bp, 10 predicted proteins | sample Popmic531T_FD_133002 | JGI IMG/M metagenome (GOLD analysis project Ga0190274, IMG submission 133002) | Populus adjacent soil microbial communities from riparian zone of Yellowstone River, Montana, USA - 531 T | ecosystem: Environmental > Terrestrial > Soil > Riparian zone | place: USA: Montana... | reverse complement strand
GAGCACGGCCTCGATCCCGAGGCGCTGATCTTCGACGCGCTCACCTTCACCCTGACCACAGGCGACGACGAGTGGAAGCCCTCCGCGGTGGAAACGATCGAGGGAATCCGCCGGATCAAGGCCGAGATTCCCGGGGTTAAGACATCGCTCGGCGTCTCCAATGTCTCCTTCGGCGTCTCGCCACGGCCGCGCGCCATCCTCAACTCGGTCTTTCTGCACCACTGCGTCGAGGCCGGGCTCGACCTAGCGATGGTCAATCCCAACCACATCACGCCCTACTCGGAGATCTCCGGGGAAGAGCGTGAGTTGACTGACGACCTCGTCTTCAACCGGCGCGAGGACGCGCTGGAGCGCTTCATCGGCCACTTCGAGTCAAAGGGTGAGGAGGAGGCCGAGGAGGCCGCCGACCCAACCGAGGGCATGGAGCCCGAGGAGGCCCTGCACTGGCACATCCTGCGCCGCAAGAAGGATGGGGTCGAGGACTGGATCGACCGCTCGGTCGAGAAGATCGGCGCCGTCCCCACCCTGAACGAGGTGCTGCTGCCGGCAATGAAGGAGGTCGGCGACAAGTTCGGCGCCGGCGAACTGATCCTGCCCTTCGTCCTGCAATCGGCCGAAGTGATGAAGCGCGCCGTCGCCCAACTGGAGAACTACCTGGACCGGATCGACGGGCACACCAAGGGCAAGGTGGTGATCGCCACCGTTTTCGGCGATGTGCACGACATCGGCAAGTCGCTGGTCAACACGATCCTGACCAACAACGGCTATACGGTGATCGACCTCGGCAAGCAGGTTCCGGTCGACACGATCATCGAGGCCGCGGTCGAGAACGAGGCCGACGCGATCGGCCTCTCCGCCCTGCTCGTCTCGACCTCCAAGCAGATGCCGATCTGCGTCCAGGAGCTGCACCAGCGCGGGCTCGGCTTCCCGGTCCTGATTGGAGGCGCGGCGATCAACCGCGACTTCGGCCGCCGCACGCTCTACCCGAAGGGCAAAGAGTCCGACGAGGTCTACGAGCCCGGCGTCTTCTACTGCAAGGATGCCTTTCAGGGGCTGGACACGATGGATGCGCTGGTCGACCAGCCCGCCCGTGAGGCGCTGGTCGAGCGGCTCCGCGCCGAGGCTCAGGAACTGCGGGAGAAGCCGGTCAAGATCGACGACGGGCCGCCAACCAGCGACGACAGCGCCCGCTCGGCGGCGCGGACGGACGTGCCGATCCCGGAGGCACCATTCGGGGGCGTGCGCGAGGTCGACATCGACCTCGACGACGTCTTCCCCTACCTCGACCGCCACGTCCTCTTCAAGCTGCATTGGGGCGGTCGCGGAGTGAAGGGCGATGCCTGGCGCGATCTGGTTGAGGGCACCGACGAGGAGGAGGGCTTCGCGCCGCGACTGGAGCGGATGTGGCACGAGCAGGACTACCTTCGCCCGCGGGCGAAGCTCGGCTACTTCCCCTGCAACGCCGACGGAAACGAGCTTGTCGTGTTCGACCCCGAGGAACCCGGGCGCGCGCTAGAGCGGCTCGTCTTCCCACGCCAGCCAAAGCACGACCGCATCTGCCTCGCCGACTTCTTCCGCCCCCTGGATTCTGGGCAGCGCGATGTGGTGGCCCTGCAGGGCGTCACCGTCGGGCCGGAGGTGACTGAACTGATCGAGCGCCTGGAGCGCGAAGGCGAGTTCGCTGAGCAACTCTTCGTTCATGGGCTCGGGGTACAGGCGGCTGAGGGTCTCGCTGAGTGGCTGCACTCCGAAATCCGCCGCCAACTCGGCATCGGGCTCGACCAAGGCCGGCGCTACTCATGGGGATATCCGGCCTGCCCGGATCAGTCCGAGCACGAGAAGGTCTGGCGACTGCTTGATCTCGGGCAAATCGGCATGACCCTCTCAGGCGGCCACGCGGTGCTGCCGGAGCAGTCGACAGTGGCGATCGTCGCCCATCATCCCCAGGCGGTCTACTTTGGCATGAAGTCGGGGTTCATCCCGAAGGGTGAGGTGCCGGACGAGCTGATCGCCGGCACCGACCGCGGAGGCGAGCTACTACCGAGCGAGCCCGCAAAATAGGAGAACGCACTCCTAATTTCATCCTTTGGGGTGGAAAGCGCGCTATTTGCGTTCTATGCTCTTTACGCCGTACGGGCATTGCCCGGGCGGCACTGAGTTACGGTTAGCGCCGGGGCCCCCCTCTCACTTGGGGCCCCGGCGCGACATCCGTACGTGGGCTTCCAACCCGTCTCGCGGCGTCGCCTGGCTGCGGCGGGGCGGGGCGGGACCGGCCGGCCCCACCCCACCACTCGCTGCTCGCCCCCCCCGCTGACGACGATGGGGGGGTCGATCATTGGCTGATCGCCGTGCGCCCCGGCCTTCCGAGAGCAGGACTACCAACACCAAGTCCGTTAAATCAAACCCCGGGCCCTGCGGTGAGCACCACATCCACTCCTTGGCTCCCACTCGCGGCCCCGACGAGTGCATGAATAACAGGCCGCGATTTCGCGGTCAAGAGGTACAGATTATTCACACTAATACCTAATCGACCGTCGGATCTGAAACTGCCTTTTGCCTGCAATGCCCAGCAATACGAAGCCGCGCGCGCGCGCTTAGGCGAAGAGAGCTCCAGGTTCAGCAGGCGCCACGCTAGCGGCGTTGATGGCGCTTTTTATGAATCTGACCCTTGCAGGAAACCTGCAGAGCGGGATGCAGCGTCGCAGTTTTGCCGTTTTGCCCGCTGAACTTGGCAATGGCGCGGTTGGTCGAGGCACAGAGATTGGTCGAATTGACGATCAGGCCCTTGTTGCCGCCTTGCATCCGAAGCGTGAATTCACTGACCGGAGCGTCTGGAATTGAGTTGAAGGTCGCGCGCAGGCCACCATTGGCCGCGTCCACACGCCCGGCGAGGTCGACCTCGATTGGCAGATAAGAGGGCCCCTTGAGTGCGATGACCAGATCCGGCAGCTCGTGATTGGAAGAGCGAAGATAGACGGGGCCTTTCAGGGGATCGTCCAAGATCGGCGTCTTTGCCGCCGCGTGACCATAGATCGACCCTGCTGGACAGGCCTTGGCGGCAAACTGCACTCGGGTGCAGATCGTTTTGAAGTGAGAGTTCTCGATGAACTCCGAACGGGGAAGATTGACCGAGGTGGCGCCGATATTGGCACCTCCCCGGGGCATCCGCAGGGTAGCCGCCAGCTTGGGGTGAGAGCCGCGGTGGGTGCCGCCGAAAAGGCGGATGGAAAGCTTGGGCTTGAAGCCGAGCTTTGTGCAGTTGGTCGCCTCGAAGGGAGAGCTGGGGCGGGCAACGGCCCCCTGCGAGGACGTGACCGTGGCTTCCGTCGCCTTCGGTGCGCACGAAGTCGGGTTGAGCGAGAAACCAGGGCGATCGAGCTCGACGTGGACAGTGCGATACCGGATCGGGATGCCTTCGATGATCTGCGGCAGGGGATCGGTCTTCGCGGTGGCTCGAGCGGTGACCGAGTTGACGTAGATCGCCGAGTGAACCACTTCGTCGCCGAAGTCAAACGGACCGGCCTGACGGGGGACGACGGCGACGATGCTGAGCGGAGCGCCCTTGTATGGGCCGGAGAGATAGACCGCGGTCGGACGCTTGCCAGGCTGAGGGACCCAAAGCGGCGCCGGGCCGGCCCCTATCGCGGCAATGACTTTGCCGATCCGCGAGTTTGCCGGGCAGGCTCCGATCGCGGCAGCCTGACCTTCGCAGCGAGCCACACCGGCAAAGGTGGCGACCAGGCCCGGCGGCAGCGAGACGTCGAGCCCCTGGGGGTTCTGTTCTCCATCGTCACCGGTCAGGGTGAAGAGGAAGGGTGAGTGCTGGCCTGCCGCAGGGTCGATGGTCCCGGCGGAGAGCTTGGGCGAGAAGGCACCGGTATCGCAGCCTTCGTCGATGGTCATCGGAGTCGATCCCTTGGTCGGCGGTCCACCAGACCAGGGAACGAATTCATATTCGGTGTGGTAGGTGCCGCAGGCAGACGGATTTACCAGCGGCGCTCTGAAGCCAGACTTGAACTCGAGCTTCACTTCGCGCACCGGGGCCTGCGGGATGCCTTCGGTCCGCGGGGTGCCAACGACGATCGATTCGACCTGGCCGCTGACCGGATCGACATGGAGCTGACCGGGGAGCTTGACATGCAGGCCGAGATCGTCGGCCACCGCCCATATCCGAAACGGGTTGCCAGGTTCGGGCTCACGCAGGTAGACCGCGCCTTTCATCCGTCGCGACAGCGCGGTGATGTCGAATTCCGTGTCCGCCATCTTCGAGGCGTCGGGGCATTCGGCGGCCACCCGTTTTTCGAAATGAACCTGTTCTGCGCTGCAGGTGGCAAGGCCGTCTCCGGCGCTTGGATTGAATGCGAGCCCGCTCGGCAGCTTGAGCTTGATGGAGCGCATCTGGGACGGTTCCAAGACTTTGACGCTGTTTTCGGAGGTAGGCACGCGAAGCGTCACGTCGAGCCCCGTTGGGGCGGCGGCCTGGCGGCTCGTCGGTTCTACCGTCAGCACGGGCCCAAAGGGCAGCTTGTCGCAGGCTGTGATCGATGGGAAGGCGGCGGATTTCGTGCTGAAGACATCCGGCTGATTCCAACTCGAAGCGCTGACGCGCATCTCGAGCGGCACGCCGCAGCGAGTGGGATTGGTGAGGAAGGGCAGTGGCCGTGAGCCAGGTGGACGGGGGGGAGATTTGAGGCAACCGGCATACACTTCCCCCGGGGTGCAGCGTTCGGTGTCATGACTTTTGTCGGTCGGCACTCCCCAGGTCGTCGTTTCGAGCTTGACCAGATTCGCGGCGACCGGCGCGTCGGTCACTTCCGCCACAAGTCCATAGTCGTCCTCTGAGCGCAGCCGGAAATCGATGAAGGTTGGGTACACCCCAGCGATCGTGCCGACCCGCGCCACGACGTCGCCCCCAGGGGGCGCCATCATGTAGACGGGCTCGGTGAGAGCAGCGTGGAGTTCGTAGGCGAAGATCGTGCTGACGCCAACCTGGGAGCCGTTGGGGCAGCCGCCGTCTTCCTCGTTGTAGCTGAGCAGTTCCTGAACCGTGCACTGCTGGGGCACGCCGAGCACGTTCGGATCGCCGACCAAGCCTGGAGGGAGTTCGAAGCGGATGTTGCGCGGCGTGGCGTAGCCGTGCCTGAGGCCAAACTCGTTCGGCTCGCTTTCGGGATCCTGCTTCATCTCGAAGCTGAAGGTGAGATCGGGATGAGCGCCAGCCTGCAGCGTGGAGAGAGAAGCGTGGATCGATTCGATGCCGAAGCAGGCGGTGCGCGGTTCGAGTTCGCATTCCCCGCTTGCCGCAGCGGCGTGGGCTGGAACCAAGAGGGCAAGAGCGGAGACACCAAGCATGATCGTGCGGCGGATCATCGCTGCACCCTCCGGTTGAAATTGGCTCCTCGGTGCTTGGAGTGTCGGTGGGATGAGGGGTGTTTTGAGGTCTGGCGCTTGACGCATCGCACCTTGCCGTTGTGCCGCACCTTTCGCTTGCCCTTGGGGCAGGGCCGCGTCGATCCGGGTTTGAAGTTGCCGTTCCCCGAACCGGTGCTCGTGGGGGGCAGCAGCAGGGGAGCAGGTGTGCCGCGTCCCTGGCAGGCGTCCCCCTGACAGGGCGCCGGGACAGGTGGATCGGGAACGCCGCCATTGACGCGGGCGTCGTAGATCGAAGGACTGCCGGTGATGTCGGCGCCGTGCAGCTTCTCGAGCGTCGTGAAGAAGACATCGTGGCCATCGGAAGTCATGGCATAGAGAATGCTGTTCTGATCGCCCTGGCCGGAGGAGATCAGCGCCAGGCATCCACCCAGACGTTTGCAGCCGCCAGCCCCCTTTGCCTGCCACTCGTAGACGTCCTGGACGTCATTAGCGTCCTCGGGGAGCAACGGGCCTTCGCTCTGGAAGAAGACGGCCCCACCGTTATCGGTGACATTGGGGATAAGGGTGTTCGAGGTGACGGTAGAACCGGTGCGGAGCTCCTGCAGGAGCGCATCTCCGCTGGGGGGTGAATCGGTTGGATCGCACGAGAGACAGGTGAGCTGCTCGCCCGTTGCAGCCCCGACGTCGTAGCGGTAGACCTCGATGCAACGGTCGCCTGCTTTTTCCGGATCTCCGCATGCCGCCGCGGTTGCCTCCGTGTTGTCATACGAGGTGAGCTTGGCATGGGTTTGAAAGACGAGTACCGAGCCCGTGGAAGTGCTGCGCGTCGTCGAGAGGGCGCGTCCTTCCGGGCTGATCGCGTCGGTCCAGCGAACCAGATTGTCGTGGAGGCCCTGGAAGCCTTTGACGGCGAAGTCCTGTGGATCGAGAACAGCTATGAAACGAATGCCCCCGGAGGCCTCGTCCCAGACATAGAGGTTATTTGCGCCCGGGGTGCCATCCAATTCATCGTCGAGCACTTCGGTTGAGGTGAAGTAGACGTGACTGCCGTCAGAAGAGACGTTGATGTAACGCGAGTTCGGCGCAATTTCAGTTGGTTCGTGGGCTTTTCCTGCCCCACTGCAGTCTCCGACCGAAACGTCGCAAACGTAGAGACCGGCTGGCGTCGGCGAGTCTCCGAAGACGTTCGCGCTGGCGTAGAAGACCTGCCTGCCGTCCTCGCTGATGCCGGCAAAGGTATTCGGGGCCGCCGCAACCGCGATCGTCTCTTCGCCGCCGCGACGCACGTAGAGGCCTCCGCCAAGCTTGAAGGCAACCGCGGAGCCATCTTCGGTGGCGCCAACGAAGGTGGCGTCCTTGGTTCCAAATTCGGTCTGCGTACCGACAGATGCGCCCGCGGAGGGCAGCGAGACCACCTGCGCGACAGGGGAGCCAGCGCTGCGATCGTAGATCGCTACCTTCGGAGCGGGAGCGGCCGCTTCCTCCAGATGGGCGTTGGAGCTGAAAATGACGTGCGCCCCGCCGGAGGCGACGTAATCGCTGGTGGCGGCCAGGTCGGTGCCGAGACTGCCTCGACCGAGCAGTTCGAAACCAGAGGGAGTGCGCAGGTAGGTGCCTTTTTCAAGGATTCCTTCAAGGGGGTTGACGTTCCAGAATGAGTACCCCTGATCCGACGCTACGCCCTCCTGGGAGGATTGGGCTTCGAAGCTGACGGCGGCATCTTCATAGGTCGGGCTGAACAGTTGACTGGACCATCCGCCGGCCGGATGAGCACCATCCCCCCGCTGGGCACGATAGCCGTCGAGAATGCCGTTGCCGTCAAATCCCGGCAGTGTCCCGTTGACGAAGAAGCTGAGACGCTCGCCGTCAGCGGCAACCATCCGATCGTTGAACTGGCGAGTGATGGTAAGAGCGGCTTCTGGAGTCAGGCCGCGGGTATCAGCTGGGGTTACAAGCTCATAGGCGCGACAGTCCGGCAGGTTGACGGATCGGCCAGTGCGGTAGTCGGCGTTTTCGCAGCTCTGCGGCTGGGCCCTTTCCAGGGTGACCAGACGCCCGGGATCTGGCTGCGGGCCCTCGACCGTCGTGGCTTCGTTTTCGGCGACGATCCGGAAGCGGTATTCGGTGCCTTCCGCGAGTTCCGTCACCGGAACTTCCACCTCGACGCTGCCGTCGCCGGGCGGAACCTCTACGGAAGGGGTACTGGCCTCGTGCGCAAAGCCTTCCGCTTCGAAGTGTGCCCTGGTGACGAAGTCAAAGTGGTACCTGGTCGTCAGGCCCGAGGGGTCCAACTGCGCGCGCAGAGTCGCTTCGTTGTAGCCCGGCAGGGCCGAAACTGCGCCGAGAACCGGCGGGCCGAAGAGCCCTGTTGGTTCGCTGCCGCCATATTTGTTTTCGGCCACCAACCGGAAGCGGTAGCGGGTCGCTTCCGGTTCGATTCCCGTGATATCGGCATGAACGGCGACGGGAGCGCCGCCTTTGCCGATTTCCGCCAATCCGGGAACGCAGGGTTTGCTACCTCCTGATGTGAGATCGGTAAAGCCGGTGGCTTCAAAGGCCGCGTCAGAGACATACTCGAAGTGACAATCGGTGAGGTCGACGCCCCCCGGAGTGACGATGCCGTTGAGAGTCGCGCCGTTCGCTCCGATTCCGCTCGCGACGCCAGCCACGGCAAGCGGCGGTTCGCCGAAAGATAGGGGTCCGAAAGCCGTCAGGTCGAATTCCTTATCCGGCGCGGGATCGTCGAAGGCGACGTAGGCGTTTCCATAGGATGGGTCGAACCCTCTGCAAGCCGCGCCTTCCAGTGGAGGTTTCTGCACCGCGCACGAGCTGTCCACCGCAACGCGGGATTGCACCAGGCGCGCGCTGCTGAATGAGCCGAAATCTCCAACGAAGGCCCCCGACGGCTCATACTCCTCGGCGGCGCCACGGCCGCTTCCGAAGGTGATGATGTGGCAGTTTGCTTGGTCCACGGCAAAGTTGGTTCGAAGGTCGAGCGCACCCCTGGGGCTACCTCGACCTGTGATCCTCGCCAGGATTTCGGTCCCGGCGGAGTTCACGAGATATACGACTGACCCCTGGTCGCCGGAAACGTAGACTTGGCCATTGCGGCCACACACGTCGACATCCTGCCTCGAGCTGATATTCAAGCCGGCCGCCCACTCCGGATCTGCGATTTTTGATCCTTCTTTGGCTGACTCGAGCTCAATCATCTGGCTACCGCGCTGCACTACGTATACGTGACCGGAAGACGGGTCGATTCCAATGCCGAGCAAGGGTTCGTCTGCTTTGAAATAGGGAGGTTCGCCCGTAGCAACGATCGTCGGTCCGCTGTATTTCGTCCCGGGTTTAGGAGGACAGGAGCTTGGGGTGAAATACACCGCCGTTTCCTTCTCGAGGCCGGCAGCGGGATTGCCATCGAGCGCATATACATTGCAGGCCGAATCGACGCTGAGGTCATAAGGCCTGCCGGGATCGGAAATCGTCGTCAACGGCGCGTTGCTTCCGGGTGGATAGACCGCGATGCTCGTGTCGGCCCCCACATACCGGTTGCCGTAGGAATCGACGGCGACACTGCTGGCGTTTTTGAGCGCGAAGGAGAGATTGGGGCGGAGCGGACGACTAGGCGCCGCTAGCGGCGCGAAGGCCAGCAGCTTGGCCCCCGAGCCGGAGCCAGCGGTGACGTAAAGCCTGCCGGGTCCGGAGCCCTGCTGCAAAGAAGTAATTGCACAGGTCCCGGTGCCTCCAGTGAGGCCGCTGGCATCGCATTCCAGCGGCGGCTCGTCGCGAAGCCCGAGGCCTCCGACAAAGCCGATGTTATAGGCGCGATTTGGAAGGCCCCCGGCGGAGCCTTCTTCGACGAAGATCTCTCCTGCATCGATCGTCGGCAGGCTTTCAAGGGCCGCCTGAACGGCGGCGGGGTTAGCGGCGAACGAAATGGCGCTGGTCACCGCGCCTTCGAAGCTGAGCGTGAATGAGCCCCCTCCCGCGTTCGTGTGGACCTGCTGGATCTCGTTGATTTCGGGATAGACGGCGATTGCCGTCGGCTCGGCGTCGGTGAACTCTGGATTGACCACCTGAGTGACGTACTGCCCGCTTGCCTCGAACTCGTCGACGACCTCATGCTCGTCGTCGTAGACGAGCACGTGACCACTTGCGGGGTCGACTGCGAGATATGCCCCAGCGACCCCGAAGTCGATTCCGTTGTCCGCCGTCTTATCGGCTTTGAACGCATCTTGATCGGATCCGTCGATCGTCTGACGGTGGGTCAAGCTGAAGATGGACTCTCCGCTGAATACCTCGATCTCACCGGTGGCCGCGTCCGCACCAAAGACATAGATGCCGGGGTGACCGGCATCTCCGCTATAGGTGTAGGCAGCAACGCCGGTAGCGGCAGTGAGAATGCCATTTCCGATACGGCCACTAAAGCCGGTGGCTTTCGTTTCGTAGTTGCATGCCCCCCCTTCGAGCCCCGAATCGTCACAGGTAACCTGCGCGACGTTGGTTGCAGCTAGGGTGCCAGTGAAGGTGACTATGTGGTCCCTCCCTTCCCAGGTGCCTTCGCCTTCCGTGACCGAGACGTTGCCGGCGCCGATCGTCGAGAGCCCTTCCAGGGCGGCCTGAACCGTTGCGTGGCTTGCCGCGTAGGGAATTGGACCGGTCGTTTCTCCTGCGAAGGTGAGACGGAAAGTGCCACCGGTCCCGCCGGAGGTCAGCACGCGCTGGACCTCATTGACGGCTTCGATCTGGCCGCCGCCCGAGTCGTAGGCCACGATCCCATCTCCCTCGGCCACATAGAGATGGTCATCCACAGGATCGACGGCAACGCCCCGTGCCTTGCCGCTGCTGTCGATCGGTTCGGGGGGCCCGTAGGTCGGTGGACTGACAAGGGGGTAGGCATTTGGCGTGTACCTGACCACGTTGCCACCGTCCGAATCCGATCCGTCGGATTCGGATACGTAGAGTTCGCCTTTGCTGGTGACCGCCAGGCCGCACGGTTTGACGCTCCCGCCGATGCTGGCCAGGTATTTGTGAGCCGAATCGAAGACGTCGATGGCGTTGTTGCCGGCGCTGGCGACGTAAACGTCGCCCTGGGAGTCAACCGCCGCGCCACAGGCGTGATTGAAGGGCTGCGCGGGATGGACCGGGCCGGGGTCGGGTGCGGCACCGACGAGGTCGAGCGCGGGCAGGGCTGTGTGCACCGGCGGACCTGCCAGAGCGGACGAGACAGGGAGGAGGAACGAGAGCAGAAGCGCCAAGAAGGTCGCCGCAATCCCCCCCATGACCCGGGCGGCGGATGATGCCGCCCGGGTCTGGTCGATCTCGTTCCTCCTGCTCATGTCTCGAAGGGGCGCGCGCCCGCTATGGCGCGGTCACCGCCCAGGTTCCCCGCGAGAGCCCGACTTTGTTGAACGCCATGTAGCCGCCGCTCGTAGCCGCCCCGTTCGATCCGGTCGTGGGGTCCGCGACCGCGGCCGGCGATTGACCCGCCGCCGGGAAGACGCAGAGATAGCCCGGGTCGGCCTCGGGATTGGTTGGGCTGGCCGTGCCCGCATGCGCTGCGTTTTCGCACTCTGGGAAAAGGCCCTCGGTCAGCGCCACTTCGGTCCCGGTGGCGGTGGCGTTTGCCGAAAGCGTCAGTTCGCCAGGGTTTTCTTCGGTGAACTGACCGCCGGTAGCGGTGATCGTGGTGCCGGCGGGTATGCCCGTACCGGAGATCGGTGCGCCAACCGAGAAGCTCCCTTCGCTCGCAATGACGTTTTGAACTTCGCTGGAGCCGCTGGTGGTATTTCCCGTGCCGGTGGCGGTGTCGGCCACCTTCTGATGTTCGCCATCCAAGGGGGCGGCAAGCGGGACGTTGAATGAGATCGATGCGAACACGAAGCCGCTGGGAACGAATCCCGCGTAGGCGCCTGTCTCGGTAGAGCCGCTTGGCAACGTGCCACCGGCGGTCCAGGGGGATCCGGGAGCGCCGTTGGTACCGTCTTTGCCGGGCGCGCCGGGAGCGCCGTCTTTGCCTTTGGCCCCTGCGGGGCCCACGGGACCTGCGGGACCGGTTGGGCCGACTGCCCCAGTGGAACCAGCGGGGCCCTTCAGTTTCTTCAGAACACTGGGCTTGATCTGGCCCGTGGAAGTGATCACGTACTTCGCAGCAATCGCACCGCCGGTCATCGCGAAGACGAGGGCGATCGTAGCGATAACGCCCGGAATCCCGAAGCGGTCTTTAAACGTCGAGAGCATCAGCTTTGACTCCTCCTGTCCGGCCGGTACCTCGACGTCGAAGGAGAGGACCCGTGCCTTTCGACGATCGTCCCCCTCCTGCTTCCCCGTTTCCCTGGCACCAGCTTTTGAGCTAGTACCAGGAAAATCTAAAGTACCTAGTTGTTCTTGTCAAGTACCTCTCTCGTTCCAGAAGATAGGCCCTACTGAACTCTCTCAACTCTCCTCCATGAAACCCGCCTGTCCCGGACCAAGCACCCTGACATATCTCATTCTTCTTCTCCCTCCTCCAAAGTAAAATATTTATCTTTTAAGACAAAAGCAGCCGCCCTGGAGTCCAGGGCGGCTGCTTTGCTCATAAGCACATCAATGTTCGTTACCTATGACTGCTAGTGCGCGATATGAATCGGATTCGGTAACACGACTTCGTAGGTGGCATCCCAGAAGGCTTTGCTTCCGCAGAAGAAGCCGCCTGCAAGCCGTTTCAGTTCAACTTCTTTCGCCGTAATCGTGGCTGGTGCCCCGCCTTTCGCTACGGCTCCAGTCGCGACCCCGCCGAATATGCAATGCACGCCGATGCATTCGACTAACACTTCGAATCCGCTTGCCGTACCGCCGGCCGTGTCGGCGGCTGTCCATAAGCCTTCGATTAAGCCAGTTTTATCAACGACATTCACAGGGCAGCTGCAGCTCGAGAACGAGAGTTCACTGACGTGAATAACTAGCGGGGCGCCTAATCCTAAGGCTTCGCCTAAGATTTTCGACGCGGTGCATTTGACGTTGGCAACACCTAAGAGTTCAACTGTGCCGACGTTTTTTGCTTCAACGTGACCTGTGAAGACGCTGTTACACGGTTCAGATGTGTTGTTGCACAGAGCCGTGCTTCCGCTTGCCATCGCCGAAGATGCGCCGACGAACGCCATTGCGGCGACCGCGGCCAAGGCGGCAAGGCCAAACATCTTGATGAGTCTCACTTTGGATTCTCCCTTCTCAGCGTTCCCGCCGAGCTTGGTTTGCGAATCGCTCGGGTTTCCGAGCAGGGATTGGATATCCGGCGCCCCGGCTCGTAGTCAAGAAATCCGGTGTGATCGGCGGTAACGGCCCTGCGGCAATTCGGTGGAGGCTGGTTTTTCCCCGCAAATCACAGGATGCAGAATTTGCGGATGCGCGGATACGTGCGTGGCACGAATCCGTGCAGAATAGGTCTCAGTTGGCGCGAAGGGAGGTGTGAATGCCTGCAATGACGGCACTGGCCAGTTTGGGATCGTCGCCACCGATGCGAAGCCGATCGAGGCGGCCATCGAGGATGGCGTTCACCCAGGACTCGACCGTGCCGAGGGCCCAGGTGAGGGGCTCCTGCTCGAGGCGGGATACGCAGGACGCTATCGCGCCGTCCTCGATCTCTACGCGTACCCCGGCAAGCCGTTCCTTTGACTCACTGTCGCTTGTTCCTTTGGTGTCCACCGCGAGCAGGCAGGAGCCGCTGCGGGTCACTTCGAGGTCGACAAGCGGCACCGCCAGCAGGAAAGCTGCCTCGATATCGATTCTGGTCAGCGGTTCGGTGAGCTCAGCCAGGTGCTCGCACTCGCAGCGGCCCGCCGCCACGAGCGGACCCACAGCCTGTCGGGTCCACTCGGTGACGGCGTATGGCTTTGCCCCACTGCCACCGTTTGGCCTCGCTTCAAGCTGGCGCGCTGCGCGCATCGCTGAAAGGCGCCGCTCCAGCGCCGGGTAGCTGAGATCGGAGATAACGCTGCTGAGCTCCGTCAGGGAGAGGGGCCGTGCTGCCAGCGCGCGCAACACGGTCGAGCCCCAGCCACCGATCAGAGCCCTGATCGCTCCCTTCGCCGGCTCGCTGCCCAGCGCGATCGCGCCCTGCGGCGCTCGCGTCAGCCAGGCTTCGACAAGCTCAGCGACGTCGAGCACCCCCCTCCCCACGTCAGTCAGCTCGTTCTCAACCGTGTAGGGCATGCCACCGCGTACGTGCCTTTCCAGGGCCCCAATGCCGCGCAGATTGCCCACCTGGCCGCGCAGGGTCGTCTGGGCTGCGCCGCCAATGCGTTCGCGCAGATCCGGCAGCCGCAACGGGCCCTCGAGGTGTGCGCGCAGGATCGGGACGCTCAGCGGCCCGGCCAGGAGCGAGAGCACGGTTCCACCGGCTCGAACCCGCACAGGCGGCGATGTGCTGTCGGCTTGCATCGGTTCGGGCGGTATTGGGTAATCAGAAAGTCTTCAATAAAAATGCCGTCAGCGACTGGCACCCTATTGGAAACGTCGGCCCTGCGCCGCTGTCAGGCCAAAGCGGGGCGATGAAGACTTTTGTCTGCGGGAGATTCCCGCCCCGGAAGGGCGGCGGAACTAGCCGGAGATGCGCTGGCCGAGGGTCTCCAGCATCTCCTCGACCCTGACGAACTTGACCCGCGGGCGGCCGTGCGGTTCGCCGCGGCCAACCTCAGCCTGATCGATGGCCTGCCAGTCCTCGAAGCTGACGTAGCGGGTGCCGCGCTCGGCCAGCAGTGCCTCAACCGCACCGGGGTCCGGGCTCTCCGGGTTGAGCAGGGTCTGCGACTCGATGTCGGCAAGCAAGTGTTGAACTGTCTCCAGGGCATCCTTCTTGTTGGTGCCGATCACGCCGGAGGGGCCGCGCTTGATCCAGCCGGCGGTGTAGTGGCCGACCTTGTGGCCGGAATCGTGGGAGTCGAGCACCCGGCCCCCCTCGTTGAGAATCAGACCGCGACTCTCGTCGAAGGGCACGCCTTCGATCGGGATGCCGGTGTAGCCGACCGAGCGCAGCACCAGGCCGCACTCGAGCTCTTCGCGCTCGCCGGTGTCGCGGGCGCGCAGCGCACCGCCTTCCTCGACCAGCTCGTTGCGGCCGATCACGATCTTCTCGACCTTGCCATCGCCCTGAATCTCGACCGGCGAGGCGAGGAAGCGCAGCACGATCCGCTGGTGCTTGCCCTCGGGCTCGCGCTGGGAGAACTCGCGCAGCGTCTCGACGTTCACCCGGGTCGTCTTGTCGGCCTCGTCGGACTCCAGATAGGCAGCGCTGGCCGGATCGAGCTCGACGTCTGCCGGGTCGACGATGACGTCGGCGTCCTCCATCTCCCCCAGCTCCTTGATCTCGGGGTTGGTGAAGGCCGCCTGGACCGGCCCGCGACGGCCGAGGACGACGATCTCGCGGATCTTCTTCGCGTCGAGCAGATCGATCGCGTGGTCTGCGGTGTCGGTCTGGCGCAGCTCGTGGTCGGTCAGAGCCAGCATCCGGGCGACGTCCATCGCCACGTTGCCGTTGCCGATCACCACGGCCCGCTCGCAGGAGAGGTCGAAATCGTCGTCCGCGTAGTCGGGGTGAGCGTTGTACCAACCGACGAAGGCGGTGGCGGCGTGGCTGCCGGGAAGCTCTTCGCCAGGGATGCCGAGCTGGCGGTCGGTCTCGCAGCCGACCGTGAAGACGATCGCGTGGTAGTGCCGTTCGAGATCCTGAACCTCGATGTCGTGGCCGACCTTGACGTTGCCGAAGAAGCGGAAACCCTCACGTGCCGCCGTTTTTTCGTAGACCCGAATCACCGACTTGATCTTCGGATGGTCGGGGGCAACGCCGCCGCGGACGAGGCCGAAGGGCGTCGGCAGGCGGTCGAAGAGGTCGACCTGGGCGTGCACGTCCTCGCCTTTGAGGATGTGCTCGGCGGCGTAGAAGCCGGATGGGCCGGCGCCGACGATGGCGACGCGGACGGGGCTCTCAGGGGTTCCGATCTTGGTCATGGCCTCTGCTGGGTGGAAGGTAGGCAGTTGACGGCGAGCGCGAAAGAATAGGGAACCCGGGACAGCGCGCTCCCTACGCGGCCAGCAGCATCTCGTTGCAGTCGGGGCAGATGCCGTGGCTGACGGCAGGCAGCTCGGACCGATTGAACAAGCCGAGTCGCCGCGCCGCCTCCTCGACCTCGATCCATTCGGCGTCAACTTTGAAGCGATCGCACCAGCCGCACATCTCCAGCACCTCGCCGCTGCGGGGCGTGGCAGGATCGAGCAGCCGCTGCGGTAAGTCCCGCTCTTCTTGGGCGCGCAGCCGCGCCGAGAAAAGGACAACGCGACCGCCGGGCCGGGCGACGATCCTGATGTCCATCTCACGGCGAACCTCCGGGCCGTCGCAGCGAAAAGGCAGCTCGACGTCTCCGACCCCGTCGCGGATGCGCCGCACCAGCAGCCGCTGCAGTTTCACCATCTCGTGGCCGGCGACATAGTCCCAGAGCGAGCGGCCGAGACTGGTGGCGGCCTCGTTCCAGCCGTTCTCCTCGGCAAAGCGGTAGTAGCCCTGGTCGACCCTGATCAGATGGTCGTGCTCGTCGATCGCGTAGCTGAGGGTCTCGGCGCTCATAGGAGAACCTCCCCCTTGTTCTTCTGAGATTGAGAGGCCGAGCGCAGCGAGGCCGTCGAAGATCCCGGTGGAACGCATAGAACCGACCGCCGTCGGGAGAGCGCCCTCGTCGCTTGCCCCGCAGAGGGCCCGCATGAGACCTGCGCCTCCCGGCGGTCGGAGGCACCTGAAGCGGCCACAGGAAGTGGCGCACCCAAGCGCCGCACTATGAGCACCCGCAACGGTACCTCCCGGCCGACGTCAGGCAAAGCCAAACGAGGAGGAATGAGATGGAGAGGCCGTCCGCGGGGATCGACTGGGCCAGCGAGGTACACGCGCTCTGCGTGGTCGACGGCGAGGGGACGAAGCTTGCCGGGGAGTTCTTTGCCCACGATGAGGCGGGGATCAGGCAGCTGGTCGCTCGGATGCAGGCCCTGGGCGTCAGGAAGGTGGCGATCGAGCGCCCTGACGGGTTGCTCGTCGACCGCTTGCTGGAGGCTGGCTTCACCGCCTTGCCGGTGCACCCCAACGCGCTGAAGGCGACCCGCCCCCGCTTCGAGGCGGCCGGCGGCAAGTCCGACGGCTTTGATGCCTTCTGCCTGGCCGAGCTGGCGCGCACTGACGCCCACCGGCTGCGGGCGCTTCGTCCTGACTCCGACGAGACCAAGGCCCTGCGGGCGTTGACGCGGACCCGTGAGGATCTGGTCGGTGCCAGGGTGCGGCTCGGCAACGAGCTGCGGGCACAGCTGCAGGCCTTCTGGCCCGGTGCGGCACAAGTCTTTGCCGATGTCGACTCCCAGATCGCCCTCGCCTTCCTGGAGCGCTACCCGGCTCCGGGCGACGCGCGAGGGCTCGGCGAGAAGCGCTTGGAGGGCTTCCTCGCCCGCAATCGCTACTGCGGCCGACGCTCGGCCGCTGAGCTGCTCGAGCGGCTGCGCTCGGCGCCGGAGGGACGAGCGGGAGCGCTTGAGTCCGAGGCCCGCAGGGGAGCCGTGCTCGGCCTGATCGCCGCGCTCAAGCCGATCGTCGCCCAGATCGCGGAGCTGACCTCCCAGATCGCCGGGGCGGTGCGCTCCCACCCTGACGGGCAGGTCTTCCTGCCGCTCTTCAAGGATCCGAGGTCGGTGATCACCGCGGCGCGGCTGGTCGCCGAGATCGGCGATGACCGCTCCCGCTACCCGACCGGCGAGGCTCTGGCCGCCGACGCCGGCATGTCCCCGGTCGCAAGAGAGTCGGGCAAACGCAAGGTCGCCTCCTTTCGCTGGGCCTGCGACAAACGGCTGCGAGATGCCGTTTGCTGCCTCGCCGACTCGGCACGGCACCACCATCCGTGGGCACGCGCCGTCTATCTGCAGGCGCGCTCCCGCGGCCTTGACCACCCCCACGCGATCCGCGTTCTGGGCCGGGCTTGGCTGCGGGTGCTCTGGCGCTGCTGGCAGGACGGAGTGCCCTACGACCCCGCCAAACACGGCAACTTGCAAAGGCTCCAACCCGCGGGGGGTTGACACAGGAAGTCTCATGCTCCCGCGGCGACGGCGCTGGACACCCCGTCGAGCGCGTCGAGCGCCTTGCGCAGCGAGAGCGCCACGCAGGTGAAGATCGGTGTCTCGCGCTCGGTATACGCGCTCGACTCGGTCGGGCGAAGCTCCTGGACCAGGTCGAGGAACATCGCCGGGTCGTCGCCCTCGAAGGCGACGACGAACTCCTGATCGTCGATGCCAAAGGAGTAGGAGGTGTTGATCGTGATCTCGGGGTAGCGACGACCGACCTCGATGTGGCTCTTCATGATCCGGCCGCGCTCCTCCGCCGCCAGCCCGTACCAGCGACGCTGCTTCACCATCGGGTAGAGGAACATGTACTTGCGCTCCGAGACGCAGATCTCGGGCCGCGCCTGCTCCTCGGAGTAGGGGGAGCGCTTGGTCATCGAGAGGAACGAGTAGGGCGTCTCGGCCCACTTCGCCAAGCCGCTCTGACCCAGCACGACGTGGAAGGTGTGCAGATCGTCGAGGTTGGGGCTCTGGCTCAGCAGGACGAGGTCGACGTCGCCACGCGTTCCTATGGTTGAGTAGGCGCGCAACGAGCGGTCGAGGGCGAAGTCCTCGCAGGCGGCGAGGAATTCCTGCTTCTCGGCGGCTCGCAGATCCTGGTCGCGGCGGCGCCAGGCGGGGTCGATCTTGAAAAATGTGAACTTGGCGAAAGTGCGGTCGGCCATTGGGGTCACGATAGCTATTGCTCTTTGGGTTGTGGCGGGCCTCGGGTGGGGGTCTTCACTTAACTTTTTCGGTGAGGCGTGGGCGGCTGGCAGCGGTTCGCCCGCCGAAAAAGTACAAGACGTTTCGACCCCCACCCGAGGCCCGGGAGCGCGCGTGGTCGTGGCTCTCATGCCCCAAGGGACCGAGGTTGGAGAGCTTGCGAGGGTTCGGGGGGTCTCGCCGGGATTGCTCAGCGCTGGGTTGGGGAGCGTGCCGGCTGAGCAGGCCTATCTCGACATCAGTCAGGGAAACCGGGTCTTCGATTCGCTTTATGGGTCTGAGCTTCCGCGGGATGTCGGTGGGGGCATCTGTGGGCCGCGGTATTCGCGAGCTGTGGTTGAGCGGGCTGGATCGGCTCCGGCGGACATCGTGCCGGGGCTGCTCGCGGCCACGCTGGGGCGTGCGGGGCGTCGATGTGAAGTTCGGGAGCTGGGGTTGGGACAGCTCTCGGCGCTTGTGCGGGGGCTGCGGGGTAACGACCTGGTCGTTGCGATCGGGCGGGCGCCCCCGGCCAAGAACGGGGCGCTGGCAATCGGGGTTGCGGGGCATGGATTCGATGGGAATCTGACTTCGGACAGCACCAGGACGGATGGCTATGTGCTCTCGACGGACATCGCGCCGACGATTCTGGGGCGGTTCGGGGTGCCGGTGCCACCGGCGATGTCGGGGCAACCGATCCGTTCGGAGGGCACCGTCGATGTGGCGGCGATCGAATCGCTCGGGAGTCGGATGGGGGTGATCTCCGAGCGACGGGGGCCCGTCATCGGGGTCAGCCTGCTGGTTTGGCTGCTGACGCTCGGGGGGACGCTTGCCTTGAGTCGCGGCCAGTCGGGTCGTCTCGCCGTCAAGCTCGCCGGGCTCAGCATCGTCTACCTGCCCCTCGTGCTGCTAGCCGGGGCGGCGCTCGAGCCAAGCCAACTGCTTGAACAGCTGCTGGTGATACTGGGGGCCCCGCTGCTCGCGGGGCTCACCCTCGCCGCGCTTGCCGGATACCGGGCACTTGCCGTAGCCGCCGGCCTCGTCGTCGTCGCCTACGCCGCCGACATGGTCGCCGGCTCTCCGCTCACCTCGCTCTCGCTGCTGGGACCCAACCCCGGACTCGGGGTCCGCTTCTACGGGATCGGCAACGAGCTGGAGGCGCTGCTCGCCGTGCTGGTGGTAGCGGGGACCGGCGCCGGGCTGGCAGGGTTCGCCTCGCAATCGCCACCCCGCCGCTGCGCCGCGGCGTTCCTGGCGAGCGGGCTGCTGTTTGCATTCGTCTTCGCCGCAGGGCGCTTCGGGGCCGATGTTGGGGCGGCGATCGTCCTCCCGGTTGGCGGCGCGGTCGCCGCCGCCGCGATTGCGGCGCAGCGACGGAGAACGGCGCTGCTCGTCGTTGCGGCGCCGCTGGCGGTGCTGGGGCTGATCGCGCTGGCGGACCTGATCTCCGGTGCCAACGCCCACTTGACGCGCTCGGTCCTCGACGCCGGCGGCCTCGGAGACCTCGCCGATATCGCGCAGCGCCGCCTGCAGCTCTCCGCGCACAGCTTCTCCCGGCCGATCGTCTTCTTCTTCCTGCCCTTGATCGCCGCGCTCGCCGTCCTCGCGGTGGTGCGGCGGGACCGCCTCAGGGCATTGCTGGAGAATTCCCCGCCAATGCGGGCCGGTCTCATCGGAGCCCTTGCGGCGACCGTCGTCGGCACGCTCGCCAACGACTCCGGCGCCCTGCTGCTGGAGATCGGCAGCGCTTACATCCTCGTCTTCGTCAGCTTCGCCTGGGCCGAGCGTCCGCACTCCAGCCCCTCCGGCGCCCACCGGCCGATCCACTACCCTTAAAGGCTCGTGCGGATTGCACTCGTCTCGCCATATTCCTGGACCTACCAGGGCGGCGTGAACCGGCACGTGGAGGCGCTTGCCGAGGAGTTTCTCGGCCGTGGCCACCACGTCCGCGTGCTCGCGCCTTTCGACCCTCCCGGCCGCATCAGCCGGGTGCTGCACCATGCCGATCCGGAGTCGCGTGAGATTCCCGACTACCTGATCCCCCTCGGGCGTTCGGCGGGCTTCCCCTCCAATGGCGCGATCTCCAACCTCGCTCCCTTCCCGGCCGGGGGAGTGATCGCCCCGCGCCGAGAGCTCCGCAACGGAAACTTCGACGTAGTTCACATCCACGAGCCGGTCGTGCCGCTGGTCGGCTGGAACGCCGCGCTCGGAACCGATGCCACGGCGGTCGGCACCTTCCACGCCTACTCGACACAGGCATTGCCCAATCGCATTGCCGCGGCGCTCGGCGCCCGGCGCGTCTTCAACCGGCTCTCGGCGCGGATCGCCGTCTCCGAGGCCGCCGCCTGGACCGGCCGGCGCTGGTTCGGGGGGCGCTACGAGGTCATCCCCAACGGCGTCGACGTGGCCGCCGCCGCGCGTGGCCCGAAGCCGGCGGGTGAGGATCTGCGCATCCTTTTCGTCGGGCGGCCCGAGGAGCGCAAGGGCCTGCCGATCCTGCTTGCGGCTTTCAGCGCCCTGGTCGAGCACGTGCCGAGTCGCCTCACCGTGATCGGAGCCGAGCGCGAGGACGTCCTGCGCTACCTGGCCGATCCGGAGGCGATGCGCTGGATCGACGTTCGCGGCCGGGTCTCCGGCGATGCTCTCCAGCAAGCCCTCAGTGAGGCCGACGTGCTCTGCGCCCCCTCGCTCTCGGGCGAGAGCTTCGGCATGGTCCTGACCGAGGCCTTTGCCGCTGGCACGCCGGCAATCGCCTCCGCGATCGCCGGCTACAGCGACGTGGTCGAGGACGGCGTCGACGGTGTGCTCGTCCCCCCGGGCGATCCACAGCGCCTGGCCGAAGAGCTGCAGCGAGCCCATCACGAGCCACAGCGCCTGGCGGCGATGGGACAGGCCGCGCGGCAGAGCGCCGAACGCTACGCCTGGCCCCGCGTCGCCGACCGGGTGATGGCCGTCTACGAGCGGGCGATCGAGGTTCCCAGGCCCACGGGCGCTCTG
>Ga0190274_10000602_pt1 | contig 21190 bp, 29 predicted proteins | sample Popmic531T_FD_133002 | JGI IMG/M metagenome (GOLD analysis project Ga0190274, IMG submission 133002) | Populus adjacent soil microbial communities from riparian zone of Yellowstone River, Montana, USA - 531 T | ecosystem: Environmental > Terrestrial > Soil > Riparian zone | place: USA: Montana... | reverse complement strand
TGCTGCTGATGGTGATCGGCGCTCTCAACTGGGGGATGGTCGGGCTGTTCGACACGAACGTGATCTCGGACGTCTTCGGGAGCGGCACGCTCACCGACATCGTCTACGTCCTGGTCGGCGTCTGCGGCCTCCTCTACATCCCGAGGCTGCTCGACAGCCTTCACATCGGCGGCCACACGCCACACGTGCGCGGCACCTGAGCGGCGCCGCCGAGTCACCGGACCGGGCCCTTCGTGGGCCCGGTTTCGTTTGTCCAGCGCCGGACCGATGGCCCTAGGGAGCCACCTCGAACTGGGTCATCAGGCCGTGGTCCTCGTGGTCGAGCATGTGGCAGTGGATGACGAACTTGCCGGTGTAGTCGACGAAGTGGCCGGCGACGAGGATTCGTTCGCCGGGGTAGACGAGGAAGGTCTCCTTCAGGCAGTCTTCCCAGGGGGGCGGAGGCTTGCCGTTGCGGGAGAGCAGGTACCAGTCGGTGTGGTGCATGTGCATCACGTGGGCGACGCTGGTGCGGTTGGCGATCTCCCAGGTCTCGGTCGTGCCCAGCTTCGGAAAGGCGTCGGCGCGAGCCGGGTTGAAGGTGCGCCCGTTGATCTGCCAGGTCGTCTTGAAGAAGCCGCCTATTGAAATCTCCCAGGTGCGCTGCGGGGCCCTCGAGACGTGCCTGGTCCAGGCCGGCAGCGGTCGCAGCTTGTGTGGCACGCGGGTGCGATCCGGCAGGTGCCTCGAGCCGACCCGGAACTGCATCAGGGACCCGACGTAGGGCTGGGCGCCGAGTGGGTTTCGGGCGCCGTGGCGCGGCCCGCTGCGCAGCTCGACGCTCTCGCCGCGCGCGCCGGCAAAGTCGACCACGATCTCCGCCCTCTCCCCCGGCCCCAGCATCACCTCTGAGCGACGCACCGGCCTCGGCATCAAGCCGCTGTCGGTGCCGATCTGGATCAGCGGCGCGCCGTTGGCGAGGTAGAGGTTGTAGGGACGAAACTGCGAGACGTTGAGGATGCGCAGGCGGTGACGCTGGGCGCTGACGCGATGGTGGGGCAGGTAGGCGCCGTTGACGAGGACGTCGTGGGCCTCGATCCCGTCGGCGGGAGGGCGGCGGTTTGTGAACGGATCGGTGAGCTGGTTGTCGCGGTCGAAGGAGCGGTCGCCGATCATCAAGGCAAGGTCGCGCGCCCCGCGCGGCAGCGGCAGGCTGGCCTCGAACTCATCGTCGACGATCCACATGCCCGCCAGACCGCGCCAGACGTTGCGCGCAGTGCGGTCGAGGCGATGGTCGTGGTACCACTGAAAGGCGGCGCGTTCGGGCCTGCCGTCCTCGGTCAGGTCGTAGACGTAGGTGCGTTCGCCCCCCGGCCCGAGAAGCAGGTCGTTGCCGGACTGCCGGGACGAGAGTCCCCGCGGGATGTTGCAGTAGAAGGACCGCGCATGGGACGGCGTCAATCCACCCGGCTGGCCATCGAACCGGCTGCGGTTGTGACCGCCGTGCAGGTGAACGGTCAGCTCCCCCGCCGACCTTGGCAGCTCATGGCGAAAGGTGACCTCGGTGCGGTGCCCGGCGGGGCGCCGGACCGTCGGGCCGGGAAACGTTCCGCCGTAGGTCCACATCCGCGTCTTGGCGCCGGGAAAGATCTGCATCTCGGCCTCACGGATCGGGATCGTCAGCCGGGCGTCGGTCATCTCCTCCGGGATCGGCAGGGGGCTGCGAAAGGGCTCTCCGGCGTGGGCCCGTGCGGGCTGGCCGGCCCCCGGCAAGAGGGCGGCTGGGCGCAACCCCAGCGGCAGTGCCGAGGCAAGGGCGCCGCTGCCCAGGGCGCCGAGAAAAGCTCGGCGCCCAAGGCGCGGCGAATCTGAGGACGGTCCAGTCGTGCTCTAGCTCGTCGCTGCCGGCGGCAGCACTTCGATGTGGCCCTGCATCCACGGATGGATGGCGCACATGAAGTAGATCGTGGTGCCGGCAGCCGCGGTCACCGGCTGGGTGATCGAGGTGCCGGGTGCTTTTTCTCCGGTGAACCAGGAGTCGCCCTTCTTGGTCACGCTGCCGAGCGTGTCCCAGCCGTCGAGCCCGGCCTTGGCCGGGTTCTTGCTGATCGGGCCGTTGCCGTTGGTCCCGTGCCACTTGGCGATCGCCATGCAGATGTGTTTGGGGGTGAAGCAGGTCTGCCGCGCCTTCGGCGTCTTCGGCAGCGAGCCTTTGGTGACCAGAGAGAAGGTGTGCGGGCCGACCCTGTGCGGGTTGGTTTCGTTCAGCACCTCGAGCTCCTGGCCGGCGACGATCGTCTTTGGGGCAACGAAGCGCAGGCCGCCCTCTCCGCCGCTGCCGCCGTCCTTGATGTAGACGGTGTTTGCGGCCCCCAGATCGTCGGCGCCGGTGGCAAGGGCGGGCGCGAGGGCGAGAGATGCGGTCAGGCCGACCGCGAGCGCGAGCGTTGCCCTGATGGTGGTCACACGGGAAAGTCGTTGCTTCAACTTGTCTCCTTTTTCGGCGCCGGCCTAGGCAGCGCGGCCTGGACGAATAGACCAGCAAGCTACATAGGAAGCGTTGATCGTTCAAGCCTGATCCAGCGCCACAAGGCGCTCGAACTCCGTCTGAGAACATCTCACGCGTGCCCGAGGGGAAGCCAGGGAGCAGGGACCAGGAACGTCCGGATCTCGCCGAGGTGCTCGAGCGCCAGGCGCTGACCCGAGATGCGGCACGCGGCGATGCCGTCGAACGGCGCCATGCCGCCGGCGCGCGCACCGCGCGCGAGAACATTGCCGACCTCATCGATCCCGGCTCGCTGGTCGAGTACGGCCGCTTCGCGATCGCCGCCCAGCGCGGGCGGCGCGAGGTCGAGGACCTGATCGCCAATACGCCCGCGGACGGGCTGGTGGCGGGGACGGCTCGGATCAACGGCGACCTCTTCGGCGAGCGCAGCGCCTGCGCCGTGCTCTCCTACGACTACACCGTCCTCGCCGGCACCCAGGGCGCCCTCGGACACCGCAAGAAGGACCGCCTCTTCGAGCTGATCGAGCGCATGCGCCTCCCCACCGTCTTCTTCGCCGAGGGTGGCGGCGGGCGCCCAGGCGACACCGACTACCCCGTCGTCTCGGCGCTCGACACCCGCGCCTTCGCCCTCTGGGCGCGCCTCTCCGGCCTGGTGCCGCGAATCGCCGTCGTCGCCGGCCGCTGCTTCGCCGGCAACGCCGTGATCGCGGGCTGCGCCGACCTGATCGTCGCCACCGAGAACATCTCCCTCGGCATGGGCGGCCCGGCGATGATCGAGGGCGGCGGCCTCGGCAAGGTCGACCCCGACGAGGTGGGACCGATCGAGATGCAGGCCGGCAACGGCGTCGTCGATCTCGTCGTCGCCGACGAGGCCGCCGCGACCGCCGCGACGAAGCGCCTGCTCGGCTACTTCCAGGGGGCGACGCCGCCGGGCCCCGAACCCGATCAGGCAGCCCTGCGCGACGCGGTGCCAGAACGCCGGCGCCGCGCCTACGCGGTGCAGCCGATCGTCGAGACGCTTGCCGACGAGGGATCGGTGACCTTCCTGCGTGAGCGCTTCGCCCCCGAGATGGTCACAGCCCTGGCCCGTATCGAAGGCCGCCCGCTCGGCGTGATCGCCAACGACACCCGGCACACGGCCGGCGCGATCACCAGCGACGCGGCCGACAAGGCGGCCCGCTTCCTGCAGCTCTGCGACGCCTTCGGCCTGCCCGTGGTCTCGCTGGTCGATACCCCCGGGATGATGGTCGGCCCCGAGGCCGAGGCAACGGGTCTGGTCCGGCACGCCTCGCGCCTGCTGATCGCCGGCGCCGCGCTGCGCGTCCCGCTCGTCGCCGTGATCCTGCGCCGCGGCTACGGCCTCGGCGCCCAGGCGATGACCGGCGGCAGCATGCACGAGCCGCTGCTCACCGTCGCCTGGCCCTCCGCGCACCTCGGGCCGATGGGCCTCGAGGGCGCGGTCAGGCTCGCCCTGCGCAAGGAGCTGGAGGCGATCGCCGATGAGGCCGAGCGCGAGCACCGCGTCCGCGAGCTCACCGCCGCCGCGGAGGAGAACGCGAAAGCACTCAACGCGGCCGCCCTCTTCGAGATCGACGACGTGATCGATCCGGCCGAGACGCGGGCGCTGATCGCCTCAACGCTCGCCGCCGCGCAGCAGGCCGAACCCGCTCGCGACGCCAGCCGCCGCTTCGTCGATGCGTGGTAGTCGTTTGTCCTCTCGGAAACGACCGGACGCACACCGCAATCGGCGCTAACGTACGCTCATAGAGTCAGATTTCCGCCCAGGGAGGAACTAGTTGTCCAGCGAGCAGCATGAAATCTCCGACGGCACGCTCGTCGTGCGCACCGCGGTAGACGACGGCAGCCAGGTCGTCTCGCTCTGCGGCGAACTGGACCTCGCCAACGCCGGTACCGCCGAGACGGCTTTGGAAGCAGCGCTCGGGGCCGATGGCGCACAGGTCATCGTCGACATGAGCGAGCTCGAGTTCATCGACTCGACCGGGATCGCCCTGCTGGTAACGGCGATCGGTCAGGACGGCGACGCTGCCCGGGTCCGATTCGTCCCCAGTGCCTCACCCGCAGTGACCCGGGTACTCGAGCTGACCGGCCTGGCCGAGCGGCTGCCGCTGGCCGAGGCCTAGGCAGCGCTCCCGCGGCAACGGGGCCGCGGCCAGCTACGCACGCAGTTTGTAGCCCTGCGAGAAGAGGCGCAGGTTGACCGCGAAGAGCGCCGCGGTTGCCGCGGTGAGAGCGAGCAGCGAGAGCGGGATGCTGACTTCGCTGAAGCCGACGAAGCCGTAGCGGACCAGGTTGATCATGTAGTAGATCGGGTTGAAGTGGGTCAGGGTCTCGAAGGGCTGCGGCAACAGCGTCGCCGAGTAGAAGACGCCGCCGAGGAAGATCAGCGGCGTCAGCACGAAGGTCTGGACGAAGGCGACGTCGTCGAACTGCTCTGCCCGCACCCCGGTCAGCACGCCCAGCTGGGAGAAGAAGAAGCCGACGAGGAAGAGCGAGGGGACGAGCACGAGGATGTGGTCGACCGGCAGGTCGACCAGGAGCGAGGCGACAATGAAGGTCAGCCCGGCGACGATCAGGCCGCGCATGAAGCCGCCGAAGGTGAAGGCGAGCAGCAGCTCCAGCGGCGAGGCGGGCGAGGAGAGCTGGTCCTGGATCGCCCCCTGGAACTTCTGCTGCAGGATCGAGGAGGAGTTGTTGGCGAAGGCGTTGATCGAGAGCGACATCATGATCAGGCCGGGGATGACGAAGACGACGTAGTCGATGCCGTGCAGCTGTTTGATCCGCGAGCCCAGCGCCGCTCCGAAGACGGAGATGTAGAGGAAGGTTTCCAGCAGCGGCGCGCCCAGCGTCTGCTTCTTGATCTTTGTGTACCGAGGGGTTTGACAGGGAGCGCGCGGACCTCCCGCCGCTGATGGTCACCGCCGCATAATCAGATCGCGAATGCACACCCGCGCGGCGGGGTCTTGACTTCGACAATCCTGCCCCGCCGCGCCTCCTGATTCCCGTCCCCGCCCTAGCCCAAGGGGTAGCCCCCGAACGGGCGCCAAAACCGGCCTGGTGGGCCTGTGGTGGGCTAAACTATGCGGTGCCGCCGAGGCCATCTGCACCCTCGCGGTCCTGCGGGTAAGAGCGCCCCGCCTGTCAACTCGGACGAGTCATTCCCGATGCAGCCCGGCCCACTCGTCGCCGGGCGGGAAAGCCGAGTTGACGATGACCGCCACCCGCGCCCTGGCGTCACCCGCGGATTACACCCTCACCCCGACCGCGCTCGTTGTCGAGGACGAGGCGATGGGCAGGGACCGCTGGGCTGCGGTACTGCGCGAGGTCGGCCCGACTGCCGCGCGGTCGTGGTACGCGGGCGACCTACTGGCCTTCGGTGAGCGGCAGTACGGCGACGGGACGTACGAGGCCGCCGCCGACGCGCTCGGCTATGGGGTCGGCTCGCTCCGCAACCTGGCGTCGGTGTCCCGTCGAGTCCCGCCCGAGGTTCGCCGTCCCGACCTGCCGTGGCGAGCGCATCGCGTCGTCGCCAAGCTGGACCCGACCGAGCAACGCGACTGGCTCGCGCGGGCAGCCGAGAACGACTGGACCACCGACGAACTGGCAGAAGGGATCGGCGGGGAGCAGTTCCCGACCGGCGAGAACGACGACCTTGACCCCGACGAACACTGGCGGGCCGGTGGGATGCCGGACTACACCCCGCCCGAGGAGCCCTATCGAGTCGTCGTCAGCTTCGACGCCGAGGAAGATCGCGACGAGTTCCTAGCCGGGATCGGAACGCCAACCGTCCACAACCGCAGCGGTCGCACCCTGAGCGTCTGGTGGCCTGACCGACCGAAAGACGATGTGCGGGCCGTGGAGTTCGTCGCGTGAGCCGCTACCCCGTCTTCATCCCGAGCAAGGGACGTTGGCAGCCCGAGCGCGCGCTGACCGCTCGGTGTCTCTCAGCGGCCGGCGTCCCGTTCAAGCTGGTGGTCGAGCCGCAGGAGGCGGACGATTACGCGGCCCAGCACGGCGAGGAGAACGTCACCGTCCTGCCGTTCGGGGAACTCGGCCAGGGGTCGATCCCCGCGCGGAACTGGATCAAGGAGCGCGCCACCGCCGAGGGCCACGCGCGGCACTGGCAGCTTGACGACAACATGCGGAACTTCTTCCGCTGCTACCAGGGCAAGCGGGTCCGATGCCCACCCGACTACGCCCTATCGGTGGTCGAGAACTTCACCGACCGATACGAGAACGTGGGGGTCTCCGGGCCGACCTACTCCTTCTTCGGCTTCGCCAAACAGCCGCCCTTCCGCGTGAACGCGCACGTCTACTCCTGCTCGCTCGTCAACAACGCCGCCCCGCACCTTTGGCGAGGCCGGTACAACGAGGACGCCGACCTGTGCCTGCAACTCCTCGCGGCCGGGTGGTGCACCCTGCTCGTCAACGCGGTCCAGGTGAACAAGGCGACGACGATGACCGTTGCCGGTGGCAACACCGACGACCTCTATCAGGGCGATGGCCGCCTCAAGATGGCGGAAGCGCTGGCTGAGCGATGGCCGGGGGTGGCGACGGTTCGCCACCGCTACGGCCGCCCGACGCATCACGTCAACTGGGGCAAGTTCGGGCCAAAGCTCAGGCTCAGGGACGGACTCACGCTTGACCCGCAGCCGCCCGACGAGCGCGTACGGCTCGCCGCCGTGGGCGAGGTCGAAAGCCCGAGGCTGCGGCGACTGCTGGACGAAAAGCCTGCCGAGAAAAGTTCCCCCAATAGGACACCCGAGGGCAAGATCAATCTGTGACCCCCATAGACCCGACAGAGCGAACCCTTCTCCGAATCCGCATCCATCCCAGCCAGCTAGAGGCGCTTCACGCTGAGGCTGACCGGCGCGGCGTGGCGATGCAGCCGATGGTGCGCGCCGCTATCGCGAACCTGACCGGCTGCCCCGACCCGATCCGACCCTTCAAGCGCCACACGCCCCACGCCAAGGACAAGCGGCGCGACCGCAGCCTCTACCCGGCCGACACGACGAAGACCTAAAACAGCGAAAAGGCCGCCCCCGATGGCGGCCCTCCCGACTACTTCAGCTATGAACGATCTTACCCCGGACACCCAAGACTTCACGGCAGGCGACCACTGGACGCCGGACGGCCAAGGCCACGCCCAACTGCGCGATCTGGTCATCGCCCTGGACCCCGAGAACCCCCGCCGCTGGTACATCGCGCGGAGCGGTTCCACCGAGCGGCTGTGGCAGGGCGCGGTGCTGGACGATGGCGAAGGCCACCGCGAGACCCACAGCCTCCCCGCCCGACTTGAGGCGGAAGGCATCCCGGCCGGGGGACTGGACGAGTGGGGTCCGTGGGCCGAAGGCGAGGCGACTCGCGCCGAGATGGGTCAGGCGGTGCGGAACGCCGAGGCCAAGCTGGCCGACGCCAGGGAGGCCGTGGAGCGGGTGGAGGAGGCAGCGCCGCTCGGCTCCTTTGCAGACCGCGTGACAGGCCGCCGAGTCAGTCTGCTCACGCTGATCGAGCAGGGCATCCCCCCGGTCGAGTGGATTCCCGGCGCAGAGAAGATCCTCGTCAGGGGTGGCCGCCACCACCTCGCCGCCCCGAAGAAGTCGGGCAAGTCGTTCGCCACCCTGTCCCACGCCGTCCGCATGGTCCTCACCGACCACCCGGACGGCTCGCCGGTCAGGGTCGCGATCCTCGACCGCGAGAACGGCGCGGGCCGGTACGCGCGACGGCTTGAGCTGGTCATGGACTACATGGGTCTGAGCGCGGACGAGCGGGTGCGGGTGGACGCCAACCTGACGTACTACGCCTTCCCCACCCTGCGGAAGGGCGACCACGACGACATGATCGCGGAGTTCCGCCAGGTCGATCTCGTCGTCCTCGACTCGCAGCGGCAGTTCCTCACCAGCCTGGGCTACAAGGAGGACTCGGCCGACGACTACGCGGAGTTCATGGTCTTCATCATCGAGCCGCTGTTCGCCGAGAAGGTCGCGACCCTGATTCTCGACAACACCGGGCACGGCGACCAGACGCGCGGGCGCGGTAGCTCGGCCAAGGGCGACGTCAACGACGTGCTGCTCTCCCTCAAGAAGACCAAGCCGTTCGACGAGGAGACGCAGGGCGAGGTCGAGTTGACCATCGAGGACTCCCGCGACGGCAGCACCGGAAGCTGGAAGATGGCGCTCGGCAACGGCGTCTTCGGGACATGGGGACAGCGCTCGGCACCGACCCCCGACCTCCCCGATCCCGCCCTGCTCGAAGCGGCCAGCCTCGCCGTGGAGGGCGAGCCGGGTATCGGCAAGAAGAAGCTCCGCAACGGCCTGACCGGCGCCACCGCCAAGCGAGACCGCGCCATCGACTGGCTCGTCGCCAACGGTCACGTCGAGGTGGTCTCCGAGAACGGCGGCAGCGCCCTGGGCCACCACTCGCTCAAGCCGTACCGCGCCGATTCCTGACCTCCCGCGAACCGAGTCACGATGCCCCTCGAACGGGGGCGTGACCGTGCGGCCCGAGCCGTGACCCTGAATCCCGGTCAACCCCTTAGTCACTGGCAGTCACGGCAGTCACACCCCAGATCCGGAGACACCGTGACTACCGTGACCCACCCCCCAGGGGGGTCACGTGGTCACACCCCCCGATTGGTCACCCCTGCGGAGGGACACCGGGGCGACATTTGGAGGACATGCGGACACGCGAACGGGTGGCCCTTGCGCGCGTGTGCGTATGGGCACGTTGGGGTGGCGGTGGTCCCGCCCCCGTAGGGGTCCGTCCGCCTCCTCCTGAGCAGCCCGACCCCGTTACCTTGAGTTAGCCCTGGCACGTACCCAAACTAGTGTCGGCTGGGGTTCGTGCCACCCCCGCCGAAGGAACGGAGGACACGATGGGCGAGGCAACCAGGGCGATTCTGTACGGGCGGGTCTCCACGGACGAGCAGGGGCTTGGGCTGGCGGCCCAGCTAGACCTGCTCAAGGCCGAGGAGGAGCGGCGAGGTTGGGACGGCGAGGTCGTCGTTGACGAGGGCGTGTCGGGTGGGGTGCCGGTGGACGAGCGCAAAGAACTCGGGCCGAAGCTGGCTGGGCTTTCGGCGGGTGATGTTCTCGCGGTCGCCAAGCTGGACAGGTTGAGCCGGTCCCTGATCGACTTCGCTGGCCTGATCCAGAGGGCCGAGAAGCAGGGCTGGTCCCTGTCCGTGCTTGACCTGGCAATCGACACCACCACCCCATCGGGCAAGCTGGTGGCGCACATGATCGTCGCCCTTGCCCAATGGGAGAAGGAAATGATCGGGCTGCGGATACGGGAAGGGCTCGCCAAGTCCACCAAGCGCAAGGGGCGCAAGCCCGGCCTGCCCGCCGTCAAGAAGGCGAGGCTCGCGCCCGTCCCCGACGCCCTGCGTGACGCCGTTGAAACCCTGCGCCCCGGTCGCTCGCCCAATGCCATCGCTGAGCGCCTGAACGCCCAGGGACACCCCAGCCTGCGGGGCGGGCGGTGGCACAGGACCAGCGTTCGGCGGCTGCTCGATCGGCTGGACGCCGAGGCCGTCCCCGTCGCTGCTTGAGCGCGCGACCGACCCCCCGCCCGTTTCCCTTTACCCCTGGCCGAACTCGCGCGCCCCCAATACCCTTCGCCTGAACTTTGGTGACTCTCGAAATCTAGGAGTCCGTCCCGCGCTGCGGCAGGAACCACCCTGAGAGTCCCACCCTGAACGCCTGGCGGCAATCGCGCCCCCTGCCCGCCTTACCCCACCCGCAAAACCGCCGGCCGCTGTGGCGCTCGTCCTTGTCGGCGGGTTCGCTGCCCCAACCTCGCGCGTAGGATCGACTCATGGCAGTCCTCGTAGAGACCACCACCCTGAGCGCCGAGGGACTGGTCACCGTTTCCGGTGGCGTCCCCGACCAGCGCAGCGTCAAAGGCATCCAGGTGACGCCGGGGAACTACACAACCGCGCAGGGTCGCTTGGTCTTGGACGCTGACGGCGAGACCGTGAAGTTCGTCCCCCTCGACCAGGACGAGTTGGACGCCGTGATCGCCGCCGACGAAGCCTGAGCAGTACGGGCCAGCCCCAGCCAAGAACGGCCGGGACCGGCCCACTAGTCAACGGGTGACTAGTTGTTCTTGACTACGAGCGTAGGCATGACTGCGCTCACGGGCTGAATCTTCATTCGGCCTCACCTCCCTTCCCGTCGTCAGCCCCGGCTCGATGCCGGGCGGGAAGGCGAAGTTACTCCGAAAAACTTGATCTTCCGGCAGTTATGGAGCGCGTCGTAATCGTCGGGCGACCTCGCGCGTCTATGCTCCAGCCCCTCTTAGTACCCAACTAATGCCGACCGGAGAGGAGACGCACGTTGAAGACCAAGCGACCGAAGACGCTGGAGGAGACCCAAGCCTTTGCAGTCGGGCACGAGGTACGGATCGAGGCGCTAACGATCTTCAACGAACGGGTCGCCAGTCCGAAGGACGTTGCGGAGGCGACGGGTGTGAGCGCAAGCCAGGCCGGTCACCACGTCAAAGAACTCAAGGAAGCGGGCTGCATCGAGTTCGTGAAAGAGGAGCCGCGCGGGGGGGCGGTCGAACACTTCTACCGTGGCATCAAGCGGCCCGAACTCTCAGACGAGGAATGGGAAATGCTGCCGGACAGGAAGCGGCGCAAGATCGTCGCGGCGGTCGTCCGCAACCTCATCGCTGAGATGCTGAGTTCGATCCGGTCGGGAAAGATGAGCCGCGACCGCCACCTGTGGCTCAGTTGGAAATCCATGAACTTCGACGCCCAGGGTCGTCAGGAAGCCGCCGACGAGCAGCGCGACTCGTTGGAGCGCCTGAAACAGATCGAGGTTGACTCCAACAAACGCATGAACGAGTCCGGCGAGAAAGGTGTGTCCACCATCATTTCCGTGCTGGGGTTCACCCGGAGCCGGAACGTCCAACAGTCCGCCTTGACCGGCGAAGCCTGAGCGCTCAGCAGTTACGGTTTGACGCGGCGCAAGCACTCTGGAAACGTCCACCGCTCAAATTCGGATTACCGCCCGGCGTTCCCAGCCAGAAAAATGCGCGGCTTCCGATTTGGACCGATACCCCGGACGGCGGCACAACCCGGCTGCCGTCCGGGGGCGCAACTTTCGAGAGAGGGACGGATGCGCCAGCACCGCAACACACACCAGTCAGACCAACCAAGTTTCCCCCAGCCGAGGCCGCCGTTTTTGGTGGCGGTTGCCGAGGGCCGGGGGCCGGGACGATGAGCAAGGGGGACGGGCCGTTGGACTGGGGCGACCTCGTCCCCCTCATCGTTCACAAGACCAAGCTCGTCATCCTCGAAGCGATGTTGTGGATTGACGAGCCCCTCTCGGCGGTGGACATCGAAAGGATGGGCGGCGAGAAGATCGGCACGTCCTCGCTCTCCTACCACCTGCGGAGCCTCGCCTACGAGCTTCCGGTCCTCGACCTGTACGACGAAGAACGGGTGCGCGGCGCGTGGCGGAAGCTCTACTACTTCCGCGGCCGAACGCCCGCTTCGAGAAGGCGAAAACGGAAACGGTGACGCGACGTGTACCACGACGAACAGACCCTTGCGGCGCGTCAGGACAGCGCCCGCCGCCACCCCCTGCGCCTCAAGATTCTCGCGCTGTCCCTGCGGCGCAACCGATCGCGCGGCACCGACGACCTTCGCCGCGAGCTACCGGAGCGCCCCGCCGTCGCCGTGATCGAGTACCACCTACTGGTTCTCAGACAGGCGAAGCTCCTGCCGACCTGACGCCGCGCGACCAGTTCGCCGCGAACCTGCGCCGAATCCGCAGGCGGGCGGGGCTGACTCGGGACCGGCTCGCCTACCTCGCAGAAATGACCCGCGAGGAAATCGACCTCTTGGAGTGGGGCGAGGCGGAACCGACGCTGACGAAGGGCATCCGGCTCGCAGCCGTACTCGAGGTTCCGCTGGCGCGACTCTCTGACGGGATCGAGTCGCCCTTTGTGAAACTGCCGGCAGCCGGAGCGGAGGCCGCCACACAAGACGGGAGGGGTGCCGCATAAACCGGACGGGCCGACCCCCGGCGCTGCGAACCCTCTCCCTCCCACGCCGGGGGCAGGCCCGTCCGCAAGCCGACACGAAAAAGGCGGCGCACCCCCGAAGGGACGCGCCGCCTCTCAGGCTGCCGTCAGGTCAGGAGAGTTTTCCTGTGACCGTGATCGACGCGCCTTCACACGCGGACTGAGCAGCGCCGGTGTCTTTCATTTTGAGTTGCAGGGCGGTGGCTGGGTTCACGCTAGTGACCACCGCTTTTTCCCCCGGCGCGTAGGCCAGGGTTCCGGTGATTTTCCCGGCGAGCAGTTCTTCCCACCAGTTCAGTTCGGCGGCTTCGGGGCTGCCGACCGCGATGGGCTTCACTTCAAACCAGCTCGCTTCACAACCGGATGCGCCGGTGCTTACCGTGAAGCTCAGTTTTTTGAACGTCACGGTTTTGCTGGTCGTGTTGTTGAGAACCGCCGTCAGAGTGACGGGTTTCGTCGGCGTCAGTTCACCGTCCGGCCAACTGACTTTCACCGGCAGGGTCTGGGTGCCGCTGCCGCCAGATCCCACCGTCCCGGTGTGCGTGCCTTCGCCGAGGTACGTCCCGATGAAGAACGCCACCGCGAGAGTGGTGAGAAAGCCGAGCGCCCCAACCGTGATGCGGCTGGAGTGTCGGAGTCGATTGAGCATGGATTCCTTTCGATATGTGTGTGCACACCCCGTCCCCAAAACTGGACGGGTACCGAACCAAAACTAAATGGATGAAATCCAGAGGCAACGGTGTTGTGTTAAGGACGGCCCGCGAGGGCGTGACGGCCGATCATTTTTCGCTGAACGTGGTTACTTTTGGATGACCGTGAGGGTGCAATTACGCACCACACCATCACGGAAAGAGGAAACACATGAGTGACAAGCCCGCACACCACACGGCAGCGGAGGAAGTTCTCAAGAAGGTCGCCCCCAAGACTCGCGAGCGGCTGGCCCTCACGGTGAAGGGGTCCTACACCATCGTCGAGGACGAAACCGGATGGGTGGCACGGATCACCGGGAAGATCGTGGAGTTCAACAAGAAGCGCGTCGCAGCGAAGGCGCTCACCGACGCGGGCATGGACGCGATCGGCAAGGACGAGTTCCACCGGCACCACAGCATCGGCTTCGCCGCCGCGCCCGCCAGCGGTGACGGCAAAGGCGAGGCCAAGAAGGTCAAAGCGCCGGAAGGGCCGGGCGTGCCCGAGGTCGCCAAGGCCGTCGCCGCCGCAGCCAAGCCGGTGCCGGTGAAGAAAGCCCCGGCCAAGGCCGAGGGCAAAGGTAAAGCCAAGAGCGCCAAAGGCGAGGCCGAGGCAGCCGAGGCGGTGACGGCCTGATGGCCGCCGCCGTCGCGTACGACGCCGTTGCCATTCGCGACCGCGCCCGCGAACTCGGCCTTGCCGCCGAGGTGGACCACAGCCCGGTATGGGGCAGCCCCTTCAAACACGTCTTCGTCTTCCTGACGAAGGCGCGTTGGGAGGGGCGGCTCGTTCACATCAGTCCGCAGAACGAGCTTGAAGCCGCGCCCGAGAGCAGCCTGATCGTCGGGGTGCGCGAGGGCATCGACGCCGAGGCGGACGGCACCGAGATTCTTGACGGTGCCGACGAGCTGATGGTGTGGCTCGCCACCAAATCCCCGGACACCATGCCCCGATTGGACGGTGAGTGCCCCGACTGCGGCCAGCCTCCCGAGAGGCGCGGCCGGGAGAACGGCGATCCCTGCACACACCCATGCCATGACGGGGCGCAACTGTGACGCTCATCTCGCCCGTCACAGCCAAGAAAGTGATCGAGCGCCTGTGCGTTCCCGAGGGGGAGCGCGCAGGCGCGTGGGAGACCAGGCGCAAGCTCGGCCACATGTTCCACGCCGGGTTCGTCATGTGCGACGGGTACGAATTCGTCGCCATGCTGGACGCCTGGCGGCCGTTCACGCCGATCCGACTCCTGCCGGACGGCGGCGACTGGCCGTACTCGTTCGCCCTGGCTGCCGACGCCGAGAGGTCGATGATCGAGTACTGCGAGGGCGATATGGGCGTCCGCGTGTACGACACCGCGCGGGCCTACCGTGACGCCCTGGAGAAGTACGCGCGGGGTGAGGCCGAGTGAACCGCTTCGGCCACCCCGTCCGCACCGCCATCATGGAAGCGCTCGAATGGACTGGTGAACCCTGCTCGTCCCTCTCGCTCGCGCGCTGCCTGAACGCCAGCCCCGGCGTGGCGAACTATCACGTCCGCGTCCTCGTCGGGCGGGGCGTCCTCGCCAAAGCCGGTACCGCCCTGCGCCGCAACGCGCGGGAACAGCTCTGGCGCATCGCCTGAGCGAACAAGTGAACGCGAGCAGGTGAAGGGCCGTCCTCCGTGGCGGCCCTTCGCGTGTCGCGCGTAGTGTCACCTGTGGCGTACGAAATTCACGACTTTCGCAAGGGCAAGCAGACGCGCGAAGGGGAGCCGGCCCCAACCGACCCCTTCACCGTGACCGTGATCGGCCGGGACGAGGCGATGGCCTTCTTCAACGCCCGCACCCCCGCCGACCTGTACCGGCACCTTCGCGGGCTGCGCGACCTGGGGATGCTCGTCCACACCAAGCGCCGCCTGGCCCAGCCCGTCCGCGTCGGTGAAGGGCAGCGAATCGCCGCCTACGTGGTGAGGGGTTCGGCCGCTGACGTGCCGAGGCTGCGCCCCCGTCCGCGCGTCCGCAACTGGTGAGGCGGTCCACCCCCTCCCCCTGATGTGCTTGGAGATGGCGGGAGGGGGTGAAAGCCTTATGGGATTCACAGCAAGCGGTGCGGAAAATCAAATAAACCGCACCTGGGACCGTTGGGTTGTCGAAGGCCCACGGCATCGGCGGTTATGGCCGATCCGCCATCGCGTCTACTGTCGCGGGGCGGTGTGAGTGGACCCTACGCCGCGCTGCCCCCTCGCGGTAATACACAGGTATTCCCCCAAGAGGGCGACCGGGGGTACCTTCGACTGTGAGTGTTTTCGCCGGTAGGACCAAGCAGGAGATCAAGGACGACGCCAATCCCGGCGCGACCATCCACCTTGACGGCAAGACCCAGAGCCTCGCGCGGGGACTTCACCTGGCGATGCTTGAGAGCGTCGGCGTCGCCAAGGCCGCGACCATGACCCCCGGCGACCGGATGAAGGTCGAATGCGCCCGACTCTTCAAGGCGTTCCGCGATAGCGAAGGCCGCGACCCGGACGCGAACGGCGACCCCGAGTTTTGGGACGCCTACGCGACGGTCACGAAGTCCCGAGGGCAGAGCGTCAAGGACATCACCGCCCCCGCCCTGGACCTCGACGGTGGACCCGCCGAGCCTGTCGCCAAGGTGGCGGGGCGCGGGGTCGGCCAACAGCTTAGGAAGCGCCTGGCCGAAGGGCCGGGACCGGACGAGCCAGCTTGGATTCAGTCCGTACTCAAGCGGAGCGGCGTCTGATGCCCGCCGTCGCCACCGTCGCTGAGACTTCCCAGTCTTCCCCTGCCCCACCCACTCCTCATGTCTCAGGGGTAGGGGAAGTTTCAAACCCTTCCCCCGCGAGAGTGGGCGCTCATGCGGGGGGAGTTTCCCTCGTCGCTCAACTGGCCGAGCTTGAAGCCACGGCCGCCGACGCCAACGAGCGGGTACGTGTTGCCCGATCCGCCATGCAGACCCGTCGCGGAGACGCGGCGCGCGAGGTTGCAGCCGACCTCATCGAGTATCGCGACACCATCGAGGCGAAGAAGCCGAGCGCCACGCCCGAGGCCGAGCGCCCGGCCCGCGAGCGTGAGTTGACCGCCGCCTTCTGCGAGGAGGTCAAGCAGCGCGGGCTGGTGCTGATGCCCATAGGGCAGGGCACGGAGGTCATGGTGGTGGACCCCTCGCTCACCGCCGAGTACGACGCGGCGATGGCCGAGTCCATCCAGGCCAGCCGCGCGGTCCAGAACTTCCAGGGGGAGAACGCCGCCGAGCTTGAGGCCGAGCGCCGCAGGTCCGACGCCGACAAGATCCGCGAGGCCATCGCCGGGGACGATGGGGACGCGATCCGCGAGGCGCTGACGGGCCGACCCCGTACCGCCGCCTTCACCACCGCCGACCTCCCCGGCCACAGCCGCAAGGGCTAGACCGTGGCCGCTGGCGGCCACAGCCCCGTAACCCTCAAGGTTCAACCCGAGTTCCTGCGGGTCGTGGACGCGCTTGCAGACCGGCGCGGCCTCAGCCGCTCGGCCTTCCTCCGCGAGTTGGTCAAGGAGGAGTGTCTAAGGCTGGCCGCCGACGAGCGCGCGAGGGAACGGGCCGATGCCTGAGCCGACGCCCCTCACACCGAACCAGCACCGCGCCGCCGACCTACTCGGCCGGAACTGGACGATCAAGAAGGTGGCGGCCGAGGTCGGCAAGTCTGAGAAGCAGATCGGCCGGTGGAAGGAGCGGGACGATTTCGCCGCCTTGGTCAAGGAAAAGCGGGACGCCCTGCTGTCCAAGATTCCGAGCGCCAAAGCGACCCTGGAATCCGCCCTGTACGCGACCACCCCGAAGGGCGAGCCGGACTGGCCGGTCAGGGTCAAGGCCGCGCAACTGCTAATGACGACCGCTGACCCGGAGGGGCTGCCCGGTCCCGGCGAGGACACCCGACCGACCCTCATCTTCGTGTCGCCCGAGGAGGACGACGCCAGTGCCGCCGCCGACGCGCGATGAAGTAGTCCGAGCCGCCCTGTCGGTGTCCGACGAGGACGGCGTGATCGTCGTGGACGCAGCGACCGGGAAGACCCTCGCCCGTCGCGAACCGGCTGACCCGCCCATCGAGCATTCGGCCTTCCTGATCGCCTTCAACGCGGGTCCGCTGGCTCCCGCAGACCCGCGCTCTCGCACCCCCTCCCTCCCCCCGGCGCCCCCCTCCGACCCTGCTGGGGGCACGCAAGGGGCTACTGACGAGGGGGTGCTGTGATGCCCTCCCTGGGACTCGCGATCATCGCGCGGGACGAGGCCGACCGTCTGCCGCACCTGCTCGCCTCCGTGTCGGGTGCCTTCGATCAGGTCGCGCTGCTGGACACCGGCTCGACCGATCGCACGGTGGAGGTCTTCGACGGCTGGGCCGACGCTGAGCGGTTGCCGCTGGGCCGTCGGGTCGCCAGCTTCGAGTGGCGCGACGACTTCGCCGCCGCGCGCACCGCCGCCGACGAACTGCTGGACACGGACTGGCTCTGCTGGGCCGACTGCGACGAGACCGCCAACCACGCGACGGCGCTGCGCGGGCTGGTCGGCTCGCTGCCACCCGAGGCGGTCGGGGTCGTCTGCGGTATCGACCCCTGCGGCGATGGGCGCTGGCTGCCCCGCCTTCGGATCGCGAGACGCGGGCGCGGCGAATGGACGGGCAGGGTCCACGAGCTTCTTGGCATCGACGGGCCAGCGGCCCAGGTGCCGCCGCCGCTGTGCGGCTGGGTCCACCGCCGAACGGACTGGGACGAGTCCGACGAGCGGGACCGTCGCATCCTCTCCCGCTGGCTCGAAGACGAGCCGACGAACGAGCGCGCGCTTTACCTGCGGTCGGTGGCCGAGGGGGCGGCGTCGTGACGGAGGAGCTTCGCGAGGTCTGGGTCTGCGTCGGTGACGGGTGCGGGATGCGCGTCAGCAACGCCAGCGGCCGGCAGATCCCCGAACCGCCGAAGTGGGAGGACGAGCGCTGCCCTCTCTGCCGGATCGACCGCGCCTGGAAAGAACGAGGCAAGGAAGCCGCCGACGCCCTGGCCGGGCGGCTGCTTCGCTCCCGGCGCAAGCCGCCCCGCAAGCAGAGCGGGCCATCGGATCGCGTAGTCGAGCGCCGTGAGCGCGTGAAGGAGATCGTCACCCAACACCCCGACCTCTCGAACGAGCAGGTAGCCGAACGGATCGACGGCGTGACCGCGAGGCAGGTCTGGGGCGACCGGGTCGCACTCGACCTCCCGGCCGCCCCCAGGACGACCCCTGTGGCACCCAAGCCCGCAGCGAAGCCGAACGGACGCACGATCAAATGCACCGACGAGGAGCGCGCCCAGATCGAGCGCGAGCTTAGGGAGACAGACGACACTGACGGGGTGATTGCCGAGCGTGTCGGCGTCTCGAAGTCCTCCGCCGCCAGCGTCCGTGCCGAGCTTGGCATCCCCAGCGGCACCGCCCGCCGTCAGGCCAAGAAGCGCGAAGCCATCGCCGCCGTGATCCTCTCCGACCCCGGCCGATCCGTCACCCGCACGGCGACGGAGGCCGAGACTTCGGTGCCCACCGTCAAGGCCGTGTACGCCGAACTCGGAATACCCGAACCAGTGTCGCGCGCAGCGGTCTAGCCGCCTCGCGTGGGCTACCCTTGGGGGTGCGGTTGCGGGCCATATCTCCCGCTCGGTCGTGCCCGGAGGACTCACCCGATTCGGACCCCCGAGACAGGAGCGCGACCCCCTTGAATTTCCAGGCAACGGCCGACTGCGATCCGTTTAAGATCGCGCCAAATCGACAAGCGCCCCGACGACGCGCGAACGCCGCCGGGGCAGACACGGAGGGCTGACTCCATGCCGAAGCGAAACTCTACGGCGGTTCGCACCGCCGATTCCGGAAGGTCCGCGCCGACCCCCTGCGTGATCTACGCGGCCAAGTCCACGCAGGACAAACACAAGAGCATCCCGACCCAGCTTGAGGACTGCCGCGAGATGGCCGAGCGGGAAGGCTGGGTGGTCGTTGACGATTTCCACGACGAGGGGTTCAGCGCGTACAGCGGCAACCGAGGCCCGGACCTCATCGCCGCGAAGCGGAAGGCGGAAGAAGCAGCCGAGGAGTACGGGGTGCCCTGCGTCCTCATCGCGCAGCACACCGACCGCTTCGCTCGCGGCGCTGGCGACCGGCCGGGCGCGTCCCAGAGCCTGACCGAGATATGGCACGAACTGCGCCGCGCCGAAGTGACTCTGCGCGCGGTCCAGAACGACTACGCGACCCACGACGAGGTTTCCATCGCCGCCGCGTCCAAGCAGGCACATGAGGAATCCAAGCGCAAGAGCGAAGCCGTCAAAGACGGCAAGGCCCGCAGGGTGGCCGAACGGGGGCGCTCCAACGGCCCGCTGAACTTCGGCTACCGCTTCGACGACCCCGACTCGATCACGCGGCGGCGCGTACCGGACCCGGCCGAGGTCGGGGCGTTCATCCACATGAAGGACGCGCTACGGGACGGTGCCAGCCTGGCCGAGTTGACCCGCTGGCTCAACGCCAACGGCTTCACGTCGAAGCGCGGGAACTCGTTCGTGTCGTCGCGCGTCAGCGCGATCCTGGCGAACCCCTACTACGCGGGCAAGGTCAAGCTGCCGGACGGGGACGAGTGGATCGAGGGCGAACACGACGCGATCATCACCTGGGACGAGCATCAGCAGATCCTCGCGGACCTCGCGGCGATCAAGAAGTCTCCGGGCGGCAGGGGTGGCCGACACGCCGAGGTGCCCACCCTGCTCAACGGCGGCGTCCTGCGCTGCGCCCATTGCGGCAAGGGTGTGTACCAGCGGGTCTACGCCTCCGGTAAGCGCGACCTGATGTGCGGCAACGTCCGGCTGGCAACCGGCATGTGCGACGCCTGCGGCTTCGACGCCGAGCTTGTCGAGCGCGCGCTACTGGATCACCTGGGGCTGGTCTTCGTGGACCTCCAGGGGTTGATCGACACGCAGACCACGCGGAGGGCCGACGAGCGCGACGTGTTCACCAAGGAGCTTGCGGGCCTGATGGGCGAGCGCGAGCGTCTGGATAAGACGGTCGCGGCGCTGGAAGCCGATTACGTCGCCAAAGTCACCGAGGGCAACACCACCGCCGCCGAAATCGCCAGCAACCAAATCGAGCGGATCGGCGCGGAGCGGGACGCACTCGGCGGTCGCATTGCCGACGCCGAGGCCCGACTGTCCGAGTGGGACGGCGCGGACGAAGCCGACGAAGTTCTGGACTGGTGGACCGAACTGAGCAAGGCGGTCCACGGCGAAATCGTCAACGCGCCGTCCGTGGCCGAGGCCAACGCCGCGCTGCGGAAACACTTCGCCGCGATCTACGTGGACAGCCCGAGGGACGGCAACCCCCGACTGGATTTCGTCCTGCGGGACAAGCCGCCCGGCTCTGATCGGCTGGTGGACTCCCGCCTGTTCGTCCACGACCCCGCAGACGTGGCCGAGGACGGCCGCATGATCCTCACGTTCGAGGGCACCGGGGATGCCGGTGTCAAACCTGTCGGTTCACCTTCATGAAGCGGTTGACCTCGCGCCGCCAGAGGGTGGCGAAGCGGATCTGAGCGGCGCTCACGAAACGACCTCGATCTTCGAGCGCGAGAGCTCGTTGCGGCCGACCAGCGCCAGGTAGGCGTCCTCGAGGTTGGCGACGCCGTAGCGGGCCGCCAGCTCCGCGCTGGTCCCCTCGCCGACGATCTGGCCGTCGTTGATGAAGGCGATCCGGTCGCAGAGCTGCTCGGCCTCCTCCAGGTAATGGGTGGTCAGCAGGATCGTAGTGCCCTCGTCGGCCAGTACCCTGATCAGCTCCCAGAAGTGCCGTCGTGCCTCGGGGTCGAAACCCGTTGTCGGTTCGTCCAGGAAGAGTAGTTCGGGCTTGGCGATGATACCGAGAGCGACGTCGAATCGGCGTCGCTGTCCCCCCGAGAGGTTTCTGACCCGCGAACCGGAACTCGAGGTGAGCCCGACGAGTTGCA
>Ga0190274_10000601_pt1 | contig 21190 bp, 11 predicted proteins | sample Popmic531T_FD_133002 | JGI IMG/M metagenome (GOLD analysis project Ga0190274, IMG submission 133002) | Populus adjacent soil microbial communities from riparian zone of Yellowstone River, Montana, USA - 531 T | ecosystem: Environmental > Terrestrial > Soil > Riparian zone | place: USA: Montana... | reverse complement strand
CTCGCGGAAGGCTATCGCAGCTTCCTGGAGATCGGTCCGCATCCGGTGCTGTCTGGTTCGATCGCGGAGAATGCCGTCGTTCAGGGTATCGGCGTCGAAGTCATCCCGACCTTGCATCGTGAACAACCCGAACGGGTGCAGGTCAGCAAGACGGTCGCCCAGTTTTTCTGCAATGGCGCCAGGCTCGATTGCAGCCAGATGCTGCCGGCCGGCGGCCACGTGCGCCTGCCGACTTATCCGTGGCTGCACGAGCATCACTGGCACGAAACGCCCGCTTCGCGAGCGAGCCGCACCGCCCCCATGTTGCATCCCTTCGTCGCGCGTCGCGTCGACACCATCGTGCCGACCTGGGAAGCCGACGTGGATTGCGCCCGGGCAGATTTTCTCCAGGATCACTGCATTCAAGGAGCGGTGGTATTCCCCGGCGCGGGATACGTCGAAATGGCGCTGTTCGCCGCAAGGCAGTTGTTTGGCCCCGTCGAGATCGTGACTTTCTCCGACCTGGTCTTCGAACGGGCGCTCTATCTATCGCCGGATACACCTCGCACCCTGCGCATCGCGGTCGATCCGGACACCTATCGCTTCAGTATCGCCAGCCGCCTCTACGGCACGGATGGTGCCGACTGGCAAACCCATGCCACCGGCCGCTTCTTCACCACGGCACCCGGGCGTGAGGCACCCGCGTCGCTGATCGAAATCGCGGCTCGCTGCCCCGAGGAAATTGCCGTCGAGCGCTGCTACCGGCACTTCGAGAAGTTGGGCCTGGAGTACGGCCCGACATTCCGCGGCATCGTCGAGCTTCATCAAGGTTCCGGCGAATCGCTCGCGCGCGTGCAACTACCCGCGCAGCTCACGGCAGGCTACGAGGACTACAACATCCATCCGGCGGTACTCGATCTGTGCTTCCAGACACTGGCTGCGGCCCTGCCGTTCGAGGAACAGGATTCTGCAGCGCCCAAGGTGTACATGCCCGTCGGCGTCAAGACCGGACACCTGCACGCCCGGATTCCGCCCAATCCCCGTATCCATGCGCGCATCACCGTGCGTGACGAGCGCGGCATGCGTGGCGACATCACGATGTACGACGAGTCCGGCAAACTGCTGCTCGAGATCACTGATTGCGAAGCACGTGTCCTGGGAGGCGCCGCCGCCCCCTTCACCATCGTGCCACAACGTCTCTACGCTCCACGGTGGGTCTCCGCTCCGCCGGTAGTTAGCGAACCCGGTCTCCAGCCGGGCTACTGGCTCATCTTCGGCGGGCAACCCCGGTTCGCCGACCAGGTCGCCCGCGCCTTCATCTCCGCCGGTCATCGGCCGCTGCGCGTAGAAGCCCGGTCCGCGACCGAAATCTCTTCCGATGTGGAAATCGTCGATGCGTGCAGCGAGGCCAGCTGGTCGGATCTGCTGCGGCGTATCCCTGCCGATCGACCCCTGCTCGGCTGTGTGCAGCTCGACCTGTGCCGTGGCTTTCCGCAAGACGATCCGTCCATCGACGACATCAATCGAGCGCTCACGGCCGGATGCCTGACGACGCTCAACATCACCAAGGCGCTGGCAGCACTGACCACTGTCGAAAAGCCGCGCCTGTGGATTGCGAGCTGCGGCGCGCAAGCCGTATCCGCGGACGAACGCTGCAACCCGTTCGCAGCGCCGGTCTGGGGCTTGGGCCGCGTGATCGGCCATGGAGAGCATGTCGATCTGTGGGGCGGCATCGTCGATCTGCAGAGCCTGTCCCAGGATGACGCGAACCATCTCGTTGCCGAGTGCCTCGGCGGCGATGCAGAGGATCAACTCGCCTGGCGCGATGGAGAGCGCTTCATGTTGCGACTGACGGAATGCGACACCGCGGAGGAATTGCCGGTGCCGCCTTCGCTGCGCAGTGACGCCAGCTATCTCATCACCGGTGGCCTGGGCGCACTCGGCCTCGAGATCGCGCGCTGGATGGTGCACCGAGGTGCGCGCCACCTGATCCTGGCGGGGCGTGAAGGACTGCCGCCACGCGAGGAGTGGAGCGCCTTGCCGAAGGTCCACCCCGCACAAGCGCGCATCGCCGCCGTGTGCGAGCTCGAGCAACTCGGAGCCAATGTGCACGTCGAGCGCATGAACGTGGCCGATCCCGCGTCCGTGGAGTCGCTGCTGACCCGCATTCGTTGTTCACGTCGCCCGCCGCTGCGCGGCGTAGTGCACTCGGCCGGCGTCGCGCATCCCAAACTACTCAGCAAGATCGACAACGACGAGTTCCTGGCCGTCATGCCTGCCAAGGTGTTTGGCGCATGGAATCTGCACCAGGCACTGCGAGGCGCTTCCCTCGATTTCTTCGTGCTGTTCTCCTCGGTGGCCTCCACCGTCATATCCATGGGCCAGGGCAACTATGCCGCTGCTAATGCCTTCCTCGACGCCCTTGCGCTGCGGCGCCGAGCTGAAGGCTTGCCGGCGCTCAGTGTCAACTGGGGACCGTGGGGCGATGTGGGCATGGCAACGCAGCTGGATCTGATCACACACTTCCAGGACCGCGGGTTCTTCCCGATGACCTCCGCGCAAGGCTGCGAAGCGCTGGGAAGAATGATGGGCGGACGGCTCTCGCAGGCGCTGGTGCTGGGCGCTCACTGGACCCGGGTCGGCGAAAGCATGCCCCTGGGCATTGCCGCGCCGATGCTCGAGCAGCTCATCGCCGCGGAGCGCGAGCGGGATCGCCACGCTCCGACGGAAGCCGCGACGGCAAATATCCTGGAGGCGTTCGCGGAGTGTGCCGACCCGGACGCGCGCATGGAATTGCTCATCGGTCACGTGCGCAACCTCGCTTGCAAGGTGTTGCGCATCGAACCGGCGAAATTGCGCGACGACGATCCGCTCAACAATCTCGGGCTCGATTCGATGATGGCGATCGAATTGAAGAATCGCATCGAGCAATCGCTCAAGACCCCCATCGCCATCGTCGATCTGCTGCGCGGCGCCAGCGTCAAGACAATCGCAGCCAGTGTCGGCGAGGAACTTCAGGGTCGCCTGCTGGCGGACAGCGACACCGAGGTCGCGGCACTCGCAGCGGACATCTCCGAACTGAATTCAGCGCAGCTCGATGAGCTGCTGCAAGACGCTTAAAGGCGAGGCCTAACATGGAACAGTTAAAGACACGCATTCAGACCCTCAGCCCGCAACAGCGGCGGGCTCTCAAGCAACTGCTGCGCGATCGCGGCAGCGGCAAGGGCGAGCACGCGCCGCTCGAGGGAGCTACCTACCCACTCTCGCCTCCGCAGCAGCGATTGTGGCTGTTGTCGCAGCTCGACGGCGCAAGCAGCGCCTACAACATCCCCGGATGTTTCCAGCTCACCGGCGCCATCGACCACGATGCGTTGACGGAAGCGCTGGCCGAAATGCAGCAGCGGCATGAAATCCTGCGCACGACCTTCTACACTGATGGCGAGGGTCGCCCGATGCAGCGCGTAGCGGAGCTGCAGGCCATCGATTTTCAAAGACTGCCGAGCGGTGCCGCACCCACCGGATCCGACGCCGAGATCGCCGCCAACGTCCGCGAGGTGCTGCTGCAGCCGTTCGACCTCACGGCAGGGCCCGCATGGCGCGCGCGCCTGCTGTCGCTGGATGCAACGCGATCCGTGCTCATCCTGAGCTTTCACCACCTGGTGTTCGACGGCTGGTCGTTAGGCGTCTTTGCCAGCGAGCTCTTCGCTAACTATACGCGGCTGATCGGCGGCAGCGATGCCGAGCTGCCGGAGCCGAAGTACCAGTACCGGCACTACGTGGGCTGGCGGCGCGGCCATGACAGCGAGGCACAGCTGGCGCGCGAGACGCAATTCTGGCGCGGTGCCTTGGCAGGCGAACTGCCCGTGCTCGAATTGCCGGCGGACAAGGCGCGACCGCGCATCAACAGCTACCGCGGCTCCATCCACAAATGTGTGCTGTCGCGCGAAGTGTTCGACACGCTCAAGTCGCTCGCGCGACGCGCAGGCACCACTCCCTACGTCGCCTTCATGAGCCTTCTCAAGGTGCTCCTGTATCGCTACACCGGGCAGACCGATCTCATCGTGGGCACGCCGGTTTCCGGACGCGAGCGGGCCGAAGATGCGTCCTTGATCGGCGCATTGATCAACACTCTGCCGATCCGCAGCCGCCTCGATCCGCAGCTCGGCTTTCGCGAGATGCTGGGGCGCGTGCGAACCGCCAGCCTCGATGCGTTCGCTCATCAGTTGCTGTCTTTCGATGCCATCGTGGAGGCGGTAAACCCTTCGCGCTCGTCCGGCTGCAATCCCGTTTTCCAGGTGCTCTACACCTATCAGAACGCACTGCCGTCAATCGCAACAGGCGAGTTGCAAGTGCAGTACATGGATGTGGATTGCGGTACTGCCAAGTTCGACCTGTCATTGGACGTGTTCGAAGGCGTCGACGGACCGACCTGTATTTTCGAATACAGCTCGGACTTGTTCACTGCCGAGCGCATCGAGCGCATGGCGCGACATTTCGCGCAACTGGCGCAATCGATCTGTGCCGCGCCGGATGCGCCGATCAATCAATTGCGGCTCCTCACCGAGGAGGAAATCGCGACCACCTATGCTTGTTTGCAGGCTCCCGCCGTCGAAGTGCCCTACACCGATTTCGTTTCGCTGTTCGCACGACGAGCCCTGGCGCGGCCAGACAACTGCGCCGTGCGGGATGGAGATAGCTCGGTGACCTATGCCGAGCTCGACGCACAGGCCAACCGTATCGCCCACGTCCTGATCGCTCGCGGCGTGGGTGCGGGTTCGGTAGTCGGCGTGTGCATGGCGCGGTCGCCCGAGCTGATCGCCGCCCTGGTGGGCGTGATGAAGACCGGCGCCGCATTCGTGGCGCTGGATCCCAGCTATCCGCCGGAGCGTCTGGCGTTCATCGCGGCCGACGCGGGCATCTGCAGTCTCATCCGCAACGATCGCAGCCTCCAGGCTTCGGCACGCATCAACGTGCCGGTCCTGAATATCGAGAATGCGGAATCACTTGCAAGCCTGCCGGCCACGGCGCCGGCGTGCAAAGTCATCGATGCGGATTCCCTGGCCTACGTCGTCTACACCTCCGGCACCACCGGCCAGCCCAAGGGCGTGATGATCACGCATCGCAACTGGACGAATGCGTACGCGGGGTGGGAGCGCGAGTACGACCTCGAGAACATGCACGCACATCTGCAGATGGCGAGCTTTTCCTTCGACGTGTTCTGCGGCGACCTGATCCGCGCGCTCGGTTCGGGAAAGACCCTGGTGCTGTGCCCGCACGAGCTGTTCGCCGCGCCCGACAAACTACATGCCTGGATGAAACAGGCGAATACCGATTTCGCCGAGTTCGTTCCCGGCGTGTTTCGCAACCTGGCCGACCACCTGCTGACCACTGGCAAGCGGCTGGATTTCATGCAGATCCTGGTCGTGGCTTCGGACAGCTGGTACGTCGGCGAGTACCGCCGTTATCGCGCGCTGCTCTCGGCACAAGGGCGACTCGTCAATTCGTATGGCATTTCTGAAACCACGATCGACAGCACCTGGTTCGAAAGCTCCGTCATCGACTATGCGGATGGCGCGCTGGTGCCGATCGGCAAACCATTCCCCAACGTCGCGGTGTTCGTGGCGGACGAAAACCTGCAGTTGTTGCCGGCTGGCGTCACCGGTGAAATCTGCATAGCCGGCGCTGGCGTCAGCCGTGGCTACATCAATCGTCCGGATCTCACTGCGCAAAAATTCATCGTCCGAACGCTGTTGGCCGGCGAAGCGCCGGTGCGCCTGTATCGCACCGGCGACCTCGGCCGCATGCGCAGCGACGGCAGCCTTGAACTCATCGGACGTCGTGATACCCAGATCAAGATCCGCGGCATGCGCGTGGAGCTGGGCGAAATCGAAACGCTGCTGCGCGACAAGCTGGGCCTGGTACAGGACTGTGCAGTCACGATTTACGAGGACGTGAAGGGCAATCGGCGCATCGTGGCCTACGTGGTCGAAAAAACCGCCGCGGTCGAGATCGACCAGAAACTTTTCAATGCGCAGCTTGCGGAGCACCTGCCGGCGTACATGCTGCCGGCCGCATACGTGAAGATCGGACAGCTGCCGCTGTCACCCAACGGCAAGGTGGATAGGCGGAAGTTGCCCGCCTATGACGAAGATGCGAACAGCTCCGCTGGCAGCTTCGTCTCGCCACGAACCTTGAGCGAGGAGATGCTGGCGACGATCTGGACTCACGTTTTCAATCTCCCACGAGTCGGCGTCAACGACAGCTTCTTCGAGCTCGGTGGCCACTCTCTGCTGGCATTCCAGATCGTGGCGCGCATTCGCGAAGCATTCCGGGTCGATCTGCCGCTGCAGGCGTTGTTCGAACATCCGACCATCGCCGGGCTCGCCGGCGTCATCAGCGACATGCAGGGCAAGCGCGAGCAATACGACGACGCCGTCAACTCGCTGCCGACGATAGTCCCGGATCCGGCGTCGCTGCACGAGCCGTTTCCGCTCACCGAAGTGCAGCAGGCCTACTGGCTGGGACGCCACGAGATATTCGAGTTCGGCAACGTCACCACGCACAGCTACGATGAGATCGAAACGACTCGACTCGACGTGGCGCGCTTCCAGCAAGCGTGGAATCGCGTGATCGCGCGGCACGACATGCTGCGCGCCATCATCCTTGCTGACGGCACGCAGCAGATCCTGCGGAGCGTGCCTGTCTACGAAATTCCCGTGCTGGATCTGCGCCACTGCGATGCCCGGGAAACCGATAACGGCATCGAGCAGGTGCGCGCCGAGTTGTCCCACCAGCAGTTGAACGTGCATTCCTGGCCGGTGTTCGAAGTACGAGTGACCTTGATGAGCGAGCAGCGCGCACGGATTCACTTCAGCAGTGACGCGCTGATATTCGATGTCTGGAGCTTCGTCATCATGGTCGAGGATCTGATCAAACTGTACCTCGAGCCGGACGCGGTGCTGCCCAAGCTCGAACTCTCGTTCCGCGACTACGTGCTGGCCGAGGAAGGCGTCCGGAAGACTGAACGCTATCGCAAGGCGCTCGACTACTGGCGCGACCGCGTGGCAACGCTGCCGCCCGCGCCACAACTCCCCTCGGCGATGGATACGGCATTGGTGAAGAAGCCGCACTTCACGCGCCTGCATGCCGAGCTGCCGCCGGCAGCCTGGGAACGATTGAAGAAGAAGACGGTGCGTGCCGGCCTGACGACCACCGGGTTGTTGTTAGCGGCCTATGCCGAGGTACTCGCGGCCTACAGTCGTGAGCCGGCCTTCTCTCTCAACCTGACCTTTCTGAACCGCCACCCCCTGCATCCGCAGGTCAATGACATCGTCGGCGAGTTCACGTCGCTCACGCTGCTCAGCGTCGACCAGTCGGTGGCAAAGAGTTTCGTCGAGCGCGCACGTAAAGTGCAGGCAGATCTGTGGCACGACCTCGAGCACCACGACATCAGCGGAGTCCAGGTGCTTCGCGATCTCACCCGCGCTCACGGCGGCGCAACGCGCGCCAAAATGCCAGTGGTATTCACCAGCGCGCTGGTCGTACCGATCCCGAAGCTCAAACCGGAATTTCCCCTGGTCCCGGTCTACGGCGTGACGCAAACGTCGCAGGTATGGCTCGATTGCGGCGTCTGGGAAGAAGGCGGCGCACTGCAGGCCAATTGGGACGTGGTGCTCGATGTATATCCGCCGGGCCTGATTCAGGAAATGTTCGCGGCGTTCTGGGGGCTGGTGCAGCGCCTGTCCAACGAAGACGCTGTCTGGCAGGAGGCGATCGTCGTTCACCAGATCGCCAGCGAGACCGCGGCGGCCGCGGGCCCCGTTGAATCGGGCGCGGTATCGACCGCAACACTCGACTCACTGTTCCTCGAAAGCCTGTCGCATACGCCGAACGCACTTGCGATCATCACGCCCACACTCGAGCTCACTTATCAGGAGCTCGGCGAGCGGGCGGCCTGGGTTCGTCGGCGCCTCGATGAGATCGATGTGCCGAAGGGCCAGCTCGTCGCGATCGCGATGTTCAAAGGGTGGGAACAGGCGGCAGCGGCGTTGGGCATCATGAATGCAGGCGCCGCGTATATGCCGGTCGATCCGGCACTGCCGGACGAGCGCATGCGCGTGCTGTTCGAAGAAGGCCGAGTCGCAGCGATCATCACCACGGCTGACCTCGCCGAGCGCTGCGGCTCGCTGTGCGACCAGCCGGTCATCGTATTGCACGAGCACTGCCACGCCAATCCCGAACAGCTGTTCCTGGAAGGCGTCTCGGAGCCCACCGACATTGCCTACGTCATTTTCACCTCCGGCTCCACGGGCAAGCCGAAGGGCGTGGTGATCGACCATCGCGGCGCCGTCAACACCATCCTCGACGTCAACGAGACCATGGCGATCAGCGCGAGCGACAGAGTGCTGGCGTTGTCGTCCCTGAGTTTCGATTTGTCGGTGTATGACCTGTTCGGGTTGTTAGCCGTCGGCGGCGCGGTGGTGATACCGGATCCAGAACGCCGGCTCGATCCTGCCCACTGGGCGGACCTGATCGATTCATTTGGAGTGACGGTGTGGAATTCCGTTCCGGCGCTCTGCGGCTTGATGGTGGATTTCCTGGAGAACACTGCCGCGAGCAGCGACACGATCCGCCACGTCATGCTGAGCGGAGACTGGATCCCGGTGAACCTGCCGGGGCGGATTCGCAACTCGATGCCCGGCGCAAAGGTGACGAGCCTGGGAGGCGCGACGGAGGCGTCGATCTGGTCGATCTGGTATCCGGTGAACGATGTTCCTGCTGACTGGACCAGCATTCCGTATGGCAAGGCGATGCGCGCGCAAGAGATGCACGTGCTCGATCATCGCCTGCAGGAATGTCCGACCTGGGTAACGGGTGAGTTGTACATCGGCGGCATCGGACTCGCGCTCGGCTATTGGGGCGACGAGGAACGCACCGCACGCGCATTCATCACCCAACCGCATACGGGCAAGCGCCTGTATCGCACGGGAGACCTCGGCCGGCGGCTGCCCGACGGGAACATCGAATTCCTCGGACGTGAAGACCAGCAGGTCAAGGTCCAGGGTCATCGCATCGAGCTGGGCGACATCGAAGCGGCCTTGCTCCGGCATCCTGCCGTGCGCGATGCGGCTGCAGTCTGCCAGGGCGAACGCCACGGCGAAAAACGCCTCGGAGCGTTCTACTGCGTGCACCCCGAAAGCGAACTCGACGCAACGGCGCTGCGGGAATTCCTGCTGAAGCAGTTGCCCGAGTACATGGTCCCGCACAGCCTGCTGGTGCTGGACGCGCTGCCGCTGAGTTCCAACGGCAAAGTGGATCGCAAGGCGCTGCCCACCTTCAAAGCCGCGGCAGAACCTGTGGCCAATCATGTGCCGCCCCGCGATGCCGTGGAGGCCACAGTGCTCGAGATCTGGAAAGCGATCTTCGGGGACGCGCCCATGGGCGTGGAGCAGAACTTCTTCGCCGCCGGCGGCGACTCGATGATGGCGATCAAACTACTTGGCGCACTGCGCCTGCGGCTGAAAGCGCCGTTCGAGCTCAAGGACGTATTCCTGCACCAGACGATCGCCGCGCAAGCGGCTCGAGCGCAGGTCCTGAAAATCAATCTGAACATGGAGATGCCAGTATGTTAGCTGAATTGGAACGCGCGCCGGTCCGGGCTGTCGTGCACAAGCACGCAGCGTTCGAACCACGCAGGGAAACATCCTTGCCCATCGTAAGCCTGCTCGGACTGCACAAGAGCTACCGGCAAGGGCACAGCGTCGTGCAGGCGCTGCGCGGTGTCGACCTGCACATCGAGACCGGCGAGATGCTGGCGATCTGCGGTCCTTCGGGCAGCGGCAAATCGACTCTTCTCAACATCATCGGGCTGCTCGACGAGCCGGATATGGGCGAGATGGAAATCGACGGCCGGCGGTTGGGCGAGCTGAGCTCGCGAGCCAAGGCCGATCTGCGCAGCAGCGCGATCGGTTTCATCTTCCAGAGCTTCAACCTGGTCCCGGTGCTGACGGCGCTCGAGAACGTCATGCTGCCGCTGCGACTGCGTGGCAAGACGACGAAAGCCGATGAGGCGCGTGCCGAACAGTTGCTGCGCACGGTCGGTCTGCAGGACCAGATCCGGACCTATCCGGATCGCATGAGCGGCGGGCAAAGGCAGCGCGTCGCGATCGCCCGCGCGCTGATCACCCGCCCCAAGTTGCTCATTGCCGATGAGCCCACCGCCAATCTGGACACGGAAAACAGCCTGATGGTGATGGAACTGCTGGCCAGGTTGCGCAGCGAGCAGAGCGTGACCTGCGTGTTCTCCACGCACGACCACCGCATCCTGAAACACATGAGCCGCATCGTCTCCCTGCGCGACGGCCGTATCACCCTCGGAGATCTGTGACATGCACTTACTACTTCTCGCCATGCGCAACATCGCGCGCAATCTCCGCCGCAGCATCGTGACGGTCGCCGCGGTCGCCGTTGGATTGATCGCGCTGAACCTGTTCGGCGGATACATCGTCAACACCTACGCCGGGCTCAAACTACAGGCCATCTCGGGAGAGCGCCTCGGCCATCTCACGATCTACAAGCGCGGCATGCTGCTGGAAGGAAAGCTGCACCCGAAGCGATACATGTTCGATGCCGCCGAGAGTTCGCGCCTGGCCAATATCGTTCGCTCCGCGGGCGGCGTGAAGCTGGTCTCCCCTCGCCTGTCGATCAGTGGCATCGCCGCCGCCTCCAACGGGCGGGCATCCTCGATCTTCATCGGTGAGGCGATGGTGCCCGAGGACATGGCAACCCTGCGCGGCGAACTGCAGGAGGGCGCCGGTGGCTCGCTGACGCCGGGCAAGAATTACGGCATCGCGGTGTCCGAAGATCTCGCGAAGTTGCTGGATTACAAGCTCGGCGACACGATCACCCTGCTCAGCAGCACCATCGACGGCCAGGCCAATGCCCTCGATGGACAGATCGTCAGTCTGTTCAATACCGGCAACGCCGCGACCAACGACAAATACCTGCTGCTGCCGCTCACGTTCGCGCAGAACCTGCTCGATACGCAGCGCGTGGAACGCTTCGTGGTATTGCTCGACGACGCTGCGCTGACCGATTCCAAGCGAACCGAGCTCGGTACGCGCCTGAAGGACGCGGGCTTCGACGTGGAGATCAAGACCTGGCAGGAGCTTTCCAGCTTCTACCGGCAGGTGCGCGGGCTCTTCGACATGATCTTCAGCTTCATCGCGTGCATCGTCTTCGTGATTGCGGCGCTGAGCATCGCCAACACCATTTCCATGACGGTGGTCGAGCGCACCCGCGAAGTGGGTACGTTGCGTGCCCTCGGCCTGGGGAAGCCGGGCGTGGTCGGGTTGTTCGCCACCGAAGCCGGTTGGCTGGCGGTCGTCGGCACCCTCGTGGGATTGTTAGGCACCGTGGGATTTGCCTGGCTGATAAACAGTTCCAACCTGTCCTACGTGCCTCCCAATTCTTCTTATAGCGTGGCGCTGCTGGTCGATCTCGATTGGGTACGCATCGCGGCGGTGTCGATAGCGGTCATCGTCCTTGCGCTCGCAGCGGCGGTGCTGCCCTCGCTACGCGCTGCGCGCCGCGGCATCGTCGATGCCCTGGCACACACGTGAACCTTGCAAACACTGAAGGAAGCAATGACATGAAAACTCAATCTCTGTTTGCATCGTTCGCCTGCGCAGCGCTGCTGTTCTCGCCGGCCATCAGCCAAGCGGCGAGCCCCGCACCGGACGGCGAGGAAATCCTCGCCGCGACCGATAAAGTGCGTGGCGGTGGCGTGCCAGGCGTGCAGTGGGACCTGAAAATCGTCACCACTGATCTGGATGCCGACAGCGGCTCCCTCGAACGCAGGCTGCAGGTCCGGGCCGCAGTCGACAACAGCGTCGCCGAAACCACCTACCCGCCGCGCGCCGCGGGCGGCCGCCTGCTGCAGCTTGGAAGAAACATGTGGTATGGCCGTCCGGATCTTCAGCGTCCCATCTCGATTTCCAGCCGGCAGAAGATGATCGGGCCGGCCGCCAATGGCGACATCGCCGCGACTAACTACCGCAAGGACTACGACGCCACGTTACTGCGTGAAGAGGACGTCGAGGGCGAACCCGCCTACGTGCTGGACCTGATCGCCAAGAACAAGTTCTGCACCTACGATCGCATCGTCTACTGGGTATCGAAGGCGCGCATGGTGCCGCTCAAGGCGGAGTTCTACACCGTGTCGGGCAAGGTGCTCAAAACCGCGACGTTCGAGAGCGAAAACACCATCCTCGTCGACGGCGAGAAGCTGCCTTTCGTGAGCCGCATGGTGATCCAGGATGCGATCAATAGTGAGAGCGTCTCGACGCTCGAATATACGAACCTGAAGGTGCGCCCCTTCGGCCCCGATGTCTTCAGTGTCGCCTCGCTCTCGAGATAGTCAGACCCATGAAGCCCAACCCGACATCCGGCGACCGCATGCCTTCCGGTCCTTTCAACCGGCATAGTGCCTGGCCCATCATGGTCACGGTTGCATTGCTGAGCATCCCGGTTGCGCTCGCTGCGCAGGAAGCGCCTGCCACGTCGGGCGACGACACCGGGACCCAGGACTCACCGCCGACGGTCAGCGAGACGGATGGCGAGACGGACCAGGATGCGCACTTGCGCATGCGAACTCAGACGTTGCTCTACGGCACTTTCATCACGCCGCAGTCATCCAGCCCTTTCAACCCGGGCAATCGCCTCGCGACGCTTCCATCAGACGAGATCAATGCCGACTTGCGAATCGACCTGTCCGCGAGTGCGCGGGCGTGCACAGCCTATGCCAATCTGCGCGCCGGCTACGACTACGTGCTCGATGCAGATCCCGAACCTCGCACGTCCGATCGCAGCGAATTCTTTCTCAATGCAGGCGGTTTGCGTTGCGAGGTGGGCAAGGGGGTGTTTCTCAGCGCCGGACGCGAGGTGCTGCAATGGGGAAGCGCTACTTTACTCTCGCCGAGCAACCCTTTGTTCGTAGACACGGGCAAGACAAATCCCCTGTCGGATATCTACGGCAAAGACATTGCCCAGATGACCTGGTACGCCAACGAGAGACTGACATTCAGTGTGCTGCACAACTTCGCCGTCGGCAGCCGCGATCCGGATCAGCAGAATTTCTCGCCGCTCACCGCTGCCAAGCTCGACTGGATCGGTAACAGCACCAGCGGTGGAGCCATCCTCTCCAGGGACCAGGACGGAAAATCGCGACTCGGTCTGTACGGCACCTACACATATTCAGATGCCCTCCTCGTCTACGCCGATGTCGCAGTCGGCCGTGGCCATTCCGGCTGGTTTCCTTTGCAGGATTCCACAGGCGCATGGCGCTTCGAACAAACAAAACTGGATGACGACTTTCTCTACACCAGCCTGCTGGGTGGCGCCTACACCTTTGAGTCGGGATGGTCGCTCACCGCCGAGTGGCTCACAGGCAATGAAGGCTATGACCGCAACGAGCGGCGCGACTACCTCGAGGCGGTGAACCAGGCATCCAATAACTTTCTCTCGACTCCCGGCAGGAGCGCTCAACTGCTCGGTACCTCGCTCGCCAACGGCCAGCGCTACCTCGGTTCCGATTACGTGTTCCTGCAGATCCTGCGCAGCGAGTGGAATGACAAAGCCGACGTGGCGCTGCGCTGGACCGGCGCCCTCGGAACAGGTTCGGGACAGGCTCTCTCGGCTTCAGTGACTTACTACGTCACGCCTTCCCTGCAGACATTTTTCATCGGCACTCGCGCCAGCGGCGGTGCCGACTCGGACTTCGGTCGTCTCATCGAGGATTCGATGCTCGTCGGACTGCGCTTGTATTTCTGAAGGACATAACATGAACGCATCGCTGAAACATTTCTCGCCCGCGCTACGGTGTCCCCCGGGCAACGAGGCCTATCTGTTTCCATTGCGATCCGGAGGCGCGAAAAAAAGCCGCATGCAGATCTTTCTGTTTCCTTACGCGGGCGCCAGCGCTGCAATCTTTCGCGGCTGGGCCGCGCGGTTCGACGATCGTTTCGAGTTGATCGCGATTCAGTTGCCCGGCCGCGCCAACCGATTGGCCGAACCACCCCTGACCGATCATCGCCAGCTCTTCGAGGAAGTCACCGATGCCATCATCGGGCGACTCGGAGCCGCGCGCTTTGCGTTCTATGGACACAGCATGGGAGCGCTGCTCGCCTTCGAAGTGACCTTGGCGCTTGCACGGCGCGGCGCCCGGCAACCGGAGTGCCTGTTCCTCTCCGGACGCAAGCCTCCACATCTGCCGGTTACCCGTGTGCCCGTCGAACACATGAGCGATGGCGAATTCCTCGACGAACTGAAACGAATGGAGGGTACGCCGCCGGAATTGCTGGCTAACGAGGAGCTCATGCAATTGCTGCTGCCGACCGTCAAGGCTGATTTCGCGCTTCTCGATGGCTGGCATGCGAAGCAGTACGCCTGGCCCGCACGCCCGTGCATTTCCTTGCCGCTCTATGCCATGGCCGGCAGGCGCGATACCCATTGCCGGCCGGATCAGGCGAGCGGCTGGCAAGCCTATACGCGAGGACCGTCGGAAGTACTCGAATACAACGGCGGGCATTTTTTCCTGCAAAGCCATGAAGCGCAGGTGACGCGAGACACCTGCGAACGTCTCGAATCATTTCTGGGAGGCGCATGAGATGAACGAGATATGGCCCGCTCTCTATACGCGTGCAGTCGTGCTGGCCGCCACCGAAACGTTGTCTCGACCGCTGCTCGTGTCGGCAATCCTGCGCCATGAGTCCCTGGCCGCCGCGCTCAGTCATTGGCTGGCGACGCGCATGGACGGTCCACCGCCAGGATATGCAACGATTCGACGACTGATCGGCGCGGCCTATCAGGACGATGAGCTTCTCGCTCGCAAGTCATCCGCCGACCTGCAGGCCATTCTCGACCGGGATCCTGCGTGTAACTGTCTGTGTTCCGCGTTTCTCTTCTACAAGGGATTTCACGCGCTGCAAATCCATCGTGCGGCACATTGGCACTGGATGCACGGGCAGCACTTCGCCGCCAGGCTTCTGCAGCATCGCATGGCAGAAGCACTGAGCATCGACATCCATCCGGCCGCGCAAATTGGCTCGGGAATATTCCTGGATCACGGCACCGGCTTCGTCACCGGCGAAACGGCGGTCATCGGCGACAACGTCAGCCTCATGCATGGAGTCACTCTGGGCGGCACGGGAAAGCATCAGGGCGATCGTCACCCGAAAATAGCTTCGGACGTGAGCATCGGTGCCGGCGCCATCGTGCTCGGAAACATTCACGTCGGCCGAGGCGCGCGTATCGGCGCCGGGTCGGTCGTCCTCGATTCTGTTCCAGCGGCGCGGACCGCAGTCGGCGAGCGGGCGCGTCTCGTGCGCCCTGTCGCGGTGGAAGATTCTGCAGTCGTTGCATGAAACCCATGGAGAAGAAAATGCAGATCGATGAACCGCAGAACTACCTGGACGCTCTCGCAGATCTCATCCACGCGCCGCCGACGCTGTCCGAGGTGCGGCTGCTCGAAGAGCTTTGCGCCATGGATACCCAGTCTTTGAATCGGCAAGGCGTTCAGCGAGCGCAGCTATGGGTGGCGGATTATTTGTCGAAGCTGGGTTTCGAGATTTCCCTGACTCCCGGCGATGACCGCTTTGCTGATTTGCTGGTCGCAGAGCGCACCGGACGCAGCGACCAGTTCATTTCCCTGATCACTCACACCGACACCGTATTGCCCAACTGGAGCAAGCTGCGGTTCGACAGTCATGCCCGCGCTTTCGGGTCGGGCGTCATCGACGACAAAGGCGGAGTCGTCGTGGGCCTGACCGCCTTGCAAAGGCTGCTGAAATACGACAATGACGCGGCGTATTCCCTGCGCTTCATCTGCTCCCCGAACGAGGAAGTAGGCTCGATCGGCTTCACGGAAAAGTATCGCGAGCTGGCCAGGGACACGGCCATCGCCCTGGGGCTCGAGCCCGCACTCGACTCGGGCAACATCATTCATCAGCGGCGCGGCAATCGATGGTACGACATCGACATCGAGGGCCAGGAGGCGCACGCCGGACGCAGCAAAGGCGAGCACGGCAACGCCGCTCATGAGATGGCCGAGAAGATCCAGGCCCTGGCGCGTCTGAACGAACCCGATGAAGAGGTCAACGTGAACGTCGGCCACGTTCACGCCGGAAGAGATCTGCACAACGTCATCTGCGGACACGCGCACATCAAGCTCGACACGCGATTTCCAAGCGCCGCCACTCGCGACCGGCTTCATCAGGACATCGATCGCATCCTGCGCACGCCAGGAGATGCACGCCTGTGTGGTCGCGTTCCCGCACGCGTCCGCTATTCGATCGTCGATGACTGCCCGCCTTTCTCGTTGACGGAACGCTCGCAACAGATGGCGAACTTCCTGGCGCATTCGATCAGCGAGATCGAAGGACGCCGCATCCTGTCCCAGGCCTCTGGTGGTGCCGGCGACGTGAACTATCTCAGTACCGATTGCAACCTGGTGCTCGACGGATTGGGCCCGGTCGGCGGACTCATGCACACGGAAGGTGAATTTCTGTACGTCAACACTTTGAGGACGCGCTCGTCGGCGCTGGCGCAACTGTTGCGCTACCTGCAATTTCACACGCTCGGACGGGAGCCCGCCGCGGCGTAACCAGTTAAAGAGATCACCGAGTCGAGGCTGCCATGGACTTTCGAAAAGGAAACGATAGAACGAAGTACGTCATGGTCCTGATCGCCGTTTTCGTGGCGCGCGCGACGCTGGCGCAGGAGGTGACGTGCGACGCGCACACGCCGCACGAACTGAGCGCGGTGCTCACCGTCGCCGTCGGCCTGAACGATGCCGTGGCCACTACCAGAATCGCGGCCCCACACTACTTCGAGCTGCACGCGATGTCCGAGCACTACGAGGAGCGCCAGGCGCTGCCCTGTGCCGCCGCCGCCGCGGGACTGCTCGAGAACACGCCCGATGACGAACTCGCACGCGCGCTGCTCGAGTTCGCCGCGAAGCGCGCGAGCTCCACTTCCGAGATCCTGCCGCGGTCGCTGGCGCGATTCCTCTCGTCGCAGCCGGCAGCGTTTTCGCAGGCGCTGCGCGGGCTGTCCTCGGCCGATCGCTGCGCGGTCGTCGAAACGGCTGCCGATGCGGCGCACGCGGCGGAGCATGACGGCGTCGTCGCACTTCTCGAGCGGCAGCACTGCCACGTGCCAATCGCGAAGCCGGCGAACGAATCGCAGCGCAATCGCGCGCGTGCCCGTCCGGATCCCGGGCGCCGTGAGTCGCGGCCGCGCTTCGCGCGCGCGGCACCCGCGGCCGCCAGCCCGCTCGTATTGCAACCTTTACCCACCTCGGCCTTTTCGGGCTGATCGACTCACTGGAGCGCAAATGAAACCGACGAACGATCTAGATTCTCTTCCGCCGCCGACGAATCCGTTGTACTGGCACGGCAATGGCCGACGCGCCGGTAGATTGGGCCTCACCGAGCTCTACTCGGAGCGCCTCCAATTGACCAACCTGCTCCGTCTCACCGATCCGAGCTCGCGAATGCACCAGCGCGCGAGGGAGCGTTTGGTCGAGATCGAAATGAGTGACCAGGCCTGACTATCGACCTTCAGCTCGCCAGTCGCGAGTGGCGTGGAATGAGCTTGCGACCGACGGTGGCCAGCAAACATGGGGCATCCATGCGTGTACCTGCGGATCGCGGCTGTACATCACTTGCTCCTGGTGTGGTTGCAGCTAAGAATAGCCACCCATGACAGCCGAGCAATAATCGGCGCGCGCAGCCGAAACCGGCTGGACTGCGTATCAGGCGGGGCACTATGACTGACGGATCATCGATCTCGGCGCTGGCCAGGAAACCCATCGACCGGCTGGAGCAGCTCGACGTCGACACATATTTTTCCCGCTACCACGACAAGCGTCCGTTCGTCTTCGGCAATTACGCCGCGAAGTGGCGTTGCTTCGAACACTGGAATATCGAGTACTTTCGCAAGCGCGTCGGTTCGCGCACGGTGCTGCTGTGGAGCAACGAACGCGGCGTCTACAATTTCAGGGATTCTCCGGAGTCCGGTGCCGTGCAGAAACTGACCGTCCCGTTCTCCCTGGCGCTCGATCGCATCGCCAATCCGGACGCGGGGCGGCGCTACTACATAAAACAGCCCTTGATCATGGAGTTTCCGGAATTGCTCGAGGATCTCGTGCTGCCGCATTTCATTCCTCAGAAACATGATCTGCGGACGCTCAATCTGTGGATGGGCGCGGACCACACGGTTTCGAGCCTGCACTACGATCTGCCGCAGAATTTCCTGGTGTTGCTGCGCGGCACCAAGCAATTCCTGATGTGCTCTCCGGCGGACTCGCCGCTGCTCTACCAGAATAGCGGCGAGAAATTCCCGCAGATGAGCCGCTGCAATCTCGAGAACTACGACGAGCGACTTTTTCCAGACGTGCGGCGCGTGGAGTTCGGTTCGGCCGAACTATCCGCGGGCGACATGATTTACATACCCTCGCGCTGGTGGCACCACGTCACCTCATGGGGCTTCAACATCGCGCTGAGCTTCTCGTGGGAGCAGCGTGCCGGCCTCGGGATGCAACCCGCGATGACAAAATAGACGCGGCCGGCTCAGATCGTGCCGACTTCTTCCGGCTCCAGTCCTTCCGCTTTCTGTTTGCGATCCTCGTCTGCGATGGACAATTGAATTGCCAGTCTGCTGATGGTCGGCGATTCGAACAGGTCACGCAGAGTGAGATTGATTTTGAGGGACTGCTGGATGTTGGCGATGAGGATCATGGCGAGCAGGGAGTGGCCGCCGAGCAGGAAGAAGTTGTCGTGGACGCCGATGCGTTCGAGCTTGAGGACTTCCTGCCAGAGCAGGACCAGGGAGTGCTCGAGGGGTGTGCGGGCGGCGAGGTATTCGACGACGGTGGCGAGGGTGGGATCGGCGGCCGGCAGCGCGTTGCGATCGACTTTGCCGGCGGGCGTGCGGGGCAGCTGCGGCAGATCGATGTACAGCGACGGGATCATGTACGGCGGCAGACGTGAGCCGAGGAACTCGCGCAGCGCGCGGGTATCCACCGCCACCTCGTCGCGGCCGACCAGGTAGGCCGCCAGGGTCTGCGGGGCCTGCTTCTGCGTGACCAGCGTCACCACCGCCTCGCGCACCTGCGGGTGCGCGCGCACCGCCGCCTCCACCTCCCCGAGCTCGATGCGGTGGCCGCGGATCTTCACCCGCTGATCCTCTCGCCCCCGGTACGCCAACTGCCCATCGGCGCGGTAGCGGGCCCAATCGCCCATCCGATACAGCCGGCTGCCCGGCGCACCGAAAGGATCGGGCACGAAGCGCTGCGCGGTGAGCGCCGCACGATGTAGATAGCCGCGGCTCACGCCTTCACCGCCGACGAACAGCTCCCCGTTCACCCCGAGCGGCAATGGCTCTAACTGCTCATCGAGCACGTACAGCTGCGTGTTCGCCAGCGCCGCGCCGATCGGCACGATCGAGGGTTCACCGCCCTGCACCGGGTAGCCGCTCGCATCGGCCGTGACCTCCGTCGCGCCGAACAGGTGGATGAAGCGGCACTGGGGCAGCGCTTCGAGCAACGGGCGCATCAACGCCGCCGATAACGCCTCGCCACTCAACGTCCAGCTGCGCAACCCCTGCAGCCGGCTCACGCCTTGCGGGTCCTGCTCCAGCATCGAGGTCGCCAGCGACGGCACGCTCAGCACCCGCGTCACCCCGGCCTGCTCCCAGCCGCGCAGCAGCTGGCGTGGATCGGCCGCCACCGCATCCGAGACCACCTGCAACTTCGCCCCGGCGCTCAACGGGCACAGGATCTCGAACAGCGAGTCCAGCAATCCCAACGAACTACCCTGGCAGCCCACATCCTGCGCCTCGAACGCGGCGATGCGCTGCTGCGCCGCCAGCCGATGCAGCGCGTTGCGGTGCGTGCCGCCCACCGCCTGCGGCCGTCCGTTCGCGCCGGAGGTGTAGATCAGGTACGCCAGGTTCTGCGCCCGCGCCACCGGCCCGAGCGCCTGGCGCGATTGGCGGCGCACCTCCTCGAGCTGCTCCTCCACGCACAGCGCGCGCGCCGCGCACGGTTGCACGCCCTCCAGCAGCGAGCGCTGCGTGAGCAGCAGCATCGCCCCGGCATCCTCCAGCATGTAGCGCAGCGGCGCGCCCGGATAGCTGCGATCGAGCGGCAGGTACACTCCGCCGGCCTTGAAGATCCCCAGCAGCAGCACGATCAGCTCCGCGCTGCGCTCCAGGCACACTCCAACTACCTGCTCCGCCGCCACTCCCTGCGCGCGCAGGAAGTGCGCCCACTGCGTGCTGCGCTCATCCAGCTGCCGATAACTGAGCGACTCGCCCTCATCCTGCAGCGCCACCGCTTCGGGTCGCTGCGCCGCCATCTGCACGATCCACTCGTGCACACAGCGCTGCTGATCGAAGGCCATCGCCGTGTCATTGCGTTCGCGCAGCAAGCGCTGCCGCTGCGGCTCCCGCAGCAGCTTCAATCCGCCGATCCGCCGGCTCGCATCGGCGCCGATCTGTTCCAGCAGCAGCTCGAAACAACCCGCCATCCGCTCGATGCTCGCCCGCTCGAACAGGTCCGTGGCGTACTCGAGCGTGCCGCGCAGCTGCGCGCCCGTATCCAGCACGTTCATCGACAGGTCGAACTTCGCCGCCGACAACTCCAGCGACAGCCCCTGCAACTGCAGATGCGCCGACTCCTGCGGCCGCTCGAAGGGCGCGTTCTGCAGCGCGAGCATCACCTGGAAGATCGGCTGGCGCGACAGATCGCGCGGCGGCTTGAACTCCAACACCAGCTTCTCGAACGGCAGCTCCTGGTGCGCGTAGGCACCGAGAGCCACCTCCTTGACCCGATCCAGCAGCTCCTCGAAGCTCGGATCGCCACTCAGATCGGTGCGCAGCGCCAGCGTGTTGACGAAAAAGCCGATCAGCCCCTCGGTCTCGCGCCGCCCGCGCCCCGCGATCGGTGAGCCCACCACCACGTCGCGCTGTCCGCTGTAACGCGACAGCAACAACTGAAAACTCGCCAGCAACACCATGTACAGCGTCACCCCGCGACGCTGACCCAGCTCCCTCAAACTACTGCTCAGGGCCGCCGACAACTCGAACCGCACCGCGCCGCCCCGATAACTGGCCACCGCCGGCCGCTCGTGATCCGTCGGCAACTCCAGCG
>Ga0190274_10000600_pt1 | contig 21192 bp, 19 predicted proteins | sample Popmic531T_FD_133002 | JGI IMG/M metagenome (GOLD analysis project Ga0190274, IMG submission 133002) | Populus adjacent soil microbial communities from riparian zone of Yellowstone River, Montana, USA - 531 T | ecosystem: Environmental > Terrestrial > Soil > Riparian zone | place: USA: Montana... | reverse complement strand
GCGCGGTCTTCATGTCGGAGGTGTTGACGTTGCCGACCACGTTGGCGTGCGGCACGCGGGCGTTCTCGAAGATCATCTCGCCGTTGCGGTAGAACCTCCAGCCGCTCTTGTTGAACACCTTGCCGATCCGGAAGCCCGGCGTGTCGGAGGGCACCAGGAACATGGTGGTGCCCTGGCGCAGCGGCGCGTTGGGATCAGTGCGCGCGTCGATGAAGAACAGCTTGCCGACCGGCGCGTTGGCGATGAAGCACTTCTCGCCGTTGAGGATCCACTCGTCGCCCTTGCGCTCGGCGCGCAGCTTCAGCCCCGCCTTGGGCGCATCCTTCGGCGGCAGGCGGTTGTCCGAGCCGGCGGTCGGCTCGGTGATGCCCTTGCCGAGCAGGAAGCGGTGATCGGCGACGAAGGGGCGGAGAAACCGCTCCTTCTGTTCCTCGTTGCAGGCCTGCTGGATCAGGTGGCTCCATTTCCAGTTCTGGCTGAAGGTCTTGGAGATCGAGCTGTCGCCGCGCGCGAGCTCCGCCATCACCAGCGCCTGCGTGACGTAGTCGGTGCCTTCGCCGCCGTATTCCTTGGCCACCGCCATGGTGCGGAAGCCGAGCTTCGATCCCTTTTCGACGATGCCCCAATCGAACGTGCCGTGCGCGTCCGGCGCTTCGTCGAGCTTCAACGTGATCGGCTTGATCTCTTCCTCGGCGAACTTGCGCGCGATCATCTGCCAGGAGCGCTGCTCGTTGCTCAGTGAGAAGTCCATTGCTTTTGACCTTCCAGTTATTCGGCGGCGAGCAGCGGCGCGCGCCGGTGGCCCGAGAGCTGTTCGGCGATGCGCAGTTTGAGGTCGCTGTTGCCGTCCCCCGAATAGAGGCAGATGCGGGCGTCGCTGATGTATTTCTGCAGTGGCATGTCGCGCATCACGCCCATGGCGCCGAAGCATTCCGCGGCATCCTTGACGGCGCGATAGATCGCTTCCGAGGCGAACACCTGCGCCATCGCGGTGAGCGGCAGGTTGGGCAGGCTGCGGTCGGCCTGCGCGGCCGGGTGGTCCGACGCCCAGGCCGCCTGCCAGACCGCGTTGCGCGACATTTCGAGCCGCACCGCGACCTCCGCGAGCTTGCCGCCGATCGCCTGGTGCTCGACGATCGGCCGGCCGCCCTGCACACGAAGCCTGGCGTAGTCGAGCGCCGCCTCGTAGGCGGCGCGGCCGATGCCAAGATTGATGGCTTGCGCCAGCGGCGCGCCGCGGCCGGGCTCGCCGCGCAGGTTGGCCGAGCCTTGCAGCAGGCTATCCGCCGGCACGGTGCAGTTCTGCAGGATGATCTCTCCGCAGGAGCCGTGATACCAGCGCGGCTCGGCGTTTTCGTTGACGGTGAGGCCCCTCGTGCCAGCCGGGATCAGCAGCACCCCGATGCCCTTGCCGGTGTCCACTTCTACCGCAAAGAGCTTGGCGACGCCCGCGTTGACCACGGCGTCCTTGACGCCGCTGACCACGAAACTATCGCCGTTGCGCTCCGCCTTGGTCCGCACCCGGTGCGCGGTGCCCGTGGTGCGATGATAGTCGATGCCCAGCGCCGTATCGGTGTCCGGCTCGTGGCTGGCATAGGCGAGGTGATAACGGTCGTCCTCGAGGAACGCCGGCAGGAAGGCGTCGCGCTGTGCATTCGTCATCGCGCCGAACAGAGCGAGCCCCAGCGCCGACGTTTCTGCCAGCACGGTTGCGATACCGGCGTCGCCGGCGGCCAGCTCTTCGGTGACGATGCAGCAGGTCAGGGCGTCGGCGCCGACGCCGCCCAGCTCCTCGGCTAGCGCCAGCGTGCGCAGCCCCATCTGCGAGGCCTTGTCGAGCACGTCCTTCGGCAGCGCGCGGTCGCCGATGTCGAGCCGGTTGGCGTTGAGCACGACCGGCTTGATCTCGTCGTCGACGAAGCTTCGCACCGTATCGCGGAACTCGATCTGCTCCGCGCTGAGATGGAGACTGTACATTACTGCTGCACCTTGATGCCGGCTTTCTTCACGACGTCGTCCCACTTGGTCAACTCGTCCTTGATGTAGGCCGAGAACTCGGGGGAGTCCTTGTAGCTCGCGGTGATGAACTGGTCGCTGAAGTATTTCTGCGTCGCCGGGTCCTGCAGGAACTCGGCGATCGCCTTCGAAATCCTCGCCACCACAGGAGCCGGCGTCTTGGCCGGCACATAGATGCCGATCCAGGCCGAGAAGTCGTAACCCGGCACGGTCTCGGCGATGGTCGGCACGTCGGGCAGGCCGGCCATGCGCTTGGATTCGCCGATTGCCAGTCCGTTGTTCTTGCCGGCCCGCACGTGTTCGATCGCGGTCGCGACGTTGTTGTACATGAGCTGCACCTCGCCTGAGAGTACGGCGAGCGTGGCCGGACCGACGCCCTTGTACGGCACATGGACGATCTTGATGCCGGTCTGATGCGCCAGCAATTCGAGGCCCATGTGGCTGAAGTTGCCAATGCCGCCGGAGGAATAATTCAGCGTGCCGGGCTTCTCCTTCGCGATTCTGATGAGATCGGCCACGGTCTTGATGCCGGTCGACGGATGCGCGGTCAGCAGCGACGGAAAGCGGTTCACCATCGCCACCGGAACGAAATCGCGCAGCGTCTGGTACGGGTTGTTCGGATAGAGCGCCGGATTGACGATCATCGGCCCGTCGGACAGCACGCCAATGGTGTAACCGTCCGGCTCCGCGCGCTGCACCGCCTGGACGCCGATCGAGCCATTGGCGCCGCCGATGTTCTCGACATAGACCTGCTGGCCGAGCCTTTCGCTCAAGCCTTTGGCGACGAGCCGGCCCATCAGGTCGGTGCCGCCGCCGGCCGGGAAGGGCACGATCGCCTTGATCTGCCGCGTCGGCTGCCAGGCCTGCTGGGCTTGCGCGAGCGCCGGCGTAAGCCAGAGCAGCGCCAGAGCGGCTGCCGTCTTCAAGGTTTTCATCGTCGTCCTCCCTCGTGGTTCTTGAGCGGCTGTTCAGACAGCCGCCGCGATCGCGTCGCCCATCTCCTGCGTGCTGGCCGTGCCGCCAAGATCCCGCGTCAGTTTTTTGCCTTCGGCCATCACCTTCGTCACCGCGGCCTGCATGCGTTCAGCAGCCGCCGTCGCCTTCGGTTCCTGGTGCTTGCGGCCGAGGAAGGCCATCAGCATCTGCCCAGACATGATCGTGGCATAAGGGTTGGCGATATTTTGCCCCGAAATGTCGGGTGCCGAGCCGTGGGTCGCCTGCGCCATCGCCTGCTTCTCGCCGATGCAGAGGCCGGGCGCGAGGCCGAGCCCGCCGACCAAGCCGGCGCCGATATCGGTCAGGATGTCGCCGAACTGGTTGGTGGTGACCACCACGTCGAAGCGCTGCGGATCGGTAACGAGCTTCATGGCGATCGAGTCGATCATCATCTCCTCGAACTGCACGTCCGGATAGTCCTTCGCGACCTTGCGGCATTCCTCGGCGAACATGCCGCAGGCGAGGCGATAGACCGGCTCCTTGTGCGCGGCCGTCACCTTCTTGCGCTTCCTCGTGCGGGCAAGCTCGAATGCCTCGCGGGCGACGCGGTTGGATCCCTTCCGCGTGATGACGCGCGACGAGATGGTGATGTCGTCATTGGGCCGGAACTCCGGCAGGCCGGCCACCACGGTCTCGGAATACAGCATCCCTTCGGTCAATTCGCGGAAGAATGCGATGTCGACGTTTTGATGGATCGATTTCACGGTCGGATGCGACAGCGCGGGGCGCAGCGCGGTGAACAGGTCGAACTTCTTGCGGACCGGCGGCATCACCCAGGTCATGTCGCCGCGCGGATAGGCGTTGTGGCCGATTGGGCCCATGAACCAGCCGTGCAGCGTGCGCAGTGTGTCTTCGGTGATCTTCGGCAGCGTGTTGCCGTGCGCTTCGTGCCCTGCCTTGCCGATCAGCAACTCCTGCCATTCGATGGAGAGTCCGGTCTTCGCCGCGGCGGCCTTCATCACCTTGACGGCTTCTGGCACGACCTCGAGGCCGATGTCGTCGCCGTGCATGATTCCAACTTTCAAATTCCTGCTCCTGCTACCACTTTGCTGTCATACCCCGCGAAAGCGGGGCATCCAGCAATTACGTCCGTCAGCGATTACTGGATCGCCCGCTTTCGCGGGCGATGACACCGAGGCTATGGCTTCGATTCACCTTATTCATCCACCTTGATGCCGGCGTCGGCGATGTCGCGCCGCCAGGTTTCCATTTCCTGCCTGAGCCACGCCGCGGCATCCTCGACCGACTTCTGCTCGGGCGCGACCATGCCGCCCCTCTCGAAGATCGCCTTCATCTCCGGCAGGTTGGCCGCGGCGACGAACGCCTTGTGCAGCGTCTCGATGGTCTCCTTCGGTACGCCGGCCGGCGCGAACGCCGCCGACCATTGTGAGGGACGGAAGCCCTTGAAGCCCAACTCATCGAGTGTCGGTACGTCGGGCCATGCCTCGAGCCGCTTGGGCGCCGCGATCGCCAGCGGCCGCACCTTGCCGGCCTTGATCATGCCAACCGGGTTGGTGATGTTGAACCAGGTCACGTGGATGTCGCCGCCGGCGACGTCCTTCAGGATGCCGGAGCCGCCATCCTTGAATGGGATGTGCAGGAGTTGAAGCCCGCCGGCGCGCTTGGCCAGAATCTCGGTATTGACGTGCTGATAGGCGCCGATGCCGGCCGACGCGTAGCGCACCTCGTTCTTCTTGGCGTAGTCAATGAACTCCTTGAACGTCGTCGGCGAGAAGTTCGTCGTGGTCGAAATGAAGAAAACCGGCGCGTCGGCAAGCCGCGCGATGACCTGGACGTCGCGGTCGTAGTTGATGCGCATTTTCTTCGCGAGCAGGACCGGAGTGAGGCAATTCGTCGAGATATTGCCGATCATGATGGTGTAGCCGTCCGGCTTGGCGTGGACCATCTCCTCGATCGCGCGGATGCCCGATGCGCCTGGCTTGTTCTCCACCAGCACGTTCTGCCCGAGCGATTTGCGAAGTTGATCGGCATAGTGACGGGCCACCACGTCGGTCAGCCCGCCTGGCGCATAGGGCACCAGAATCCGGATCGGCTTGTTGGGGTAGGGGGCCTGCGCCTGCGCGGCCAACGCGATCAATGTGGCGGCCAGCGCGACGGCCAAAGCCCTTCCGAGCCCTTTCATGACAATCCTCCCTGCACGGCAGAGCGCTCAGGCGCTCATTTTGGTGTTGGGAGAGATTGTATTGACCGGCGCTGCCCCAGCACAAGCTGGAAGTCTGTGCAGTCAGTTCGGCCCGGTCGTGCCGACGTTCTGCCGCAGCCTGGCAACGATGGCCCGCAGCCCGCTGTTGGGGATGGGGCGGCGGCCTTGCGCGTGGATGCGGTCGTGCAGAAAGGTCAGCTTCACGATGACGGGCGGCGGCAGCACGAACGGGTAGAGATCGGACAGGCCCATGCTGCGATTGATGGAATTGACCGCGAAGGTCAGCGGCAGCCAGGACGCGATGATGCGCTCCATGGTGCCGTTATGCGGGTCGAAGTCGATCGTGGTGGCGAGATCGGCGCCCTTGGACACCGTGGGGTTCACGCTCAGCCCGAACGCGCGTGCGGTTTCCAAGGTGTCAACCATGTGAAAATAATGCGCCCAGGTCTCCGCAAAATCCTCCCATGGATGCGAGCTGGCATATGCGGTGACGTAGTGCTCGTGCCAATCGGCGGGCGGCCCGTTCGCATAATGGCGTTGCAACGCGGCTCCGTAGTCCTCGCGCTCGTCGCCGAAGATCTTGCGGAACTCATCGATCGAGGGTGAATTCGCGATCAAGCAATCCCAGTAGTAGTGCGCGATCTCGTGGCGGAAGTGACCCAGCAGGGTCCGGTAAGGCTCGCCCATCTGCGTGCGCTGGCGTTCGCGCTCGACGTCGTCGGCCTCTGCCAGACTGAGCGTGATCAGCCCGTTCGCATGGCCGGTCATCAGCGGCCCGGCCGGATGGCCGGGCGGCGGCGCATCGGGCGCAAGGAAATCGAATGCCAGGCCGTCATCAGGGCTCTCGGCCCGGGTCATCAGCGGAAGGCGCAATTTGAGGATGGTGTAGAACAGCCGGTGCTTGGCGGATTCGATCTTGCGCCAGCGCTCGGCGTTCTCAGGATTGTCGAGATCCGGAATGGTACGGTTGTGGCGGCAGGCCGCGCAGTACTGTTCGGTGTTCTCGGCGCCGATCAGCCAGTTGCAGGCATCGTGGACAGCATTGGCGCAGAACTTGTAGCGGCCGTTCGGTTCGGCCAGTGCGTGCCAGAGGTCGCCGTCCGGCTCGACCGCGGTCACAGTTTCCCGGGTGGGTAGATAGCCGAGCCGTCGTTCACAGCTTTCGCATCGCGTGTTCTCGAAATAGAGCAACTGCCCGCAATGCTGGCATTCAAACAGCTTCATAAACCGTCCAATCTGAAAGGCAGATGGGATGAACTCCTCGGCCCATCAACCGGTTCCAGCGAGCTTGAATAGCTCATTGCCGAGGGTTTGCCGCGCTTCCTGGTAGATCGGCTGCACCGCCGCGGCGAAGGCCTTGTGCTGGCCGGCGTCGAGTTCGACGATCTCGCAGCCTTGCGCGCGGATCGCCTGCTCGGATTCGTCCTCTTCCCTGACGTGGAGATCGCGCTGGAACGCGACAGACGCGTCGATCGCGCGCTGCATCGCCGCCTGCAGGTCCACCGGCCAGCTTTCGAACGTCGGGCGGTGCAGGAAGATCGGTCGCGAAATGTAGAAGTGATTGCTGAGGGTGTGGAAGCGATGGAATTTGTGGACGTTGTACGTGACCGTGTTGGTCAGCGGGTTCTCCTGCGCGTCGATGCCATCCTTGGTGATGAGCGCGATCGCCTCGGTCAGGTCCATAATCTTGGGGTCCGCACCCAGCAATTCGAAGGTCCGCGCCTGGATCTTGCTCGGCAGCACGCGGACGGTCATGCCCTTGAGATCGTCCGGCGTGCGCACCGCGCGCACCCGGTTCGAAATGTGGCGGAAGCCATTCTCGTACCAGCCGAGGACGCGGAAGTTGGTCTCGCGCTCGATCGCCTGCGCGAGCGTCTTGCCGAGCGCGCCGTCCATCGCGGCGCGCGCCTGCGCCGTGTCGGCGAACAGGAACGGCAGGTCGACGAAGCTCAACTCCGCCACGCGATCGGTGAGGTAGCTCGACGATTGATAGCCGAGCGAAAGAAAGCCGTCCTCGACCAGCCACAGGATATCGTCGGCTCGGTAGCCTAGATCCATGATGTTCCAGACGTACTTCACCACGATGCGGTCGCCGAATTCCTTCTGCAACCGGTCGCCGATGAATTTCATGGCGCGTGAGAAGCCGGTGGTTGGCGGCCCGTAGCCGCCCATGCGGATATGGATAGGTTTGCTCACGCGCCGTTCTACCAATTCTTCTCGAGCCAGTCGGCGGCGAAGTCGATGCCGATCTGGCGGTTGTCGACGTGAGCGTGCTCGGCGCCGCCTTCTTCCGTGGTGAAAATCTTGATGGTCTTGTTCTTCGATCCGACCGCGTCATAGAGCTTCTGGGCGTTTTCAACCGGCACCACGCGGTCGTTGCCGCCGTGCGTCACCAGGAACGGGCAGGTGATGTTCTTCGCCACGTCCTTGAGCGAGAATTTCTTGGCGGTCTCGATGCCTTCGTCCTCGTCCTTGGCGCCTGCCACCCAGCGCCACTGGAAGTTCGACTGCGCCACGCTCTTCGGCGCGTTCTTGTTGGCGTCCTTGATCTTCTGCTGCCAGGCGGCGAGATCCCAATGCAATGCGCTGAGCGCGATGCAGGCGGCATAGCGCTTCTCGAACGCCGCGACGCGCGAGGAGTAATAGCCCCCAAAGCTGTAGCCCATGATGGCGACGCGCTTGCCGTCGACCTCCGGGCGCGTGAGAAGATAGTCGAGCGCAGCTCCGGCCGGCACCTCGTAGTCGTAGCGGCTGGGCATGTCGCGCATCCTCCGCGTCTCGCCCATGCCGGGGCCGTCGAGACAGAGCGTGTTGGTGCCGCGCCGCGCGAATTCGAGGCCGCAGAAGAACACGCTCATCTCCTTCGCATTGTCCATGCCGTTGAGCACGACGACCGTCGGCTTTGGGCCGTCACCCGGCGCCTTCATGAACAGCGCGGGGAGCGTGGTGCCCTCATACGGCACCTCGACGAATTCGATGTTGGAATGGCGCAGCCTGATGCCCTGGTGCCAGATCTTGTAGGCGTGCGCGCACTGGGCTTTCTTCTCGGGGCCCGGCGCGATGAAACGCTCGGCGTTGTAATGATAGATGCCGGCGCGGACATAATAGTCGCCGGCGGACATCTTGCTGCCTCTGGCCAGCGCCGCGTCGCCCTGTTTTTCGATCTGGTCGCCGAGCGCGCGCCACTCTTCGAACCACGCCTTGCCACGATCCGCCTCGCCCTGCCGCGCGCGCAGCTTCTCGCAGGCGCGATCCATCTCCTCGAGCGATACCGTGCCGTAGGGCGCCATGCCCTTGAGGATGAGGGTCGCGTTCGACCACAGAAAGTTGTCGCCGAAATGGTCGATCCAGGGGCCGCGGGGCATTCCAGGTGTCCTTTCGTTCCGTCCGTCGGACCGCGCCGTCCGGAGAACGGCTTGGATACGGACGCCTCCGCCGTCTGCGCCTTTGATGTCCAAAGACGCGGCCCGCGGACGGCGTTGTAACTCACGAAGGCGCCGAGAGGCTACGGCTGCGCAGCTGTGCGCCGTCTCGCCGCAAGAATGTCCTCGAGCCTATTGCTGCGCCGGCTTGATGCCCGCCTCCTTGATGAGCTTGGTATAGAACGCCAGCTCCGACTGCACGTATTTCGCGAAATCGCCAGGCTGGGTGCCGCGAGGCTCCATGCCCTGCTGACCGAGCTTGTCGGCTATGTCCGGCGCTGCGATGGCCTTGGCCACCTCGTCGCGCAACTTCTGCACGATGGCGGTCGGTGTGCCGGGAGGTGCCAGGATGCCGTACCAGCCGGTGATCTCATACTGCACGCCAGTCTCCCGGATGGTGGGGACGTCCGGCAGCGCCGGCGAGCGCTTGGCTCCGGTGACGCCGATCGGCGTGACCTTGCCGGTTTTGACTTGCCCCGACATGAGCGGCATGAAATCGAACATGGCGTCGATGTGTCCGCCGAGCAGATCGTTGAGTGCAGGGGCCGAACCTTTGTACGGCACGATGGTGATGTTGACGCCGGTGGTGAGCCTGAACAGTTCTGTGGCGAGGTAGAGAGAGGTGCTCGTGCCGCCGGCGCTGGCAAACTTGAGCTTGCCCGGATTTTTCTTGGCGAGATCGACCACGTCGCGGAAGGTCTTCACTCCAAGGTCGTTACGCACGGCCAGGATCAGCGGTCCGACGGAAACTTCGGACACTGCCGCGAATTTCGAGAGGTCAAGCGGATAGTCCGGAGACAGCGACTGCGTGATCAACGCGCTTGTAGAGATGAAGTAGAGCGTGTGGCCGTCGGGCGTCGCGCCAGCGACCTCCTTGCCCGCCGGGATCAAGTTGCCGCCCGCCTTGTTTTCGACGATGACGCTGGTCTTGAGGGTTTCACCCAGCTTCTGGCCGATCAGCCGCGCCGAGATATCGGTGCCGCCGCCCGCGGAGAACGGCACGATCATGCGGATCGGCTTGCCCGAAAAATCCTGCGCCGCGGCGGGAATGAGCGCGGCCGCGAGCAGCAGGCCCGACGCAACGGTGGCTCTTACAAAGGACGGCATGTGTTCTCCTTACGGCTTGATGTTCGCGTCCTTGGTGATCTTGGTGTAGACGTCGAGCTCCGACTTCAGATACTTGCCCCAGTCGGCGGGCTGCGTCGCCAGCGGGTCCATGCCCTGCGACTCCAGCACCTTGACGGCATTCGCATCGGCGACCGCCTTCGCCACCTCGTCGCGCAGCCTCTGCGCGATCGCGGGCGGCGTGCCGGTCGGCGCGAGAATGCCGAACCAGCCGGACATCTCATAATCGGGATATCCCGACTCCATGATGGTCGGCACGTTCGGCAGCGCCGGGGAGCGCTTCGCGCTGGTTACCGCGATCGGAGTCACCTTGCCTTCCTTGGCCTGCGGCGCCATCACCGGCATGGCGTCGAACATGCCGTCGATGTGGCCACCGAGCAGGTCGTTGAGAGCCGGTCCGGCGCCCTTGTAGTTTGCGATGTTCAGGTTGATGCCGGCCTTCGATTTCAGCAGCTCCGTGGCGAAATAAAGTGAGGAGCCGGTGCCGCCGCCGGCGCCGAACGTGAGCTTGCCGGGGTTCGCCTTGGCGTAGTCCACGACCTCTTTCAGCGTCTTCATGTTGAGGCTGTTCTTCACCACCATGATCAGCGGCCCGGTGGCGACCTGTGTGACCGGCGTGAGCTTGGTCAGGTCGAACGGATAGTCCGGCTGATGCAGCGGCTGGGTGATCAGCGTCGAAGTCGAGATGAAGAACAGTGTGTGGCCGTCGGGCGGCGAGGAGGTGAGCTCGCGCAGCGCCGGGATGAAGTTGCCGCCGGCCTTGTTCTCGACGATCACCGTCTGCTTCATGTTGTCGGTCATCTTCGCGGCGACCAGGCGCGCCATGACGTCGGTGCCGCCGCCGGCGGCAAGGCCGACGATCATCCGGATAGGCTTGCCGGGTTGCAGGTCCTGGGCATGGGCCGCGGGCAGCGCGGCAAAAAGCAGAGCACCGGCCGCGAGTGAACGGGCAAACGTCATCATTTCCTCCTTGGACGCCTTATTCTTTCAACAGCGTATCCATGATCGCATCGCGCGTCAGCGGCAAATCGCGGACCCGCTTGCCGAGCGCGCGGGCGACCGCGTTGCCGATCGCGGCGCCGGTCGGGCCGACCGCGCCTTCGCCGAGCCCCAGTGTCGGCTCGTTGGGGTTGTCGATCATCTGGATGTCGATCTCGGGTATCTCGGAGAAGCGCAAGATGGGGTAGTCCTCCCAGGTCTTGGCCGCGACCCTTCCGTTCTCGAAGCGCACGCGCTCCTTCATGACGAAGCTGGCGCCCTGGATGACCCCGCCCTCAACCTGGTTCTTGGCGCCGTCCGGCGAGATCACCAGGCCCGCGTCGGCGGCCGCCCAGATCCGCTTGAGGCGGACCTCCTCGTCGACTTCGACGTCGACCACCACCGCCACGAAGGCCGCGATGTTCTTGTAGCGCGCGAATCCGAAGCCCCGTCCATGCCCTTCGGGCAAGTTCTTCTTGTCGAACCACCCGCTCATCTGCGCGGCGGTCTCGATGGCCTTGCGGGGACGGGGATCGGAAAGGAGCGAAAGTCGGTACGTGACTGGGTCCTCGCCCGCGATCTCGGCAAGCTCGTCGATGAAGCCTTCGATCGCATACACGTTGGCCCAGGCGCCGAGCCCGCGCAGCGACGAGGTGCGCAGTGGCGCGTCCGGCAGCAGGTGATGGGTCAACCGGTGGCGCGGCAGGTCGTAGATCGCATACCCGTTGCGCGTCGCGCCGCCGCCGCGCTCGTCGGGAACGTCGTTCAGTTCCTTCATCGGCGGCGGGTTTGGCAGCGCCGCGGCGCTGATGAAGTTGGAATTGCCGTTCATGCCAGGCCGCTGCGCGTGCGGCGGGCTCCAGATTTCGATCTGCCAGTCGGCCGGCTTGTTGTCGGCGCCGAGCACGGCGGTCAGCTCGATCGCCATCGCGGTGCTGATCGGCGCTGACAGGAACTCATCCTCGCGGGCCAACTGCACCCGCACGGTGCGCCCCGGCATCTTCATTGCGATATAGGATGCGTCGAACGCGCAATCGTCGGCGGTGTTGTGGCCATAGGCGCCGGCGCCCTGACGGTGGAGCACCGTGACCTGTCTCGCCTCAAGTCCGAGCGCCTTGGCGAGCCAGTCGCGCAGGATCGACGGGCCCTGGGTGTGCGACCACACCTTGAGTGCGCTGTCCTTGAACTCGGCCAGCGCGCAGGATGGCCCGATCGAGCCGTAGGTGAGGAAGGGACGGGAATAGCGCGCGGTCACGGTGCGGCCCAAAGGACGGGAGGGGACGCGGCCCTTCTCGCCTTGCTCGACGGTGCGGCTGCGCGCCGGCTGCGCTTTGAGCCACTCCGGCGAGCCGATGCCGTCGGGCGCCGGCGTGCCGCCCTCCCACCTGGCACGTTCGCGCGCGGCCTCTGCGGCGCGCACCACGGCCTGCTCATTGTCGCCCGTGAATGCGACGAACTCGCCGTCACGCAGGATTTCGACCGGCGCCTTGGCGGCCTTGCACACCGCCGCTTCGTCGAGCGAAGCGAGCCGCGCGTCCTTCCACGGCTGCCGCAGCATCCGGGCATGGACCACGCCCTTCACCGCGATGTCGTGGATAAAGGCCGCGCCCTTGACCTTGGCTGGCAGGTCGAGCCGGGGCAGGCTCTTGCCGACGATCTTGTACTTGAACGGACTTTTGGTCGGCGCGGTGCCGCTCGCCCGCCGGTCTAGGTTGATGGCGGGAGCCATCGACCAGTAGTCGCGGCCGGTCGCCTTGCCGCTGCGCAGGAATTGCCCTTCCTCGACCGACAGTTCGCCGACCGGGCAGCGCAGCGCCTCCGCGACCTTGTCGAGCAGTATCGAGCGCACCTCGGCGCAGACCAGCCGGATCGCTGCGCCGCCGACCGATACCGAATAGCTGCCCGAGGTGAAATATTCGGACGGGCTCACGTCGGTTTCGCCCGAGACGATGCGGACCTGATCCGGCCGCACATCGAGTTCCTCCGCCGCGATCTGCGTCATCGCGGTCAGGATGCCCTGGCCGATCTCGACCTTGCCGGTGGCGATGCGGACCTTGCCGGGCTCGAACGCGATCCATTGCGACAGGATTGGATTGTCGGTGAGGCTGAGCGGCAGCGTGTTGGCGATCATAGCGCTTTTCCTTTGCGCATGATCTTTTCGGAAAACCGGTTCCCACTTTTCCGGATCATGCGCCGCTCACCCTCTGCACTGCGCGCACCACGCGATTGTGGATGCCGCAACGGCACAAGTGCGGATCGAGCGCCTCAACGATGTCGGCGCGGCTGGGCTTCGGCTTTTTCTTCAGCAGTGCCGTCGCGGCGATCAGGATGCCCGACAGGCAATAGCCGCACTGGCCGGCCTGCTCGTCGAGGAAGGCTTGCTGCAACGGCGACAGCGCGCCGTCGCGGCTCAGCCCTTCGATCGTGGTGACGGCCCTGCCGGTGAGCGTGCCGATCTCGCGGGTGCAGGAATAGGCCGGCTCGCCGTCGATTAGCACCATGCAGGAGCCGCATTGTTCGGTGCCGCAGCCGAACTTGGCGCCACGCAGCCCAAGTTCGTCGCGCAGCACCGACAGCAGCGGCGAGCCGCCCTCGGCCTCGACGCGGACGGATCGTCCGTTGACGGTGAATTCGACGCTGCTCACGCCGGAAGCTTGAACACGTTTTCCGCTCCCTGCAAGTGCGGGGAGAGACCGTGCCGTACGGCTACGGCTGGACCTTGATGTCCTTGGCGTCGATGAACTTCGACCAGTTGGTGATCTCGTTCTCGAGCTTGACCCGCAGCGCTGGTCCCGGCGCAAACGACGGATCGGTGTCGACCTTGGCGAGCCGCTCCCGCACCGTCGGGTTCGCCATGGTGGCTTGCAGGGCTTTTTCGAGCCGCGCCCTGATCGGTTCCGGCGTGCCCTTCGGGACAAACAGGCCCCACCAGAACTCAAGGTCCACCTCCGCGAACTTGTATCCGAGTTCCGTGATCGACGGCACATCTGGCAGCGCCGGCATGCGCTTGGGGCTGGTCACGAACAGGCCCTTGGTGAGTTTGCCTTCCACCTGCGCCTTGGCGACCGGCAACGACGACGCGACCACGGCGACATGGCCGCCGGCGACCGCCTGTGCGGCCGGTCCGCCGCCCTTGAACGGAACGGGAAGGGCTTGCATGCCGGTGCCGTCGAGAATGACCTCGGGCACCAGGTGCGACACGCTGCCGGGACCGGCGTGACCGTAGGTGAACTTGTCCTTCGTCGTCTTCGACCAGACGACAAACTCCTTGAAGGTGTTGGCTGGGACGTTGTTGGCCACGGTCCAGACCAGCGGCGTGCTCCCCATTGCGCCGACCGCATCATAATCCTTGAGCGGGTTGAAGCCCGAAGGATGCGTTTTGTAGAGCGCCTGGTTGATGCCGATGGCATTTTCCGCCACCAGCACCGTGTAGCCGTCGGCTGCCGATGCCGCGACCATCTGCCAGGCGATGTAGCCGCCCGCGCCGCCCTTGTTCTCGATCACGATGGAGCCGCCGAGCGCGGACGCGAGGTCGTTCGAGATCAGCCGGAAGAACGTGTCGGTGGCGCCGCCTGGCGGGAACGCGACGACAAAGCGGATCGGCCGGTCGGGATACGTGGCTTGGGCTTGCGCGAGCGCGGGCATGCCGAGCAGCGCGCAGACGATCGAACCCCATCGGACAAAGTGCAGCATGACGCATCCCCTCGAATGGCGGTTAGCCGGCTGCGCCTATTCGACCACGAGCGGACTTTTCCGTCGATAGCCGCCGGTGCGGGAATATGCGGCACTTCGTCTTGCTATTCCGCCTTGATGCCCTTGGCGTCGATGAACCGCGTCCAGTTCTTGATCTCATTTTGCAGTTTGTTGTGCAGCGCCGCTGCAGGGATGACGTCCGGCGTGATGTCGAGCTTGGCGAGGCGCTCGCGCATGGGCGGGTCTTTCATCACCTTGGCGACGGCCTGGGCGAGCTTGTCCTTGACCGCCTGCGGCATGCCCTTCGGCCCGAAGATCGCGAACCAGAAGCGCAGTTCGACGTCGGCGGGCGGCACGCCGGCCTCCTGCATGGTCGGCACGTCCGGCATGGCGGGAGAACGGGCGGGGCTCGTCACTGCCAGCGCGCGGACCTTGCCGGTCTCGACCAGTCCCTTGGACGCCTGCACCGAGGTGATGGTCATGGGCACATGGCCGGCCAGCACGTCGCTCATCGCCTGGCCGCCGCCCTTGTAAGGCACGTGCACGGCGTTCATACCGGTGCGGTCCATGAAGACCTCGAAGTTGAGGTGCGAAACGCTGCCGATGCCGGCGGAAGCGAAGTTGAGCTTCTGCGGCACGGTTCGCGAATGCTCCAACAGCTCCTTCACGGTCTTGACCGGGAGGTTGTTGGCGACCAGCAGCGCCGAGGGCGCGACCGCGACGCCCGTGATGGAGTCGTATTGCGTGATCGGATCGAACGGCGACTTCGATTTCTTGTAAAGCGCCTGGCTGATGGCGACGGCGTTCTCGGCAAGCAGCAGCGTATAGCCGTCCGGGTCCGAGGAAGCGACGTGGCTCCAGGCCAGGTAGCCGCCGGCGCCGGGGCGGTTCTCGATCACCACCGGCTGGCCGAGCACGCCTTGCAGTTCCGCGTTAAGTACCCGCGCCAGCGTGTCGGTCGCGCCGCCCGGAACGAAGGCGACAATCAGCCGGATCGGCCGTTCGGGATAGTTCGATTGCGCAGATGCCGGGAGGGACGCTGCAAGCAATGCAAAGGCGATCAAGTATATGCGGCCAAGTGCAACCACGGACTCCTCCTTGCTCCCCGATTGCAGACTCTACATGTTCTTCGTCAGCCAGTCCCCGATGAAGTCGACGCCGTACTGGCGGTGATCGACCTGGCAATGTTCGGCGCCGCCCTCCTCGGCGGTGAAGATGCGCAGATCCTTTTTCTTGGAACCGAGCGCCGCATAGAGCTTGTGCGCGGCGTCGACCGGCACGATGCGGTCGTCCTGGCCGTGCACCACCAGGAACGGGCACTCCACTTTCTGCGCGATCCCTTCCAGCGTGAACTTCTTCGCGATCTCCAGGCCTTCCGCATTGTCCTTGGCGCCGACCACCCAGCGCCACTGGAAAGTCGAGGACGACGCGCGCGCCGGATCGGCGACGCCGTGGCTGGTGACGAAATCGTAGACGCTCCAGTGCATCGCGCCGAACGCGACACCCGCTGCGTAGCGCTTCTCGAACGCGCAGATGCGCGGCGCGTGGTAGCCGCCGAACGAATAGCCCATCACCGCGACTCGCTTGGGATCGACGTCCGGCCGCGCCGCCACGAAGTCATAGGCCGGGATGCCCGCCGCCTCGTAGTCGTAACGGCTCGGGATGTTGCGCAGCCGCAACGGCTCGGACTGGCCCGGCCCGTCGATCGCCAGCACGTTGAAGCCGCGCTTGGCGAGATCGAGGCCGGCGAAGATGACGCTCATCTCCTTGGCGTTGTCCATGCCGTCGAACAGCACCACGGTGGGCTTCCGGCTTGCGTCGCCGCGGCCTTTGACGAAATAGGCGGGCAGCGTGAGGCCTTTCTCATAGGGCACTTCGACGCGCCCGATGTCGGGATGCAGCCGCGTCATCGCGCCCTGGTAGCAGCGCAGCGCCTTGCGATAGACCGCCCATTTGTCTTCGCCGGGCGGGATGAATCGCTCGGCGCTGTAGTAGTAGTTGCCGGCGCGCATGTACTGGTTGCCGGCGGTGATCTTGAAGCCCTCGGCGTCGGCCTTGTCGCCATAGGCGGCGACGCGGTCGGCCTCGCGCTCCCATTCCTCCTTCCAGGCCTTGTCGAGATCAGCCTCCTTGGCGCGCTTGTTGAGCCGCCGCCGGATGTTGTCGATCTCCGCCATGTTGGAGGCGCCGTAAGGCACCATGCCTTTGACGATCTGTGTGGCGTTGGTCCAGCGCAGGTTGCCGGGGAAGGTGACTTGCCAGGTATGTTCTTCTTTGTCGGTCATGAGCGATCGTTCCGTTACATCAGTTTTTGATAGACCCATTGCGCGCAGGCGAACAGGTTGCGGTCGTCGTGGCGTCTGCCAAGAAGCTGCGCGCCGATCGGCAGGCCGGCGGGACCCTTGAACACCGGCAGCGTGATCGCCGGCACGTGCAGGATGGTCCAGAGCTGGAACATCGGCACGCCTTCGAAGGCCGGATATCCGGCCGGCGCCTCGCCGAACGCGCCGGGGGTGAGGAGCACGTCGATGTCGCTCCAGAGGTCGTCAAGCCGGATGCGGCATTCTTCCGCGATGCGCTTCGATGCCACATAGCGGTCGAAGTCGCCGCCGATGCCGTCCTTGAGACGCCCGCCGCGCAAGGTGTCGCTGATCTCGTCCCAGTGGTGCTCGATTTCCCAGGTGAAGGTGCGGGCGAACTCGAAGCTGGAGATCCAGCGGTGCGCCTCGTTGAGCCGCGCGAAGTCGGCGGGCAGCTCGAATTCGCTGATGCGCGCGCCGGAGCGGGCGAGGCGGACCACGGCGTCCTCGGTGAGCGTTCGCGTCACCGGCTCGAACTTGTCCCAGACGTGGCTCTTGCACAGCGCGATGTGCGGCACGCGGTCCAGCTTGGCGACCGGCTCCGGGGTGATGCCGGCGAGCACGTCCCGGTAAAGCGCGACGTCGTCCACCGAGCGCGCCAGGATGCCGAGCGTATCGAGCGAGCCCGACGCCTCCATCACGCCGTGCAGGCGGTGCTCGCCCCAGGTCGGGCGATAGCCGATCACGCCGCAGAACGACGCGGGCCGGATGGTCGAGCCGGTGGTCTGGGTGCCGATCGCCAGCGGCACCATGAGGTCGGCGACCGCAGCGGCCGAGCCGCTCGACGAGCCGCCCGGTGTGCGCTTGAGGTCGTGCGGATTGCGGGTCGGGCCGGGATGCAGGTTGGCGAATTCGGTGGTGACGGTCTTGCCCAGCAGCAGGCCGTCGGCCTTGCGGGACAGCGCCACGCACGCGGCGTCGCGCTCGGGTTGCCGGCCCTTGTGGATCGGCGTGCCCCATTCGGTCGGCATGTCCTGCGTGTCGATGATGTCCTTGACGCCGAACGGGACGCCGGCGAGCGGGCCCTTGGGGCCGGCCTTGTCGATGGCGCGAGCCACCGCGATGCTCTGCTCGGCATTCACATAGGCCCAGGCGTGCACCTCGCCCTCGCGTTCTGCGATGCGGCCGAGGCACGCGCGCGTCACCGCCTCGCAGGTCGTCGTCCCCGCGGCAATCGCCCCGACGATCTCTGTCGCGGTCATTTCGTTGAGCGGTTTGATGCGCCTCTCCCTGCCGCGAATGCTTGCACAGGGAGGCAAGTCCAGCAACGCAAACCGGCCCGCGGCTATTTCTTGACTGCCATCATGGAATCCACGGCCTTGCCGTCGGGATTGTTGAGGCAGTGTTCGACGAAGGCCTCGGTCTGCTTATGCAACGTGTCGAGGTTGAAGTTCTGGCTACCCGATTTTCCCAGCAGGAAGCCATGCACAAATGCGATCGCAATGTCCCGGTTGGCGCCGGGTTCACGCATGACGTCGCGGCACTTGTATTGGTCGATCGTGCGATTCAGGCTGTCCTGTGCGCCGGTGGGCCCGGCCCAACTTGCCAGGGCAGCGATCAAGGCCAGTGTGCGTGCCGTACTCATTTTGGAATCCCTCAACTGCAATTGCCCCGGCGCAGCAGCCCGATGCAGGTTGTGCCGCCGCTTCTGAAGCTGATGCCGCCCAGCGTCCCCGGCGAGTTCGAGTCCATCGAGATCGCGCTCCCGATGTCCTGGATCGGGCTCATGGCGTTTCGCGGCTGCGTTGAGGCGCTGCCTCGCGGCATCTGGGTGGCGCAATAGGTGCCGTCAATCACGGGGTTGCAGGGCTGCTGCTGCGCCGTGGCGAATGGCAGCAGCGCCAGCAAACAAGTCAGCGCGGCTGCCCATCGGGCGGAGCGCCATATCAATAACGGTGAGAGCGACGGACCCATCGCTGCCAACGATATGCCAATGGCGGACGGGCCGGAACCCGCCCGCCGGCAAAAACGTCGCCGATCAGCGCGCCGCGAGACCCTCGTAGCTCTTGTCCTTCAGGAACTGGTCGAGGTCCCAGCGCTTGACCTGATCCATCACCTCGTCGAACTCGGTCTGCGGAATGGCCTTGTAGACGAAGCGCTCGCCGCGGCCGAATTTTGAGAAATCCCATGTGTGGTAGGTCTCGAACTCGGCCGGCACCGCGAGCTTCCACAGCGGGAGATATTTCTGGAGGTCCGCGTCCATCGCCTTCTCGGCGTGGTCGAGCGCACGCAGATAGCTCTTGGTCACTTCGGGATCGAAACCGGCCGGCACCCACCACAGCGTATGAAATTTGTCCTCGATGATCTTGCGCAAGCCCAGTTGCTCGGCCATCGCGATCTGCGGCGGCAACAGCGACGCCGCCTCGACCTCGCCGTCGAGCAGCGCCTTGAGACGCGCGCCGAATCCGCCGGTGTTGACGGTCTTGATGTTCTCGAGCGGCAGGTACTTCTCCAGCCGGTACGGCACGTTGAAGTGGCTGCCGGCGCGCATGCCCACCGAAATGGGAACGTCCTTCAAATCCTTCGGCTCGCGGATCCTGGAATCCGGCCGCACGAAGATCGCCCAGGGTGAATCGCCGTAAGCCTCCGGCACGAACTTGCCCATGCCGGCGGAGGCGTTGCAGATCGAGCCCCACACGCAGGCGCCCTGGATCACCTCGGCGTTGTCCTTGGTGTAGGGCCGGTCCTGCGGCCGCTCCATGTAGTTGAGGCCCTTCCAGCTCGACTGCGTGCCACGGAACGTCTTCCAGTCGAGCGTGACGTCGAGGCCCTCGGCGGCGAAGAAGCCTTCCTGCTGCGCGACGAAATCGTTGAGGCCCATGCCCTTCGGGGCGACGGTGACTTGTCTCATGCTGTCCTCCCGGCGTTGCCGTTTTCTCTGGCGGTTTGGCTAAAAGATATCATCTTTTGGACCCACGATGAAGGCTAATGGGCGATTGAATCGAGCGCTTGACTTTAATCCTGCGCATTATATTCTTATCCGGTTTGCCCAATCGTGGGGGTCGTCGATCGCGATGCTGGATGACGGAGCGGGGCCGGCTCACGGCGCTGTGCACGTCGCGGGCCTCGGTCATCGTCGCCACCGCCAGAGCCGCCATCCTAACAGGGGGCTCCGCATGCGCAGCACCATCCGCAGAACCATCTCTATCAAATAGACGGCCAGCCCATCACGCTCGCTTTTGTCGCCTGTATCGCTGACCCGCTTGATATGCATCAAATTGAAGGCGTCCCTTTTTGATAGCTTTTCCTTCTAAGCAGGAGGTTGTGATGACTGAAAACATCAAATTGGAAATGATTTCGCGTCGAAGGATTTTCTCCGTTTTGGGGCTGGCGGCTGCAGCGAGCCTCGCCATTCCCGCAACGGTGCTCACAGTAACGAACGCTGATGCGCAGACGCAGGGCATGGAGAGACGTGACGACCGACGTGACGGCCGTCAGGATCGGCGCGACGACCGGCGCAACAAGAAAAAGAAAAAGAAATAATTCAGTAGCTCTGCGGCAATCAGCACCGCGAGTTGAGGGGCTACCGAAAGGTGGCCCCTTTGCACGTTAGACCGCGACCGCGAGCCGCGCGGCTACTCACCGGATTGGCTATGAGGCGACGGTGCGACGGATTGAGCGCGGGGTGTGTGAGCGGTTCGTTGAAACGGTATTGAGGTAATTCGCTGCGCAAGAAATCTTGAGTTTCGCTACCGTGTTACCCGAGCGGCCACAAAGTGTTTAGGTTCGAGTAATTTGGCTGGCATTTTGAAAGTTGGTGAGGGCAGGAAGGCAGTCTAGAGGGCAGTCTAATTGTATTTTTTTGACATAACGCAAAATGCATATGCCGGTAACCGGGCAAAAACCCGGTCGATGAACCTCCACCGGCTGATAATCGCGCTCAATCTTCTGCTTGTGACCATCGCCCTCTGGGCTGTGTTTTTCGATTGGCGGTAGTCCGCTGACGCGCTGATGGTCAAAAGCCGGTCGATGCACTCGCGCTCGGGGTTTGTGTCGTAAGAGTGACCGCGCCAACGAAAGCGACTGCGTAGGGGAGTTGGGTGCGTTGCGAATGCGTGCATTGAGTGCGACAGCAGAAACTTAGCAACCTGCTGGGTGAATGATTGGAAAATTATTGCGCTGGCTGTATTGGCGGCGGTGACTTCGACCGGCCTTTTCGCGTGGGGAGTTCTTGGCTTTTAAAGGTAAAATCAGCCGACCGCGCGCCGCTGCGCGTGAAATAAATTCCCGTTGATGTGGATCAAAGCGGGGTGCGGAAGCTGGGCGCAAGCTGCGAATAGGCTCCGGTCGCATCTGAAAACAACCTCTTTAGCCGCACAGGCTACTGTTAGGCTTCAGGTGTGTTCGGGGCCTTTAATCGAATAACTTTGGCTTTTGACGTAAAGCAAAGTGCAAATGACTATTTGCGCGCATATCGCGCCGATGGACTCCTACCGGC
>Ga0190274_10000599_pt1 | contig 21208 bp, 23 predicted proteins | sample Popmic531T_FD_133002 | JGI IMG/M metagenome (GOLD analysis project Ga0190274, IMG submission 133002) | Populus adjacent soil microbial communities from riparian zone of Yellowstone River, Montana, USA - 531 T | ecosystem: Environmental > Terrestrial > Soil > Riparian zone | place: USA: Montana... | reverse complement strand
GTCGAGCTGTACTCCAAGTAGCCCGGAACCCGAAATTTCTGAACACGCATACGCAAGGAACTCATGACCACTGATTTCCAGGTCCCCCGCATCACCGCCGAGAAGGTCGACGACCGTCGTGGAACTTTCACGATCGAGCCGCTGGACAAGGGCTTCGGCTACACCTTCGGCAACAGTCTCCGCCGCGTCCTGCTCTCTTCGCTGGGCGGTGCCGCGATTACCAGCGTTCGCATCGAGGGCGTTGCGCACGAGTTCTCGACCGTGCCGGGCGTCAAAGAGGACGTCACCGACATCATCCTCAACCTCAAGGACCTCGTCGTCCGCATGCACACCGATGCCGACGAGGTCGAGGCTCCGCTGGTCGCAACCGGTCCCGGTGAGGTCAAGGCCAAGGACATCGACCTGCCCTCCGGTGTCGAGATCCTCAACCCCGAGGCGCCGATCGCGACGCTGGAGAAGAAAACCAAGCTCGAGGTCTACCTGACGATCGGCCGCGGCCGCGGCTACTCGCCGGCGGAAGAGAACAAGTCCGACGAGCAGCCGATCGGCGTGATCCCGATCGACTCGATCTTCTCGCCGATCCGTCGCGCCTCCTACGCGGTCGCCGCGGCTCGCGTCGGGCAGCGCACCGACTTCGACAAACTCACTCTCGATCTCGAGACCGACGGCTCGATCGAGCCGTCGGCGGCGCTGCGCGAGGCCTCTGAGATCCTGATCAAGAGCCTGGCGATCTTCACCGACGCCGAGCGGGTGGAGGAACTGACGGTCCGCGAACCGATCCCGGCGCTGCCCCCCGATCCACTCTCCTCGCCCCCTGCCGGTGACGGAGTCGGCGCCAACAACGGCCTCGACGAGATCCTGATCGAGGAGCTCGAACTGGGTGTGCGTTCCTACAACTGCCTCAAGCGCGCCGGCGTTCAGACCGTCGGCGACCTGGTGCGCAAGTCGCGCGGGGAACTGAACGCGATCCCCAACTTCGGCCAGAAGTCGATCGAGGAAGTGATCGAGACCCTGCACGCCCGCGGCCTCGATCTCCAGCAAGACTGAGACGGCAGTAGAGACGGAGCGGAGAACCCTGTGCGCCATCGCAAGAAGCGGAACAAGCTCAGCCGTGACTCCGCGCACCGCGAGGCGCTGCTTTCCAATCTCTCCAAGCAGCTGATCGAGCACGAGCGGATCCAGACCAGCCAGGCCAAGGCCAAGGCGGTCAAGCCCGAGGTCGAGAAGCTGATCACGCTGGCCAAGCGCGGCGACCTGCACGCTCGCCGACAGGCGCTCTCGACGCTGCACAACGACAAGTTCATCGTCCACAAGCTGTTCGACGAGGTGGCACCGCGCTACGCGACGCGGCCCGGCGGCTACACCCGCATCGTCAAGCTCGGCCCGCGCCGCTCGGATAGCACCGAGATGGTGTATTTGGAGCTGGTTTAGTACCAGCTCCAAATACCCTCTGGCCATCACGTCCTCCGCTTCGCGTCCGGGCGTGATGGGAATGGGTTCCTTCCGTCTCGATATCGAATACGACGGTTCCGGCTTTTCAGGCTGGGCCAGGCAGCAAGGCCTGCGCACTGTCCAGGCTGAGCTGGAGACGGCGCTGGAGACGGTTCTGCGTGAACGTGTCGAGCTCACCGTTGCCGGTCGCACCGATGCCGGCGTCCATGCCTGGGGGCAGGTGGCGAGCTTTCAGACTGCTGCCGAGGCTCCTGGCGACCTGCTGCGGAGGCTGAACGGGATCACGGCGAGCGATCTCGCCGTCACCGCCGCCGCGCCGGCGTCGGACGGCTTCGACGCCCGCGCCGATGCGACCTCGCGCAGCTACTGCTACCGGCTGCTGACGCGCCGGCCATCGAGCCCCTTCGAGCGCGGGCGGGCCCTCTGGTGGCCGCATCGCATCGACCGCGTGGGCCTCGACGCCTGTGCCGCCGCGCTTCACGGCCGCCATGACTTCACCGCCTTCACCCCGACCCAGACCGACCACGTTCACTTCGAGCGCCGGATCCTCGCCGCCGGCTGGGAGTCGCGGCCCGGCGACGTCCTCGTCTTCCGCGTCACCGCCGACGCCTTCATGCGCAGCATGGTCCGGATCCTCGTCGGCACCATGCTCGAGGTGGCCTCGAGCCGGCGCACCGTCGAGAGTTTCACGCAGCTGCTTGGAGGGGCGCCCCGTCCCGAGGCAGGGGAAACGGCGCCCCCGCACGGCCTCTATTTGGAGTCGGTCTCCTACACCCAGGAGGGACCAGCCTAGAATCAGCCCCCGTGCGCATCCTCCTGACCAACGACGATGGCATCTCCGCTCCCGGGCTCCAGGCCGCGCGGCGCGCCCTGCGTGAGCTGGACGGAGTCGAGGTCGACGTGATCGCCCCCGACTCCAATCGCAGCGCCACCGCCCGCAGCATCACCACCCGCTCGCCGCTGAGCATCGAGGAGGTCGAGTTCGGCGACGGCCACCGCGGCTTCGCCACCGACGGCACCCCGGTCGACTGCGTCCGCTTCGCCGAGCTGGGGCTGGTTGGCGGTCGCCCGGACCTGATCGTCTCCGGCATCAACCACGGCGCCAACCTCGGCGACGACATCACCTACTCTGGCACCGTCGCGGCGGCCCTGGAGGGAATCGTCCTCGGCATCCCCGCCGTGGCTCTCTCCCAGCAGTCCTCCGGGGGTGGGATGGGCTACGTGAGCGGGCGCTTCGACTTCGGCGTCGCCGCCGCCTTCACGGCGCAGCTGGTCGCCCGGCTCGCCGACGAGTCGATGCCGGAGGCGACGCTGATCAACGTCAACTGCCCGGCGGGCGAGCCGAACGGGATCGAGGTGACCAAGCTCGGCAAACGCATCTACAACGACGAGCTGAAGCTGGTCGGGGAGGAGTCGGGCGACGGTCGCCGCCGCTATGAGATCTACGGCTGGCAGCCGGGCTACGAGGAGATCGAGGGGACCGACCTTTTTGCGGTGGCGCAGGGCCGGATCTCGGTCACCCCGATCCACTTCGACCTCACCGACCACGGCGGCCTCGAGCGGCTGCGCGGCTGGGGCTTCGAGGAGATGCTGGCGGCAAGCGCTCCGGCGGCGTGAGCGACTCGGCTCGGCAACGGGCGGCTGAGCTGCGTCGTCAGCTCGAGCACCACAACCGGCTGTATTACGTTCACGACGATCCCGAGATCGGCGACGACGAGTACGACGCGCTGCTGAACGAGCTGCGCGCGCTCGAGAAGGAGAACCCGGAGCTACGCACCGCCGACTCGCCCACCCAGCGGGTCGGGGCGCCGCCGCTGGAGCGCTTCCAGCAGGTCGAGCACGTCGAGCAGATGCTCTCGCTCGGCAACGCCCGCAACGAGGAGGAGCTGCGGGCCTGGGAGACGCGGCTGGCCAATCACCTGAAGCGGCTCGACATCGCCGCCTCGGAGTTCAGCTACACGAGCGAGCCGAAGATCGACGGCCTGGCGATCTCCCTCACCTACGAGGACGGCGTGTTGGTACGGGGCGCGACCCGTGGCGACGGCCGGGTCGGTGAGGATGTGACCCAGAACCTGCGCACGATCGGCTCGATTCCGCTGCGGATCGAGAACGCGCCCGAGCTGATCGAAGTGCGGGGGGAGATCTATCTCCCGATCGCTGCCTTCAAAGCCCTCAACGAACGCCGCGCCGAAGCCGAGGAACCGACCTTCGCCAACCCGCGCAACTCCGCCGCCGGCTCGATCCGCCAGCTCAACCCGGCGCTGGCGGCGGAACGACCGCTCTCGAACTGGATCTACGGGATCGGCGCCGTGCGCGGCCTCGACCTCGCCACCCACATGGACGAGGTCGAATGGCTGAACGAGCACGGTTTCAAGGTCAATCCCGACACCGAACACCACCGGGGCGTGGAGGGCGTCGTCAAGCGCTGTCACTGGTGGGAGCAGCAGCGGGAGGCACTCGACTACGAGATCGACGGCGTCGTCGTCAAGGTCGACGAGCGGGCCCTCTGGCGGGAGCTGGGCGTGGTCGGACGCGAGCCGCGCTGGGCGATTGCCTGGAAGTTCCCGCCGACGACGGCGACGACGACGATGAACAGCGTGGTCTGGAACGTCGGCCGCACCGGCCACCTCGTCCCCTTCGCGATGCTGGAGCCGGTCCACGTCGGCGGCGTCACCGTCAGCACCGCCACCCTTCACAACGAGGAGGATCTGGCCCGCAAGGACGTCCGCAACGGCGACGAGGTGATCGTGATGCGGGCCGGGGACGTGATCCCCCAGGTCGTCTCGCCGAAGCTGCCGCGCAAGAACAGGAGCGCGCGCAAGCCGCGACCGCCGAAGGAATGCCCCGCCTGCGGTACCGCGACGGTCAAGCCCGAGGGGGCCGTCTTCACGATCTGCCCCAACCGCGCCGGCTGCCCCGGCCAGTCCTCTCAGCACGTCAAGCACTTCGTCAGCAAGGGGGCGATGGATATCGACGGGCTGGGGGAGAAGCAGGCGATGCGCTTCCTCGAAGAGGGCCTGATCGCCGACGTCGCCGACATCTACGAGCTGACCGAGGGGACGCTGGTCGCGATCGAGCGTTTCGCCGAGGTCTCCGCCCGCAATCTGATCGCGGCGATCGACGACTCCCGCCGGCGCCCCTTCAAGCGCGTTCTCTACGCGCTCGGCCTGCCCGGCGTCGGCTACGTCACCGCCGAGGCCCTGGCCGACCACTTCGGCTCGATCGATGCCCTGCACGAGGCCGACCCCGAGCAGATCGAGGAGGTCGAGGGGGTGGGGCCGATCATGGCCCAGCAGATCGCCGAGTCCCTCGCCGACGAGCCGACCTGGAGGCTGGTCGAGAAGCTGCGGGAAAAGGGCCTGCGACTGGAGGCCGATCCCTCGGAAAGACGCGTCACCGGGGGGCCGCTGGAAGGCAAGACGGTCGTGCTCACCGGCACCCTGCCCAAGCTGACCCGCGAGGACGCCGCGGCGCTGGTCAAGTCCGCCGGCGGCAAGGTCGTCAACTCCGTCTCGAAGAAAACCGACTTCGTCGTCGCCGGCGAGAGCCCTGGCTCGAAGCTTGCGAAGGCCGAGTCGCTGGGGACGGAGGTGCTTGACGAAGCCGGGTTACTGGCGCTGACTGGGTAGGACTCGGAGAAGGCACGCTTCCGTAACGCCATGCGCGCCACGCGTGTGCGGCGAACCGCAAGGATCGCGGGATGGCACTGGCCGGGGTTGGACCTCTGACATCAGCGATTGAGACGGTCGCTACTGCCGTCGCTGCCAGCACCCTGCTCGGCAGCTTCGCGGTCGGAGCGGTCGGTTTGCTGACCGGCAAATCTCGCAAGGCGCTGGCTGCTCGTGCCCTGACCGATGGCTACGCGGGCGGCATCCTGGGAGCGGTAGCCGTGCTCCTAGATCTATTCCTGCGATATGGTGGCTGAAATGTTTTGTCTGCGAGGAGCATAGCGTGGGTGGCGTGAAGTACGCAAACATCGGTCTTGCGGTAGGGATAACGATCCTCGTTGTGGGCTCGCTTCTACTCAAGGACACTGGAGAAGGAGCTCTCCAAGCGGTGATGCTGGTCGCTTTCGTCGTGACCTTCGTCGTCTACCACGGCCTCGATGAGCGCGCGAAACGGCGGAATCGCGGCGATCAGTAGCCGGCGACGAGCGCCGCGATCCGGTCCTGCTGGAGGTGGGCGTAGCCGAGGTCGCCGACGCCGTTCATCAGTATCGAGAAGGCCATGATCCGGCCGCTGGTGTTGAAGCAGTAGCCGGAGAGGTTGCTGACGCCGGTGATCGTGCCGGTCTTGGTCCGGCAGCGGCCGTAGGCGGAGCTGCCGTGCATGCGGTCGTCGACGGTGCCCTCCTTGCCCGCCAGGGCGAGGTCCTGGATGAAGTCCTCGCCGGCGGCGTCCTCGCGCATGGCGAGCAGCAGGTCGACCACCTGACGCGGCGAGGCGCGGTTGGAGCGGGTCAGGCCGGAGCCATCGACGGCGTGCACGCCTGACCCGTGGGCCTTTGCGAAGGCCTCGACCACCGCGGCACCCGCGGCCGTCGTCCCGCCGCTCCCCAGGCGTGCTCCGAGCAGCTTCAGCAGCATCTCGGCGAAGAAGTTGTCGGAGTAGACGTCGGTCGTGTTGACGATCCGGGTCAGGGTGGGGGAGCGGACGACGGCGACCTGCTCGGCATTGGCCGGCGTCGGCGCCAGCGCGATCTGAGCGGGCACCGCGATCCCGGCGGTGCTCAGCGAGCGCGCCAGCTTCGAAGTCGCCAGCTTGGCCGGGTCGGAGGAGAAGCCGCTGGCGGAGCTGGAGCCGCTGAAGCCCGAGTTGAAGGCGAGGCCGGAGAGGGGGCCGATGTAGGAGCTGGTCGCGTAGCCGGAGTCGGCGACGCCGCGTAGGCGGTCGAAGACCGTATCGTCGCCGTAGAGGCGACCGCTGATGGCGCGGATGCCGGCGGCGCGGATCTGCGGCACCAGCGAGAAGAGGTTCGTGCCCAGGCCCGCCAGGTAGCCGTTGTAGAAGGTCGGCGTGCCGAGGGCCGGATCGCCGCTGCCCTGCAGGTAGAGGCTGCCGTGGAGGATGCCGCCGGAGTCGACGTGGCCGTCACTGAAGACCTTGGTCGCGATGCGCGAATCGGGACCGAGCCGGGAGAGCGCGGTGGCGGTGGTGAACAGCTTCATGTTCGAGGCCAGCAGGCGCTGGCGGCCCGGGGCCCTGGCGCAGACGACAGCGCCGCTTTCGGCATCGACGACGAGCAACCCGCTCGCCGACCCGCCCCCATGCGTCACCATCCCCCGCATCTGGTCGCAGATCTGGCTTGCCTGAGCGCTTCCAGCCAGCAGGAAAATCGCTGCGCAAATCGCCGCCAGCAGAATCGAAGCTCGCCTCATCGTCCCTATCAACACGATTGCGGGGCAGGGTAGCGGCCGGCCAGCCGACCCCCCTGAGATAATCATGTTTTACATGGGCAAAGTCGTCGACATCGAATCCAAGCCCCGCCGTAAAAAAGCACGCGGCCGCAAAAAGCCGTCGAAGACGGCTCTGGTGCTCGGCGGCGGCGGCTTCACCGGCGGCGTCTACGAGATCGGCGCCCTGCGCGCGCTCGATCTGCTCGCGGTCAACAGCACCGTCAACAACTTCGACGTCTACGTCGGCACCAGCGCCGGCTCCTTCGTCGCCGGGATGCTCGCCAACGGCGTCACTCCCGACGAGATGATGCAGGTCCTCAACTCGAGGGTTCCCTCCGAGCTCGAGGACCTCGACCTCAACCGCGTCCTCAAACCCAACTACCTGGGCTTCATCTCGAAAGCTGCGGCGCTGCCGCTGCGGACCCTCGAGCTGCTGGGATCGCTGGCGCGGATCGGGGAGCTCTCGGCGATCGACGTCGGCGTTGGACTGGCCGAGGCGCTGCCGAGCGGGCTCTACTCGGGTTCGGGACTGGCCGACTACGTCGAGGAGGTGCTCGCCGACAGCGGCCGCGTCAACGACTTCCGCCTGCTCGACCGCGAGCTCTACCTGACCGCGACCGACCTCGACACCTGCGAGCGGATCGTCTTCGGCGAGGAGGGCTGGGCCGACGTACCGATCTCCAAGGCAGTCGAGTGCTCGACCTGCCTGCCGATCGTCTACAAGCCGGTCGACCTGAAGGGGCGCCAGCTCGTCGACGGCGGCATCCGCTCGACCACCAACGTCGACATCGCGGTCGAAAAGGGCGCCAAATTCATCGTCGTCGTCAACCCTCTGGTCCCCTACGTCAACGACTTCGAGAAGACGATCCCGACCGTCTTCGGCAACCGCGTGCGGCGCGTCTCCGACATGGGCCTGCCGGCGATCGCCAACCAGACCTTCCGCCTGATCGCCCATCAGCGCCTGCACCAGGCGGTCGGGATGTGGAAGGAGAAGTACCCCGGCGTCGACATCGTCCTGCTCGAGCCCGACCCCAACGACGAGCTGATGTTCGGCACCCCGATCATGGACTACTCGCGCCGCCTGAAAATTGCCCGTCACGGCTTCGAATCGGTCACCGCGACCCTGGCCAAGGACTACGACCGCTTCAGCGAGATCGCCGAACGCCACGGCCTCGAAATCTCCGAGCGCCGCGTCCGGCGCGTGGTCGAGCGGGCCGCTGAAGAGGAGCCCGAGCAGACTTCGGCTTGGCGGCGGGTGCTCGAGCAGACGACTTCGGTCTTGCTGCGGCAGTCGGGCGAGGCTTCCTGAAGGGACTTTAGCGGGGAGGGCGCCGGTGGACCCTCCTCACTCGGAACATCGTCGGCCGTAGTCACGGGCGTGAGAAGTTGCATCCGCCGCGCTCGCTTGGGAGAGAGGGGCTGGGTGACCCTCCGAACGTTTTGCGGAGGAGGAGAAACCACCTCCCAGGCGACAGCACCTTGGGCAGCGACGACGAGGTACCGAGTGAGGAGGGTTACCCAGCCCCTCTCACGCACTGCTGCTACCCGGCGTAGAGCGCCTCGATCTCCGGCTCGTGCTTGCTGGTGACAACGGCTCGCTTCACCTTGAGCGTGGGCGTCAGCTCCCCAGATTCCTGGGAGAGGTCCTGCGGCAGGATCGTGATCTTCTTGACCTGCTCGACCCGGGCGTAGTTCTTGTTGATCTCCTCGACGTGGGCTTCGATTGAGGCCTTGACGTCGGCGTTGGCGGCAAGCTGCTCCGGGCTCTCCTGAAGGTTGTGCTCGTTGGCGTAGGCGGCGGCCTCTTCGGGGTCGAGCGTGACGAGGGCGACTAGGTAGGGGCGGCGGTCGCCGACGACCACGCACTGGGAGACCAGCGGGTGCTGCTTGATGTCGGCCTCGAGGTTGGCCGGGGTGATGTTCTTGCCGCCGGCGGTGATGATGATGTCCTTTTTGCGGCCGGTGATCGTGATGAAGCCCTCGGAGCCGATCTCGCCGATGTCGCCGGTGTGCAGCCAGCCGTCGACGATCGTCTCCCGGGTCGCCTCCTCGTTCTTGTGGTAGCCCTGGAAGACGTTCGGCCCCTTGACCAGGATCTCGCCATCGTCGGCGATCCGCACCTCGCAGCCGGGGAACGGTTTGCCGATCGTGCCGACCTTGAAGTCGTCGGGCGAGGAGATCGTCGCCGCAGTCGAGGTCTCGGTCATCCCCCAGCCCTCCAGCACCAGCACCCCGGCGGCGTCGAAGAAGCGCAGGATCTCGGGGTTGATCGGAGCGGCGCCGGAGACCGCCAGGCGCAGCTGACCACCGAACAGGTTGCGGATTTTCGAGAGGACCTTCTCGTCGGCGAACTTGTACTGGCGGGCGAGCAGGAAGCCGGGCTTGCGGCCGCTCCGCTCGGTTGCGCGCATCTTCGCGCCGACGCCGATCGCCCAGTGGAAGATCGCCTTTTTGAGGCCGCCCTCTTTTTCCATGCCGCTGTTGGCGGCCGTGTAGATCTTCTCGAAGATCCGCGGCACCGAGGGGAAGTAGGTCGGTTTCAGTTCGGCCAGGTTCGGCAGGATCTTCAGCGGGTCGCGCTCCCAGTAGGCGATCGTGGCGCCGAGATCGAAGCTGCCGAGCTGGATCAGCAGGGCGAAGGAGTGGGCCAGCGGCAGGTAGAGATAGGTGACGTCTTCGCCCTCGATGACGCTGGTCTCGTTGACCATGTCGAGCATCGCGCGGTAGTTGCCGTGGCTGATCACGCAGCCCTTGGGGGGGCCGGTCGTGCCGGAGGTGTAGATGAAGGTGCAGACGTCGGCCGGGGTGACCGCAGACCAGAGCGACTCCCAGCGCGAGTCGTCGCCGGCGCCTTTTGCGGCCAGGTCCTCAGTCGAGAGCGCGTCCCCGGCGCTGCCGGTCATCAGCACCACCTGCTCGAGCTGGGGCAGCTGGTCGCGGACCTTGCGGATCTTCTCCAGTTGTTCGTCGTCCTCGACGACGACGACCTTCGCGTCGGAGTTCTCCAGCACGTAGCGGCACTCCTCCGGCGAGTTGGTCTGGTAGATCGGGACCACGGTGGCGCCGATCGAGAGCGCCGCGAAGTCGAAATAGGTCCACTCGGGGCGCGTGTTGCCGAGGATCGAGACGCGGTCGCCTTTCTCGACGCCGAGCGCGGCCAGGCCGAGGGCCAGCGGGCGGACGATCTCCAGCACCTCGGAGAAGCTGCGGTCGACCCACTGCTCGCCGTCCTTGTAGCGGACCGCGGGCGCGTCGCCGTAGACCTGCGCCGCAAGCGGCAGCAGATCGGCAAGGGTCTTCGACCTGGTTCCCCGATCCATCGCCGGGGAAGTCTAGTTTCAGGCCCGATTCGGCGCGGCTCGCCCCGCTTCGGGTTGGCGGGCGTAGCTGCGCAGCGACGACTCGAACAAGGTCCGGTCGATGCGCCCATGGAAGATCGGGATGCCCATCTCGACGCACTTCCCGATCACCTCCTGCCGCTTCATCTGCATCTGGTCGGCAAGCTCGGTGGGCGTCAGATGATGGGCCATAGAGACCTCCCATGTAGTTGAAATTGGGTATCTGAATAATTATCGCTCGGCGCGGACGTGTCAATCGCCGCATCCGCACGTTGCGGCTTCCCCGGTTGGCCGGTCGGGATAATGCCTGTGTGTCCGAAGTTGCCGTCAAAGCGATGCCCCGCCGGGGGCGGCTCCGGGTGATCCTGATCCTGGCGCTGGCGCTGTTCGGCGTCGGCTACCTGGTCGTCTCGGTCGCCGCGCTGAAGCCGGGCAATCCGGTCGTGCACGTTGCCGGCATCGGCGACGCCCAGGCGCTCTTCGGCGGAGTCCCGCAGGAAGGCGACCGGCTCGGATCCTCCGACGCGCCGGTGACGATCCAGATCTTCAACGACCTCCAGTGCGCCGCCTGTCGCGAGGACTTCCTCGGCACGATCCCCGCCCTGACCGAACGCTACGCCCGTCCCGGCGACGTACAGCTCCTCTACCGGCATTACTCCAACAGCGAGAACGTCGAGCAGCTGGGTTTCTTCGGCGCCGAGGCTGCGGCTGACCAGGGCTACGGCTGGCAGTACACCTACCTCTTCTTCCGCAACCAGGACGAAGCCGGGCACTTCGGAGTCGACCAGGACTTCCTCGACTCGATCGCCGGCGGCGTCGAGGAACTCAACGCGCCGGAATGGGAAGCCGACCTGGAGGACAACGGCGGCTCCGGCGGCGCCATCGCCAAGCGCCTGGCGGGCTACGAGGAACTCGGCTCCGACCTCGGCATTCGCGTGCGCCAGGCGGCGATCGTCAACGGCCCCAACGGCACCCGGACCCTCCAGGACGGGCCGAAGCTGGGTCAGATCGAACGGGCTATCGAAGAAGTTCAGTGATCGCCGGTGGCCTCCAGGGTCCGCTTGACGGTCTCGATGCCGCGCTCCATCAATTCACCGGTGACCTCGGCGAGGTTGTCGGGCAGAAGGTCGGCGATCCAGACGAACTGCGTCGTGCCATCCTCGTTCGCGAAGACCTGCGCCGCTCCGTTGTGGTGTGAGTAGGGCCCGTCGACGATCGACCAGACCAACCTCCGATCCTCCTCGTCGAGGTCGACCAGGCGCTCGCGGGCGACCGCGCCGTTGAAGAAGGTGACGATGCGGTCGATCCCGTCCAGCTCCGTGGCGACGGCGAATCCGGGGACCAGGCGCTCGTGCAGCGCGCCCCAGTCGCGTAGCGCCGCCCACACCTCCTCCGGTGCCGCCTCGATCGTGCGTTCCTTGCGTATTGAAGCCATTCGATATCCCCTTTGGTTGTTGCCTTTACTCAGCAGAAGGCGCTGAGGCGCGATCGCGCCCAACCGGCAGGGCTGCAGACTAGAACGACGTGTTCGCCGTCCTCCACGCCCCTGACCACCGAGAGGGTGGCCGGATCTTGCACGGCAGCGCGAGCACGCGTCCCCATCAAGACCAGGGGGTCTCCGCGGCGGTAGGCGGCGGTGTCGATGAGCGTCATCCCGACCCGGAGGACAGTCCTGCCGCGCTAGTCGTCGTCGCGAATCCTGAACCCAATGGACCGCTTTGGCTGAGGCGGCGTGATCAACTGCCGTAGCGCTTCGAAGATCTGACGAAGCTGCTCGTCGTGCTCGCTCAGACGCGCCCCGATGTCCAGTTCCATCTGATCGAGCCGCTTCTGAAGCTCCTGATAGGAGCCGGCGAGTCGGCGCAACTCGACGAATGCCCGCATGATCTCGATGTTCACGGCGATCGCTCGGTCGCTGCGCAGCACTCCCGAGAGCATCGCGACGCCTTGCTCCGTGAAGACGTAGGGCGTGTAGCGGCGACCCCCTCGGCCATCGTTTGAGGTTGCAATTTGTGACCTCAAAGCCTCCATCTCCGCTTTGGTCAGCTGGAACATGAAGTCCCCGGGGAAGCGCTTCAGATTGCGTTTGACCTGCTGGATCAAGCGCTTGGTCTCAACGCCATAGAGGTCGGCCAAGTCTTCGTCGAGCATGACCTGGCGCTCGCGGACGATGAAGATCCGCTTCTCGATCACGGGGGCCGCGACTACTGCGGTTCCGCTTTCTCCGCTGTCGAATCGGCCATGCCGGCATGATGGCAAACGGACCGGAACCTATTGTCTACATCGGGGCGCCCGGATTTGAACCGGGGACCTCACCGACCCGAACGGTGCGCGCTACCAGGCTGCGCCACGCCCCGAGAGGGGCGATTATCCCAGAGCGGCGAGCCGGCGCGGTCTGCCCTTCCTGGGGCGATGGCCGCTACTTTGCGTCCGGACCCTGTTCCAGTTGATGCGATGACGCGGAAGATCACTCTAATTCTCCTGCTTGCCCTGGCGGCATTGCAGCCGTCCGCCGCGCGGGCTTACCTGCCCGCGGGCTTCATCGGGGTCTCGCCGCAGAGCCCGTCCAGCAGCTCGGACTTCGAGTTGATGCGGGAAGCCGGGGTGAGGAGCGTGCGGCTGCCGCTCTACTGGACCGTGGTTCAGGCCAGGGACCCTGCCGTCGCCGATCCGGACTGGGCCGGCTTCGACCACGAGGTCGGTCTCGCCGCCGAATCCGGCATCGAGGTAATGCCCTTCGTCTGGGGTTCGCCGGAATGGGCTGCCCCGCAGGTTGTCGATTTGCCCGTGCACAACTCCCGCCAGCGCCGGGGCTGGGCCTCGCTGTTGCGCCAGGCGGTTGGGCGCTATGGGCCCGACGGCTCTTTCTGGAACGAAAACCCCGAGCTCCGGTTCTTGCCGATCCAGCGCTGGGAGATCTGGAACGAGGAGAACATCGTCACCTTCGCCGACCAGCCCAATCCGGCCGATTTCGCGACCCTGATCCGGATCTCCGGTCGCGCTCTGCACCGCGCCGACCCGGACTCGCAGGTGATCATGGGCGGCTTCTTCGGGCGGCCGCTGCAGATACCGCCGAACGTTGCTGCGGGCGACTACCTCTCCCGTTTCTACCGCGCCCGCCGGGTAAAGCAGTACTTCGACGGCGTCGCCCTGCATCCGTACGTGGCCCGCGCGCGAGCGATGGGGCCCCAGATCGCCAACCTGCGCCGGATCATGCGCATCCATCACGACGCCCAGACCCCGATCTACGTGACCGAGCTGGGCTGGGGGTCGAGCAGCGGCCCGACCCGTTGGGAGCGCGGTCTCTACGGGCAGGCGCAGCAGCTCTCGCAGGCGTTCGCGATGCTCTCGGCGCAGCGCCTGCGCTGGCGCATCGGCGGCGCCTGGTGGTACACGTGGACCGACGAAGGGGGCAGCTGCCAGTTCTGCCACTCGGCCGGGCTGCTGACCGAGCGGCGCACGGCGAAGCCGGCCTGGTACCGCTTCAATGCCTGGACCGGCGGCGATCCGGACATCGTCCCGCGGGGACTGTTCGACGAGGCGGGCGACGAACTCGACATCGACGAAACGCCCGACGTCGTCGTCGAATAGGCGCGGGCGCCCCGGAGGGATCGGCGCCGCTAGGCTCCGTATTCAACTTCAGAACTCGACCCGAGGAGTCACCAGATGCCTTTCTCCGTTCCGGACCTTCCCTACGCCTACGACGCGCTCGAGCCACACATCGACGAGGCGACGATGCGCGTCCACCACGACAAGCACCACCAGGCCTATGTCGACAAAGCGAACGCCGCCCTCGAGGGCACCGAGTGGGCCGACCGCGACGTCGAGGATGTCCTTCGCAACCTCAGCAGCCTGCCCGGCGACAAGCAGGGGCCGGTCCGCAACAACGGCGGCGGTCACTACAACCACTCGCTCTTCTGGCAGATGCTGAGCCCCGACGGCGGCGGCGAGCCGCAGGGCGAGCTGGGCGCCGGGATCGCCGAGACCTTCGGCTCCTTCGATTCCTTCAAGGACGAGTTCAAAAACGCCGGGATTGCCCGCTTCGGCTCCGGCTGGGCCTGGCTGGTCAAGGACTCCTCCGGCCTCGCCGTCGTCTCGACCCCGAACCAGGACTCGCCGATCGCCGACGGCAGCACCCCGTTGCTGGGCTGCGACGTCTGGGAGCACGCCTACTACCTCAAGTACCAGAACAAACGGCCCGACTACATCGACGCCTTCTGGAACGTCGTCAACTGGGACTACGTCGCCCAGCGCCTCGCCGACGCCGGTTAACCAGGGCGCGAAAACCAAGCAGGTAGGGGGATGCAGGGAAGGCCGGTGAGGGGAGCGCACTTCGTGCGTGACCCGATCCGGCCGACCGAAGACCCCTAGATGCGCAGGTTTGCAGCGTCCTGGGCTGGCCGCGCTGCCTCTGGGAGGTGGCGCGGCTCCTCTCCCGCCTTCGGCGGGATTAGGCTCATCGCGTGCTCGGCCTTGGCGGTGATCGTCAGGCTCGGGTTGACCCCGGGGTTGGCGGGGATCGAGGCGCCGTCGGTGACCATCAGGTTCTCGTAGCCGAAGACGCGGTTGGCAGCGTCGACCACACCGCTCTCGGCGTCGGCCCCGATCACTGCGCCGCCGAGGATGTGGGCCGTGGTCGGCACGTTCTGGATCGACTCGGTGAGGGCGCTCTGGGCGATGCCGCCGGTCCGTTTCGCGAACCAGCGGGCGGCTTCGGCGGCCGCCGGCAGGTAGATCGGATTGGGGCGGTCGGGATCCTGCTCGGTCTGCAGCCGCACGCCTCGCCCGAACAGCTTGCGCTTCGGCCGCAGGTGCATGGCGGCGTCGACGGTCTGCATCACCAGCAGGATCACCGTGCGCCGGGACCAGCGGTGGGGAACCCGCATCCGCAGCGTCTGCAGCGGGTGGCGCGACATCGCGACGATCCACTTCAGGGGCCGGGTCAGCCGGGTGCCGGGCCCGGTCATCGCGGTGAAGGTGCCGCTCATCGCGTCTCCCGCCTCGCCGTAGGTGACGACCTCGATGTGGGTGTCGGGATTGGGGTAGATGCTCGAGGTGATCGCCACCGAGCGGCTGAAGTCGCGCTCGTCGTCGCGTGCCGTGACCGACTGGATCGACTCCGAGTTGGTGCGGATGACGTCGCCGATCCGCTCCGAGAGGCGGGGGAGGGCGCCGCTGTGGCGGCAGTTGGCGAGCAGGTTGTTGGTGCCAAGGGCGCCGGCGGCGACGATCACCCCTCTGGCGGTGAGGCGGCGGCGCTCCTTGCGCAGCCAGGAGCCCGAGCGCTCGCTGCTCACCTCATAGCCGCCTGAGCCGTCCACGGCTCCGAGCGGCCGGATCTCGGTCACCTGGCGTTCGGGCTCGATCCTGACGCCGAGCTTCTCCGCGAACCAGAGGTAGTTCTTCATCAGCGTGTTCTTGGCGCCGTGGCGGCAGCCGACCATGCAGCTGCCGCAGCGCATGCAGCCGGTCCGATCCGGTCCCTCGCCTTCGAAGAAGGGGTCGGGCACCTCCTGGCCCGGCTGGTCGAAGAAGACGCCGACCCGGGTGTTGGTGAAGGTCTCGCCGACGCCGATGTCCTCGGCGTATTCCTTCAGCAGCTGGTCGGCTGGGCCGATGCCCTCGTACTCGACGACGCCCAGCATCCGTTCGGCGGTGTCGTAGTGGGGGGCCAGCGTCGCCTCCCAGTTGCCGAGGTCGGCCCACTGCGGATCCTCGAAGAAGGCCGGCCGAGCCCGATAGAGCGTGTTCGCGTAGCCGAGACTGCCGCCGCCGACGCCGCTGCCGGAGACGACGAAGACGTCCTTGAAGAACGACAGCCGCAGGACGCCACGAAAGCCCAGTTTGGGAGCCCAGAAGTAGCGGCGTGGCTGGCGCACGGTCGACTCGGCGAAATCCTCGTCGCGGAAGCGGCTGCCGCACTCCAGCACGGCGACGGAATAGCCCTTTTCAGCTAAGCGAAGCGCCGATACGGAGCCCCCGAACCCCGATCCAACGACTATCCAGTCGTAGTCGTAGCCCCGGTCAGAGGGGCGGGGTGAAGCGTCTTGCACTTTTTCGTCGCTGCGCTTCACCGTCGGTCACATCCGTTTCTCGAAAAAGTTAAGCGGAACCCCGCCCCTCTGACCGGGGCTAGGCCTCGCCGGGCTCTAGAGGCCGGAAGTCGGAAGTGCGCGCTCCGCAGACGGGACAGAACCAGTCCTTGGGGATGTCCTCGAAGGCGGTTCCGGGCGGGATGCCCCCGTCGGGGTCGCCGATCGCGGGGTCGTAGATGAAGCCGCAGCTGTCGCAGATCCAGAGGGTGATTTCTTGGGTCGCGGTCATGACCGAATTGTAGAAGAGCCCTATTTGTCGCCGAAGCTGACCGCGACCGGCTCGCGCTCGGCGTCGTCGATCTCGAAGAACTCGCGTTTGGTGAAGTCGCCGGCGTTGGCGACGATCGAGCCCGGGAACTGTTCGATGTCGGTGTTGTAGGACTGCACGTTGGAGTTGTAGATCCGGCGCGAGGCCTGGATCTCGTCCTCGAGCTCGGAGAGGTTGCGGCTGAGCTGCTGGAAGTTCTCGGTCGCCCGCAGGGTCGGGTAGTTCTCGGCGACCGCTTTCACCTCGGCCAGCGCCTGGGTCAGTTTCTGCTCGGCCTGAGCCGTTTCCTCGACGCTCTGCGCCTGCATCGCCGCGGCGCGGGCCTGGGTCGTTTTCTCGAAGGTCTGGCTCTCGTGCTCGGCGTAGCCCTTGACCGTCTCGACCAGGTTGGGAACGAGGTCGTGGCGCCGTTTGAGCTGGACGTCGATCCCGCTCCAGGACTCGTCGACCCGGTTGCGCGCGGCGATGATCGAGTTGCGCTTCGCGATGAAGTAGAGGACCGCGATGACGATGATCGCGACGACGACGATGATGGCGATGGTCATGAACGCTCCTGTGGTCGACCGGGGGGGGGCTAGACGCCCATCCTAGCCCCACCCCTGCGCCGATGGGCCGAAAAGTCGCCCCTGGCTCGACATATCGGCCCGTCGGCCCGGCTGGGCGGCCGCGTAGGATCGACTCGCATGGGGGCCAAGCAGGAAGCGCTGGAGTGGGGCGAGGCCGTGCGGCGCTATGGCGAGCGCAACGGGCTCGGCTACGAGGAGGTCGGCGGGATCAATCCCAAAGACGGGCCGGTGGCGCTCTGCGTCGGCGGCGTCAACCGGCTCACCGGCCAGCTGACTGAGGGTTTCTGGGGCTCCTGCTGCGACGCCGACGAAAAGGAGGTCGGGAGGCTCTTCGATAAGGCGGTGCTGCCGACGGCGCTGCTCGCCAAGGCCCACATGCCGGACCTGGCCCAGGTCGTCCCTGCCTTCAACGTCGAGTCGATCGAGGGTCACGAGGCGGTCGCGCAGCGCTTCTCCCGCAAGGTCGAGTTCGAGTCGATCGACTTCAACAAGCGCTACTGGGCGACGGTGCCGAAGGAGTACGACCCGGTCGCCCTGCGCGAGCTGTTCAGCCCCGGCTTCCTCGGCTGGGTGACGGCGATGAGCGGGGAGATCGACTTTGGCGTCAACGACCGCCAGCTCTGGTTCCTCTGGCACCTGCGGGAGCGCAGCGAAGCTGAGCTGAAGATGGCGCTGAAGAACGCCGGCGAGTTGTTCAGGCGCCTGCAGGGCGAGATGGACGAGAGCGGCATCCATACCTATCCGCCGGGTCCCTGGCACGCCGGGTTGGAGACGTTCCCGGCCAGTTAGTTCTCAGGCCGGGTAGTCGGGATCGCCGGGCATCACGACCCGGTGGTTCTCGCGGTCGCCGACGACGACCGGCAGGATCGGCTCGACCTCGCGGTCGCGGTGGGCGGCGAGCGCCTCGTCGGAGGTGCGGTAGGGGAGCAGTGACTGGAGCTGGCTGAGGGTCGGGAAGGCGAGGACGATCTCACCCTCCTCCTGCGCCTTCAGGGCAGCGCCCGGCTTGAACCAGGCCGCCTCCGTGGTCTCGACGCCGTCCGGCTGCGGCGGCGTGTGGGCCGGCGCCAGCGCGAGGAAGAACCAGGCGTCGAAGCGGGTCGAGATCACCGCCGGCGTGATCCAGCGCGAGAACAGGATCAGCTCCTCGTCGGCGGGCAGCTCGATCGCCGCCTCCTCGGCCAGCTCGCGCACCGCGCAGGCCCGGTAGCCGGCCTCCTCCTCGCCGTCCTCCGGGTCGACGGCGCCGCCGGGGAAGACCCAGACGTTGGGCATGAACTTGGCCTCTGCGCTGCGTTTTAGCAGCAGCACCTCGAGCTCGCGGTCGCCGTGCTTGCCGCCGCGGCGGAGGAGGACCACGGAGGCGGCGGGGCGGGGCTCGGAGGGCGTCCCCAGATTGGGCGCCTCGGCTGGTCCCCGGTGTCGCTCCTCCATCGGTCCACCCTAGCGGGGGGTGTCTGAGCTTTCCCGCCGTATACGGGGGTGAAGCTCAGACACGCCTCAGGTGAGGGCGCGTTCGCGGCCGCGGCGGATGCGGGCGCGGTTGGCAAGCCATACGAGGAGGGCGATCAGCCCCAGGGGGACGAGGATCGCCAGAGCGACGATCGTGACGCCGGCGGCGATACCGAGGATGTGGCCCGCGTCGTCGAGGGCATCGCCGATGCTCCAGCCGCCGCTCTGGTCGGCCGTGGCAGTGCCGGGGTCGGTCACGATCCGCACCGAGACCCGCGAGAGGTTGGCGCGGCGGTCGAGCTTCGTCGCCTGTGAGCGCAGGGAGGCGGCGTGGCGGCGCTCGGCGCGCAGCTCGGCTTCGACTTCGGCACGCTCGCTGTCGGTGTCCGCTCCGGCGAGCTGCACGAGCAGCCCGTCGATCGTCGCCCGCGAGTCGCGCAGGTGTTCGCCGATCCGGACCGTCGGCGCGGTGATGTCGTCGGTTGCCTCGTGGCGGGAGACGACGGTGCCGATCGCGGAGAAGTCGGCGAGGGCGTCGCCGAGCTTGGCCGCGGGGATCAGCAGGTCAAATCTGGCCCCGGCGTCCCCCGCGGCGCCGCCGGTCACAGAGGAGCTGAGGACGATGCCGTTGGCGGCATGGACGGCGTCGAAGACCCGGGCCGCGTCGCTGCCGATCTCGGCCGGGTCGGTACCGAGGACCATCTCGGCCGATCGTTCGACGTCGCGGTGGCCGGCGTTCGAGGCGAAGGGGCCGCTGCCGACGGCGGAGGGCCCGACGCCGCCGAGCCTCCCGGCGCTGGTGCTGGACGACTCTTCACCGGACGCCGCCGTCCCGGTGACGGTCGGGTCCGCCGCTTCGTACTGGACCCCAGTGCCGGCTCCGCTCGAGCTGGGCTTCGCCGTCGAGGAGACGCCGTTCGAACCGGCTCCGGCTGCTCCGCTTACGGGTGATTCCGACGTTGGGGGGGAGACGGGGCGAGCGGTGGGGCTGAGCTGGGTAAGGGAGGCCGAGTCGCTCCTGGGCTCGCCGACCGCGACGACGACCGTGGCCGCCGCGACCGCGGCGAGCGCGGTGGCGCCGGCGGAAAGCGCCAACCGCCGCGGTGGGACCGCCCGCAGTCGGGCGAAGAGGTTGGCGAGCGGCGAGCTTGCGCGCGACGGGTGCCGGGTGAAGCCCGCGGCAGCCCGCTCGTCGAGTTCGGCGGCGAAGGCCGGGCGCGGGGTGGGGCGGAGGGCCCGCAGCTCGGCGATCAGGTCGGTGTCGTCCCTAAAGGGCTCCATCGCATGCCTCCCTCAGCTTGGTCACGGCTCGGTGCAACCTGGTGCCGGCGTTGGACTCGGACAGGCCGAGCACGGCGGCGATCTCGGCGTTGGCGAGGCCGGCGAAGAACTTGAGGGCGATCAGCTCGCGCTCGCGCGGCTCGAGGCGGGTGAGTGCGGCATTCAGCGCCAGGCGTCGCTCGCTCGCCTCGGCGCTCTCGTGCGCGGGGACGGACGCGAGGTCGGCCGGCTCCGCCGCCAGCTCGGCCTGGCGACCGCGGCGCCGCAGCTCGTCGAGGGCGGCGTTGCGGGCGATCCCGAACAGCCAGGCGCGCCGCTCGCCCCGGCTCGGATCGAAGCGCGAGCGCTTGCGGTAGGCGCGCTCGAAGGCGGTCGCGGTGACGTCCTCGGCCGCGGCGGCGTCGCGGACCAGGCTGGCGACGTAGGCGTAGACGTCGTCGCGACTCGACCTGTAGAGGCGGTCGAAGGCGATGTCGGCCTCGCGTGGAGCCTCCTCGGCGGTTGCGACCAGAGTGCCATCCATGCCCCTACTACGGCCGATCGGCGAATCCATCACAGCGAGTATGTGCGAAAGCTTCGCTCAGGCGGCGTAAGGAATACGGGCCGAGCCCTGCAGCGGTATCGCCTCCCGCTCAAACGGGGAGCAGGCCGCCTCAATCGATTCGGCGACGATCTCCAGCAGCGCCAGCAGGTCGTCTTCGGAGATCGAGAGCGGTGGCACGAGGACGACCGTGTCGCCGAGCGGGCGGACGATCGCGCCGCGCGCGCGGGCCTCGAGGGTCACCCGGTGGCCCATCCGCAGCGCCGGGTCGTGGGCGCCGAGGTCGATCCCGACCATGAAGCCGCGATGGCGCACCTCGGCGACCTCGGGCATCGCCTCGATCGCCTCCAGGCGCTCCGTGAGCAGAGCGATCTTCGGCTGCAGGCGCTCGATCGTCCGCTCGGACTCGAAGACGTCGAGGCTGGCCAGTGCCGCCGCGCAGGCGAGCGGATTGCCGGTGTAGGTGTGGCCGTGGAAGAAGGTCCGCTGCTCCTCGGGAGCCCCGAGGAAGCCCTCGTAGATCGTCTCGGTGGCCAGCGTCGCCGCCAGCGGCATATAACCGCCGGTGATGCCCTTGGCGAGGCAGAGCAGGTCCGGCGCGACCTCCTCTTGCTCGCAGGCGAACATCGTCCCGGTGCGCCCGAAGCCGGTCGCCACCTCGTCGCAGATCAGCAGCGCGCCGTGCCGGTCGCAGAGCTCGCGGACGGCGCGCAGGTAGCCGCGGGGATGGACCAGGATCCCGGCCGCGCCCTGGACCAGCGGCTCGACGATCACCGCCGCGACCTCCTCCCCGTGGGCGCTGAGGATGCGATCGAGATC
>Ga0190274_10000598_pt1 | contig 21211 bp, 15 predicted proteins | sample Popmic531T_FD_133002 | JGI IMG/M metagenome (GOLD analysis project Ga0190274, IMG submission 133002) | Populus adjacent soil microbial communities from riparian zone of Yellowstone River, Montana, USA - 531 T | ecosystem: Environmental > Terrestrial > Soil > Riparian zone | place: USA: Montana... | reverse complement strand
TCAAGACGGCCAAGGCCTATGCCGCGCAGCCCGAGGTGGCCGCGAAGCTCAAGGAGTACAAGGTCGTCTCGACCGGTGAAGACGTGGCCGCGCAGATCGCGGCGATCAACAACTTCATCGATTCGGGTTACGACGCGATCGTCGTCAACGCGCAGAATCCCGCCGCCTTCAAGCCTGTGATCAAGAAAGCGAATGACGCGGGCGTCGTGCTGGTCGCGTTCGACAACATCTTGGACACCGAGGAAGCGATCAACGTCAACGTCGACCAGAAGGGGCTCGGCAAGTACTGGGCCGAATGGCTGGTCAAGAATGTGCCGGGCGGCGGCAAGGTGCTCGAGGTGCGCGGCGTCTCCGGCACCTCGGTCGATCGTGATCGTCACGAAGGCATCCAGGAAGTGTTCAAGGCGTCGGGCAAGAAATGGGACACGGTCGAGGTGATCGGCAAGTGGGACGACCCGACGGCGCAGAAGGTGACCGCCGACGCGATCGCCGTGCACAAGAAGTTCGATGCCGTCACCGCCCAGGGCGGCGACACCGGCGTGGTGCAGGCGATGATCGACGCCAAGCACCCGTTCGTGCCGTTCGGCGGCGAGACCGAGAACGGCTTTCGCAAGTTCTGCAGCCAGTACGCCGGCCAGGGCCTGAAGTGCGCCTCGGCGGGCACCGGCCCGGCACAGGTGGCGGTGGCGATCAAGACGGCGATCGCCGCGCTCGAGGGCAAGGTCGTGCCGCAGTCGGTGAAGCTGCCGCTGGCCAAGGCCGAGCATCCGAACTTCAAGGATGGGGCCGACTACTACGCCAAGCTCTCCGACAACTTCTTCGTCGGCAACTCGTTCCCGACCTGCGGCATCAACTTCACCGCGCAGGAGATCATGGGCCAGAGCGAGGCCAACAAGTAGCGGTGTCGGCGTCGGGACCGGGGCGCGCGCCCGCTGCCGATCGGCCGCATTGGGCGCGGCACGGGAGCGGCCGATGAGCCTGTTCGTCATGGAGGGCGTGGCCAAGCGCTACGGCGGCGTGCGCGCGCTCGAAGGCGCCGACCTCGCGCTCCAGGCCGGCCGCATCCATGCCGTGCTGGGCGAAAACGGCGCTGGCAAGTCGACCCTGATCAAGATCATGGCCGGCGTCGTCCAGCCCGACGCCGGCCGCCTGCTGCTCGACGGCCAGCCGGTCTCGTTCCCTTCGCCGGCGGCGGCGCACGCCGCGGGGATCGCCTGCATCTTCCAGGAGCTGTCGCTGATCCCCGACCTGCCGGTCGCCGACAACATCGCGATCAGCAATCCGCCGCGCCGCTTCGGTCTGATCGACCGGCGCGCCCAGCGCCGCATGGCCGAAGACGCGCTGGCGCGTGCCGGTGCCGACGACATCCACCCACTGGCGCTGGTCAAGGACCTGTCGCTGTCGCGCCGGCAGATGGTCGAGATCGCCAAGGCGCTGGCACGCCGGCCGCGGATCCTGATCCTCGACGAGGCGACCTCGGCGCTGACCGCCGCCGACGTGATGAAGATCTACTCGGTGCTGAAGCGCCTGCGCGGCGAGGGCCTGGCGCTGGTCTACATCTCGCATCGGATGCACGAGATTGCCGAGCTGGCCGACGAGTGCACCGTGTTCCGCAACGGTCGCAGCGTCGCCCACTATCCGGCCGGAACCAAGAGCGACGGCGAGGTCGTCGAGCTGATGATCGGGCGCGACTACGACGCCGTCTTTCCGGCCCTGGCGGCGCGGCCGGACGGCGCCGAGACGCCGCGCCTCGAGCTGCGCCAGCTCGGCTGGGGCGACCGGGTCGTCGACATCTCGCTGCACCTGCACGCCGGCGAAGTGATCGGCCTCGGCGGCCTCGATGGCCAGGGCCAGCGCGAGCTGCTGCTAGCGCTCTTCGGCGTCCTGCGCGGCACGACCGGCGAACTCCTGATCGACGGCCGCCCGGTCACGATCGTCGGCCCGGCCGCGGCCAAGCGCAGCGACATCGGCATGGCGCTGATCCCCGAGGACCGCAAGACCGAGGGGCTGATGCTGGCGATGTCGGTGCGCGACAACCTGTCGTTCGCCGCCCTCGGCCGCCTGGCGACCGCGGGCATCGTCGATGCCGCGGCCGAAGCCGACGCGGTCGCCCGGATCGTGCGTCTGCTGGCGATCCGCTGCGACGGCACCGACCTGCCGGCGAGCTCGCTCTCGGGCGGCAATCAGCAGAAGCTCGTGATCGGCAAGTGGCTGATGATGGCGCCGCGCATCCTGCTGCTCAACGATCCGACGCGCGGCATCGACGTCGGCACCAAGCAGGAGATCTACGTCCTGCTGCGCCAGCTGGCCGAGGCGGGAACGGCGATCGTCTTCTACTCGACCGACTACGACGAGCTGGTCGGCTGTTGCGACCGGGTGCTGGTGATGTACGACGGCCGGATCCGGCGCGAGCTGGTCGGTGGCGAGATCACCGAGCACGCATTGGTCAGCAGCGCGCTCAACATCGGCGCCGACGCCGATGGCGCTGCAGGGGCGGTCCGGCCATGAGCAGCGACTGGCCCTATCGCTTGCGCGAGCACCGCGGGACGCTGCTCGCGCTGCTGGCGTTCGTCGTCATGTTCGCGATCTACGCCACCAACCACCCGGTCGGCCTCAATGCCAATGTCGCGACCACCGCCGCCAACAAGGGCGTGCTGCTCGCGATCGTCGCCATGGCCCAGACGCTGGTCGTCTTGACGTCGGGGATCGACCTCTCGGTCGGGATGGTGATGGTGCTCGCCAACTGCCTCGCCTCGGCGATCGTCGTCGGCTCGCCGCGGGCGACGGCGCTCGGCGTACTCGCGGTTCTCGGCGTCGGCTTGCTGTGCGGCGCGATCAACGGCGCGATCGTCATCTACGGCCGGCTCCAGCCGATCGTCACGACCATCGCCACCGGCGCCGTCTACTACGGCGCTGCACTGGCGCTGCGCCGCGTTCCCGGCGGCGACGTCGACGCCTCGCTCGCCGAGGCGCTGACCGGCCAGTTGCCGGGCGGAAGCATCCCGGCGAGCCTGGCGCTGCTGCTCGCTCTCGTGCTCGTGGTCTGGCTGCCGTTTCGCCATTCGGCCATCGGGCGCGCCGCGTACGCGGTCGGCTCGTCTGAGCTCGCCGCCTACATGTCGGGCGTGCCGATCCGGCGTGCCAAGTTCGTCGCCTACCTGCTCTCGGGCCTGCTCGCCTCGGTCGCCGGGCTCTTCCTCACCTGCATCACGTACTCGGGCGAGGCCTCGGCCGCCAACGGCAACACCTACACGCTCTATTCGATCGCGGCCGTGGTGCTCGGCGGGGTATCGCTGTTCGGCGGCTCGGGCAGCGCGATCGGCGCGATCTTCGGTGCGCTGATGTTTCGCACCATCGGCGACCTGCTGTTCGTCTTCAACCTCGACCCGCTCTGGCAGCCCTTGTTCCAGGGCGTCGTGCTCGCGGCAGCGGTGTGTCTGGGCGCGGCGCGGCTGCTGCACGTTCGCAACCGGCTCGATCTCTATGGCTGAGGCCGAAGCTTCGCTGCGCCAGCCTCGTGCCTGGCGCCGCCACGTCGATCCGGCAACGCTCTCGGCGTTCGGCTGCATCGTCGCGCTGCTGCTCGTCGGCAGTGTCTATTCGAGCAGCTTCCTGTCGCCCGAATACCTGCTGCAGCAACTGAAGGTCGCGTCCTTCCTCGGCGTCATTGCCACCGGAATGATGATCGTCATCCTGCTCGGCCAGATCGACCTCTCGGTGCCGTGGGTCGTCGCCGTCGGCGGCATGATGGCGACGGCGGCGACCGGCTGGGGTCCCCTCGGCGTGGCGCTGGCGATCCCGATCGGCATCGCCTGCGGTGTCGCGCTCGGCCTCGTCAACGGTGTCGGCGTCGCCGTCCTGCGCCTGCCGTCGATGGTCGTCACGCTCGCCGTCAACGCGGTCGCGCAAGGCCTGATGGTGGTCCACACCGGCGGCTTCTCGCCGCAGGACGCGTCGTCGCCAGCGATGCGCTTCATCGCCACCGGCCACAGCGTGCTCGGCGTCCCGAACGCACTCCTGGTCTGGGCGGTGGTCGGCGCCGCGGCGGTGTTCCTGCTGACGCGAACGACGTTCGGCCGCACCGTCTATGCCATCGGCAACCGCGAGCGCGCCGCCTACCTGTCGGGCGCACGCACGCGTAGCGTCGTGATGGCGGCGTTCGCGCTCTCGGGCGGGCTGGCGGCGTTCGGCGGCGTGCTCCTCGCCGGCTACGCCAGCAAGGCGGCGCAGGCGATGGGTGACCCGTACCTGCTGCCGGCGATCGCCGCGGTGGTGCTCGGCGGCACCTCGATCCTCGGCGGTCGCGGCCACTATCTCGGCACGGTCGCCGGCGTGATCCTGATCACCTTGCTGCAGTCGATCCTGTCGGTGATGCAGATCGAAGAGTTCGGCCGCCACGTGATCTACGGCGTCGTGATCATCGCGATGCTGCTGCTCTACGGCCGCGGCCGACGCTCGTCGGATTGATCCAAGGAGAACCCATGGCCCTCGACCTCACCTCCAGCTTCCAGGTCGTCGACGCGCGCTTTCGCAAGCTCGCGCTGCCCTACATCCATGTCGAGCAGCTCTACACCGGCTGTCGCTGGGCCGAAGGGCCGGCGTGGTTCGCGGCCGGGCGCTACCTGGTCTGGTCCGACATCCCCAATGACCGCGTGATGCGATGGGACGAGACCGACGGCTCGGTCTCGGTCTTCCGCCAGCCGGCGTTGAACAGCAACGGCCACAGCGTCGATCTCCAGGGGCGACTGGTGTCGTGCGAGCACCGCGGCCGATGCGTCTCGCGCACCGAGCACGACGGCACGCGCACCGTTGTGGCCGCGCACTTCGAGGGCAAGCGCTTCAACTCGCCCAATGACGTGATCGTCAAGTCCGACGGCAGCGTCTGGTTCAGCGACCCGAGCTACGGCATCGACAGCGACTACGAAGGCGATGCGGCGGCGAGCGAGATCGGCGCGCAGCGCGTCTATCGCGTGGACCCGGCCAGCGGCGCGATCAGCGTCGTCGCGAGCGATTTCGTCCAGCCCAACGGCTTGGCCTTCTCGCCCGACGAGTCGCTGCTCTACATTGTCGACACCGGTGCCACCCACGTCGCCGACGGGCCGCATCACGTGCGCCGCTTTCAGGTCGCCGTCGACGGCACGCTCGCCGGCGGCGAGGTCTTCGCGACCTGCCCGGTCGGGCTGTACGACGGGCTGCGCGTCGACGTCCACGGCAACCTCTGGCTGAGCGCCGGCGACGGCGTGCACTGCCACGCGCCCGACGGCGACCTGCTCGGCAAGGTGCTGATCCCGGAGTCGGTCGCCAACCTGTGCTTCGGCGGCGCCAAGCGCAACCGCATGTTCATCTGCGGCACGACCTCGCTCTACGCGGTCTACCTCAACACCCGCGGCGCACGCTAGCCGCAGCCCGACCCGGCGACGCTCGCCTAGTGGTCGAGCATCCCGTTCCAGCCGTTCGGCGAGCCGAACGCGTCGCGCATCGCCAGCGCATCGGCGCCGTCGGCCTCGAGGTCGCGATGCTCGAGCTCGACGCGCGTCGTCCGGTCGTCGATGGCGGTGAATCGGACATCGACCTCGGTGTGCAGCGATGGTCGAACTGCCACTGCGCGGTCAGCTGCCAGATCAGGACGACGCGCCGCTCGGGCTCCCAGAGCAGCACCTGGCCCCAGACGCACTCGACACCGTCGCCACCGCGCTCGAACCAGCGACCGCCGGCGCGCGGCTCGATCACGACCGCGGCGCAATCGGCGTCGCCGATGTGATGCGACGTCATCGGCCGCAGGTCTCGATTCGCGCCGTGAAGACCTCGAAGGCGAGGCGCGATCGGCGCGGCGACGGTGACCGGCTCGCGCACGACGGATGCCCGCGCCGGCGGCGAGTGAGTTCATTTCTTCTCCTTCGGTGGCGGGGCACGGGCGCGTGCCAGGAGCTCGGCCTGCGCCCTGAAACGCGCCAGGCCGACGTCCCAGAGGCTGTCGATGAAATCGCGCAGCGTCGCGATGCCGTCGCTGTCGGGCAAGTAGAGATTTCGCGTGCCGATCGACTCGTGACGAACCAGGCCGGCGTGCGCCAGCACCTTGAGATGCTGCGATACCGCCGGACCGCTCACCGGCAGTCGCTCGGCGAGCTCGCTGATCGGGAGCGCGAGCGCGCGATCAGGGTGAACCCCTGCAGACGCGTCGGGTCGCCGAGCGCGGCGAAGCGGCGTGCCTGGACGAGAGCGGAATTCCTGGCGCGGTTCATGAGTCAGTCAATGCTTACGGTAAGCATTGACTTACCTTAGACGGCGTCAAGGCCGCGTTGCCGACCGTGCCGGCACGCCCGCGGCGGCGGCCGAAACCAGCTCCATGCTCGTTCGCGCGACACTTCGGCTTCAGTGACCCGCCACCGTCCCGTCCTCGTCGCCATCGCGCTGGCGCTCGCGCTCGTCGCTCCGGGGGCCGGCGCCGACACCGCGCCTGTCGAACCCGCGGCCGCGCCGGCGGCGACGACAACGCAGTTGCCGCGTGGCGTGCGGCCGCTGCACTACGACGTCAGCGTCGTGCCCGACGCCGCGGCCAGGCGCTTCGCGGCCACGGTTGCGATCGAGATCGAGGTCAGCGATCCTCGCGAGCGAATCACGCTCAACGCCCTCGACCTCGACTTCGGCACGGTCGCCCTGCAACCGCTGCCGGGCGGCGCGCCCCTCGCCCCAGCCAAGATCGATGTCGATTCCCGGACGCAGACCGCGAGCTTCGTCTTCGACCGGCCGATCGCCACCGGCAACTACCGGCTGGAGATCGCCTATCGCGGCAAGATCGGCGAGCATGCAGTCGGCTTCTTCGCGCTCGACTACGACTCGCCCGCCGGCCGCAAGCGCGCGCTCTACACCCAGTTCGAGAACTCGGACGCGCGTCGCTTCATGCCGTCGTGGGACGAGCCTGCCTACAAGGCGACCTTCACGCTCGAGACGACGCTGCCGGCCGGCCAGATGGCGATCAGCAACATGCCGATCGCGGCGACGACACCCGAGCCGGCGGGAATGCAGCGCGTCCGTTTCGCGCCGACGCCGCGGATGTCGACCTATCTCCTCTTCCTCGCCATCGGTGAGTTCGAGCGCGCCAGCGCGAGCGCCGGCGGGACCGAAGTCGGCGTCGTCACTCGTGCCGGTGTCGTTGCGCAGGCGAGCTTCGCCCTGGCGTCGACGCAGGCGCTGCTCGCCGAGTACAACGACTACTTCGAGCTGCCGTACCCGCTGCCCAAGCTCGACAACGTCGCCGCGCCCGGAAGCAATCCGTTCTACGGCGCGATGGAGAACTGGGGCGCGATCTTCAGCTTCGAGCGCGTCCTCCTGCTCGATCCGCAGCTCGCGGGCGAGAGCGACCGGCAACGCATCTTCGCCATCGCGGCGCACGAGATCGCGCACCAGTGGTTCGGCAACCTCGTCACCATGCGCTGGTGGAACGACATCTGGCTCAACGAAGGCTTCGCCACGTGGCTGGGCAACCGGACGACGCAAAAGCTGCATCCGGAATGGGATCTGGCGCTGTACCGCGTCGACTCACGCAACCGCGCCTTCGCGCTCGATGCCTTCGCGACCGCGCACGCGGTCGTGCAGCCGATCGACAGCGTCGATCAGGCGAACCAGGCCTTCGACGCGATCACCTATTCGAAAGGTGCGGCGGTGATCGGCATGATCGAGCGCTACGTCGGCGCCGAGACCTGGCGTGCCGGCGTGCGCCGCTACATCAAGGCCAACGCCTATGGCAACGCCGTCAGCGATGACCTCTGGCGCGCGATCGAGACCGCCGCGGGACAGCCGATCCTCGCCATCGCCCACGACTTCACGCTCCAGCCCGGCGTGCCGCTGGTGCGGGTCGAGCGCAGCGCCTGCGCCGACGGGCGCACCACACTCGACCTGGTGCAGGAAGAGTTCAGCGTCGACCGGCCCGACAAGAAGCCGCGGCGCTGGCGCGTTCCGGTGATCGCCCGCGCCCTCGGCGAGGCGCCGGCGAGCGTTCTGATCGAGAGCGGCAAGGCACGGCTGGTCGTTCCCGGATGCGGCGCGGTCGTCGTCAACGCCGGCCAGAGCGGCTACTTTCGAACCCTCTACGACGCCGCGCAGAGGGCGGCGTTGCGCGAGGCGTTCGCGACGCTCGACCCGATCGACCAGCTCGGGCTGGTCGACGATGCCTGGGCCTTCGGCACGGCCGGCGACCAGCCGATGTCCGACGCGCTCGAGCTGGTCGCGCGAATGTCGCCCACTGCCGACGCGATGACCTGGCGCAGCATTGCCGAGCGGCTGCGAGGCTTCGACGGCTTCTACCGTGGCACGGCGCCGCGGCAGGCGGCCTGGCGCGCCTGGGCGACGGCGCGGCTTCGGCCGGTGCTGGCAAGGGTCGGCTGGCAGCCGCAGGCCGGCGAGGGCGCTGCGGTCGCGGTCTTGCGAACCGAGCTGATCGAGGCGCTCGGCGAGCTCGGCGACCCGGCGACGATCGACGAGGCGCGCCGCCGCTACGCAGCGAGAGCCAGCGCGCCCGACGGCTATCCCGCCGCGCTGCGCCAGCCGATCCTGGCGGTGGTCGCCAGCCACGCCGATGCCGCAACGTGGCAGGCGCTCCACGCCGCGGCGATCGCCGAGAAGAGCCCGATGGGCAGGGGCCGGCTGTACCGGCTGCTGGCGAGCGCCCGCGACGAGACGCTGGCAAAGCGTGCACTCGAGCTCGCTCTCAGCGACGAGCCCGGCCCGACCCTGAGCGCTTCGATGGTGAGCGAGGTCGCCGAGACCCATCCCGACCTGGCGTTCGACGAGGTCGTCGCCCGGCGCGAGCGCATGGATGCGCTGCTCGACGCCTCGTCGCGAGCCCACTACTACCCGAAGCTGGCGCTGCGCTCCATCGATCCGGCGATGGTCGGCAAGCTCGAGGCGTTCGCCGACCGCCATGTCGAGCCGCAGGCGCGCCGGCCGACCAACGACGCGATCGCGCAGGTGCGGATGCGCAGCATCTTCGCCCGCGACCGGCTCGGCGGCGTCGATCGCTGGCTCGAGACGCAGGCGCGCTGAGCCGGGGGAGATGACGGCGATCCGCTTGCGCGCCGCCCAGCCGATCGGGTAGCGTTGACGCCGCATTTCGAAGGAGCCCTGCGATGACGATCGAGCTCGACCACAGCATCGTTCCCTCGCGCTCGAAGGTCGCCTCGGCGAAGCTTCTGGCCGATCTGCTCGGCGTGCCCTGGGCACCGACGTCGCTCGGCCCGTTCGCGCCGGTGTTCGTCAACGACGGACTGACGCTCGACTTCATCGACACCGACGAGGACTTCCCGATCTACCATTTCTGCTTTCGCGTCTCGCAGCCCGAGTTCGACGCCATCCTCGGTCGGATCAAGGCCGCCGGGATCCCCTACCGCAGCCTGGTCCACGCGCCCGTCGACTACCAAGTCGACACCCAGTTCGGCGGCAGCGGCGTCTACTGGAACGAGCCCGACGGCCACCAGTGGGAGATGCTGACCGTGAGCTACGCGCGCCAGACGCCGCCGAAGTGACCCTGTCGCGCGGCGCGCGCGGCGCGCGTCTCGCGCACGCCGCGCCGCGAGGAGGGTCGGCGTTGAGCCGGGCGAGGAAGCGTGCTACGGTGCAGTCGCCGCTGCGGCTCGGCCCGCGATTTCGTCCTGATCGCTGCACACGGGAGGACACATGCGCATCCGTTTCTGGGGCACGCGCGGATCGATCCCGAAGCCCGGCCCGGACACCGTCCGCTACGGCGGCAACACCTCGTGCGTAGAGGTGCGCAGCGCGAGCGGCGCGCTGATCCTGCTCGACTGCGGCACCGGCGCGCACGACTTCGGCCAGGCGCTGCTCGCCGAGCCCGACGGGCCGCGGCGCGGCCACGTCTTCATCAGCCACACCCACTGGGACCACATCCAGGGACTGCCGTTCCTGGCGCCGCTGTTCGACAAGGACTTCGAGTGGGACATCTACGGCCCGCGCGGCCTCGGGCCGTCGATTCGCGAGACGCTGGCCGGCCAGATGCAGTACACCTATTTTCCAATCACGATCGAGCAGTTCGCGGCCAAGGTGCACTACCACGACTTGGTCGAAGGCAACGTCGAGATCGACGACGTGCGCGTCAGCGCGCACTACATGAACCACCCGGCGCTGACGCTCGGCTACCGGATCGAGGCCGACGGCGCGTCGCTCGTCTACGCCACCGACCACGAGCCGCACTCGCCGGCGCTGGCGCGCGGCGAGCGGCCGGCGCAGAGCGCCGACGAGGTCCACTACGCCGCCTTCGTCGCCGGCGCCGATCTTTTGATCCACGACGCCCAGTTCACCCTCGGCGAGTACGAGAAGCACCTCGGCTGGGGCCACAGCCCGGTCGAGTTCGCGGTCGATCTCGCCGCCGCCGGCGGGGTGCGCCGGCTCGCCCTCTACCACCACGACCCGACGCGCACCGATGCCGGCGTCGACGAGCTGGTCGCGCTGGCGCGCCGCCGCGCCGCCGGCACCGGGCTCGAGGTGTTCGGCGCCGCGGAAGGGATGGCGATCGAGCTCGCGACGGCTGAGCCTGATCTTGCCGTGGCGAAGCCGGCCTCGACGCGCAAGCCCGTCGAGCTGTCGGCGGCGGTCGATCGCAGCGTCCTGATCGCCGTCGATCCGGCGCCGGCACGCGTCCTTGCCGGCGCGGTCCGTGCCGACGGCAGCCAGCTGCTCGTCGCCGCCGACGACCGCCACCTGCTGCGCCTGGTCCAGGATGAGCGCCCGTCGGTCGTGGTCGTGCAGCGCGACTTTGCCGGCACCGACGCGCTCGAGCTGTGCCGAGTCATCCGTTCGCTGGAAGGCTTCGACGCCGACAATCCGGTGCTGGTCGTGGTCGCGGCGAGCCAGCAGGAGATGGACGTCGAAGCGGGCGTTGGCGCCGGCGTCACCGACTGGCTGCTGTGGCCGTTCAAGGAAACCTACGCGCGAACGCGGATGCACTGCTGGGTGCTGCGCGAGGCCTGCCGCTGGTCGGCCGCGCCGCTGCCTGACGGCGAGGAGCGACGGCTCGACGCTCTGCGTGCGCTGGGCGTCCTCGATACGCTGCCGGAAGAGCGCTTCGACCGCTACACGCGGATCGCCGCCGGCCTGTTCGACGTGCCGATCGCCCTGGTCAGCCTGGTCGACCGCGACCGGCAATGGTTCAAGTCGCGCCACGGCTACGGCGTCGCCGAGACGTCGCGCGAGACCGCGTTCTGCGCCCACACCATCCTCGACGGCGTGGTACTGCAGATTCCCGACGCCTTGCACGACGCGCGCTTCGCCGACAACCCGGTGGTGGCCGGCCCGCCGCGGATCCGGTTCTACGCCGGCGCGCCGCTCGCCGCGCCCGACGGCAGCCGGGTCGGGTCGCTCTGCCTGATCGACGATCGGCCGCGCCAGCTCGACGAGCGCCAGCTCGTGCTGCTGCGCGACCTGGCCGACCTGGTCGAGGCCGAGCTCGCCGCCGGCGCCGCCTGAGTCCGCTCCCGGGTTCGCCGCGCCGCGACGACGAACGCCCGGCGACGACTAAGATCGCGGGGCATGCTGCCCTATAGCGATTCGTCCCGGAGCCGGGCCCCGCATGGCTGAGCGGTCGTTCACCGAAGAAGTCACCAAGCTGCGCCTCGGCGCCGGCGAGGTGTTTCGTGGCGAGGGCATCCTCGCCGTGACCAAGGCGCTGCTCGAATCGGGCGTCGCCTACGTCGCCGGCTACCAGGGAGCGCCGATCTCGCACCTGATGGATGTCCTCGCCGATGCCGAGGACATTCTGGTCGAGCACGGCATCCGGTTCGAAAGCAGCGCCAGCGAAGCGACCGCGGCGGCGACGCTCGCCGCGTCGGTCAATTACCCGCTGCGCGGCGCGGTGACGTTCAAGGGGCCGGTCGGCGTCAACGTCGCCGCCGACGCGCTCGCCAACCTGGCCTCGGGCGGGGTGATGGGCGGCGCGCTCGTGATCGTCGGCGAGGACTACGGCGAAGGCTCGTCGATCATGCAGGAGAGGAGCCACGCGTTCGCGATGAAGTCGCAGATCTGGCTGCTCGACCCGCGCCCGAACCTGCCGGCGATCGTCGCCGCGGTCAAGGCCGGCTTCGAGCTCTCGGAGGCGAGCCGGACGCCGGTGATGCTCGAGCTGCGCATCCGTGCCTGCCACGTCCACGGCCGCTTCACCGCCGCCGCGAACCAGCGACCGAAGTTCACCCTCGCCGAGGCGATGGCGACGCCGGCGCGCGACGTCAACCGGATCACGCTGCCGCCGATGAGCTACGCCCACGAGCGCGAGAAGATCGGCGAGCGCTGGCCGGCGGCGGTGCGATTCATCGAGGAGCGACAGCTCAACGAATTCATCGCCGGCGCGCCGGGCAGCGACCTCGGCATCGTCGTCCAGGGCGGCCACTGCAACACCGTGCTGCGCGTCCTCGAGCGGCTCGGCCTGGCCGATGTCTACGGCCGCTCGCAGATCGCGGTCTACGTCATGAACGTCGCCTATCCGGTGATCGACAGCGAGGTGCTGCGCTTCTGCGCCGACAAGCGCGCCGTCCTGATGGTCGAGGAGGGCCAGCCGAACTTCGTCGAGCAGAGCGTGGCGACGATCCTGCGCCAGGGCGGTGCCAGCGCGGCGCTGCACGGCAAGGACTTCCTGCCGCTCGCCGGCGAGTACACGCAGGCGGTGGTGAAGGACGGCGTGCGCGCCTTTCTCGAGCGCTACGGTCGGCTCGCGCCGGTCGCTGCGGCGTCTCCGCCGGCGACGATGGCACACCCGGTCGCAATCGGCGCGGCAGCACCAACGACGCTCGCTGCCGACGTCCACGCGCGCCCGCCCGGCTTTTGCACCGGCTGCCCGGAGCGGCCGATCTTCAGCGCCATCAAGCTGGTCGAGCGGGAGCTCGGCACGCATCACATCAGCGCCGACATCGGCTGCCACCTGTTCTCGATCCTGCCGCCATTCCACCTCGGCAACACGACCATGGGCTACGGCCTCGGCACGGCAGGCGCGTCGGCGTTCAGCCCGCCGGTGGCACGGGCCGCGGGCGCGCCGGTCGCCAAGCGCGCGATCAGCGTCATGGGCGACGGCGGCTTCTGGCACAACGGCCTGACCAGCGGCATCGCCAACGCCGTCTTCAACCGCAGCGACAACCTGACCATCGTCGTCGACAACAACTACACCTCGGCCACCGGCGGCCAGGACCTGCTCTCGTCCAAGGGCGGCCACGCCTCGCGCAGCACCGGCCATGCGATCGAGCGCGCGGTCAAGGGCGTCGGCGTCGAGTGGGTGAAGACGGTAACCCACACCTTCGACGTCTCGGCGATGCGCGACGCGTTGCGCGACGCGCTCACGACCAAGGCGACCGGACCGAAGGTGCTGGTCGCCCAGTCCGAGTGCATGCTCAACCGGCAGCGACGCGAGCGCCCGTTGGTCAAGGCCGCGGTCGCGCGCGGCGAACGCGTCGTGCGCGAGCGCTTCGGCGTCGACAGCGACACCTGCACCGGCGACCACTCGTGCATCCGCCTCTCCGGCTGCCCGTCGCTGTCGATCAAGGCCAACCCCGATCCGCTGCGCACCGACCCGGTCGCGACCGTGCTCGACAGCTGCGTCGGCTGCGGCGTCTGCGGCGAGGTCTCGCACGCGGCAGTCCTCTGCCCATCGTTCTACAAGGCGCGCATCGTCAGCAACCCGACCGGCACCGACCGCCTGCTGCAGCGCTTGCGCGGCGCGGTCATCGGCGCGCTGCAGCGCCGCGACGCCCGCCGGCGCGCCCGCTTCGCCTTCTGACTCGCAATGAGCGCCCAGCCGATCAAGATCGCGATCCTCGCCATCGGCGGCGAGGGCGGCGGCGTCCTCGCCGACTGGATCGTCGACTTGGCCGAGCACCACGGCTGGCTGGCGCAGGCGACCTCGGTGCCGGGCGTCGCCCAGCGCACCGGGGCGACGATCTACTACGTCGAGCTGTTCCCCGCCGCCGCTGCCGGCCCCGAGCCGGTGCTGGCGCTGATGCCGATGCCGGGCGACATCGACATCGTCCTCGCCTCCGAGCTGATGGAAGCGGCGCGCGCTGTGCAGCGCGGCCTGGTCACGCCCGACCGGACGACGCTGATCGCATCGACCCACCGCGTCTGGTCGATCACCGAGAAGACCGCGCTCGGCGACGGCCGCGTCTCGGCCGCTTCGCTCGTCGGCCACACGCGTGCCGCCGCGGCGCGCCTGGTCTCGTTCGACATGGCCGAGGCGGCCGAGCGCGCCGGCAGCGTCATCAGCGCCGTCCTCTTCGGCGCGCTCGCCGGCAGCGGCGCGCTGCCGTTCGGCCGCGCCGCGTTCGAGGACACGATCGCGCGCGGCGGCGTCGGCGCGGTCGCGAGCAGACGCGCCTTCGACGCCGGCTTCGCGCGCGCGGTGACGAGCGCGGCCACCCCCTCGGCGGGGGGCCAGGAGGCGAGCGTCTCCGACGGCTCGGAGATGGCGTCGCCGACGGCGGCGACCGCGTCGCCGCGTCCGGTGCCGCCCGTGGCGGGAGCGGCGCCGACGGCGCGCGATCCGGCGGTTGCCGTCCTGGTCGCGCGCGCGCGCAGCGCCTTTCCGGTCGAGGCGCAGGCGGTCGTCCTCGAGGGCGTGCGGCGGACGATCGACTGGCAGGACCCGGCCTACGCCGCGCTCTATCTCGAGCGCCTGGCGAAGCTGCAGGCTGCGGCGTCCGGCGCCGAACCGCGCCTTCTCGCCGAGAGCGCGCGCCACCTCGCGCTCTGGATGACCTACGAGGACACGATCCGGGTCGCCGCGCTGAAGACGCGCGCGACTCGCTTCGCCCGCGTCCACGGCGAGGTTCGCGCCGATCCGGGCCAGCTGGTCGCGATCGACGAATACCTGCATCCGCGCCTGCAGGAGATCTGCGAGACGCTGCCGGCGGGAATCGGCCGCTGGCTCGAGCGGCCGGGCTGGCCGCGCCGTCTGGTCGAGCGGCTGACCGAGCGCGGCCGTGTCGTCACGACCAGCTCGCTCTCGGGCTTCCTGCTGCTCTACGCGATCGCCGGGCTGCGCCGCTTTCGCCGCGCCAGCCTGCGCTTCGCGGTCGAAGACGCGCGCATCGAGGCCTGGCTTACCGAGATCGCCCGGATCGCCACGATCAATCCGGCGCTGGCGATCGAGGTCGCGCAGTGCCAGCGCCTGGTCAAGGGCTACGGCGACACCCACGAGCGCGGCTGGAAGAGCTTCACGACGCTGATGGCCGTGGTCGCCCGCGCCGGCGCGGCGCTCGCGCCGGCGACGCTCGCTGAGCTGCGCGACGCCGCGCTCGCCGACGAGCGCGGCCTGGCGCTGAACGCGGCGCTGGCACGCCACGCGCTCGCCTGAGACGGGGAGACGAGACATGAGCGACCGCTACCGCGACCATCCCGACCGGGTCCGCGCCCTGGTCGAGCCCGACCGCGTTCACCGCGACCTCTACATCGACCCGGAGCTCTTCGCCCTCGAGCAGGAGCACTTCTTCGCCAACACCTGGAACTACGTCGGCCACGAGAGCCAGCTGCCCAGCGCCGGCGACTACCTGACGCTCGAGATCGCCGGCCGGCCGCTGGTCGCGGTGCGCCACGACGACGGCAGCGTGCGGGTGCTGATGAACCGCTGCGCCCACAAGGGCGCGCGCGTCGTCAGCGCGCCAGCCGGCAACACCGGCCGCTTCTTCCGCTGCCCGTACCACGCCTGGGCCTACAACACCGACGGCAGCCTGCGCGCGATCCCGCTCAAGAGCGGCTACGACGGCACGCGCCTCGCCGAGTGCGAGGCGGCGCAGGGGCTGGCTCCGGTGAAGAACGTGCGCAGCCATCGCGGCTTCGTCTTCGCCAAGCTGAGTGACGCCGGCGCCGACTTCGAGAGCTACTTCGGCGATTCGCTCAGCTCGATCGACAACCTCGCCGATCGCTCGCCCGAAGGCGAGCTCGAGATCACCGGCGGCTGCCTGCGCTTCCTGCACGCCTGCAACTGGAAGATGTTCGTCGAGAACCTGAACGACACGATGCATCCGATGGTCGTCCACGAGTCGTCGGCCGGGACGGCGAAAAGGATGTGGAAGGACGAGCCTGCCGACAAGCCCAAGCCGATGGCAATCGAGCAGTTCGTCCCGTTCGTCTCCGACTACAAGTTCTTCGACGACATGGGCGTTCGCGTCTTCGCCAACGGCCATAGCTACTCCGGTGTGCACTTCTCGATCCACAGCGGCTACTCCGGAGTCGTGGGCTATGAGGAGAAGATGCACGCCGCCTATGGCGCCGGGCGAAGCGCCGAGATCATGAAGATCGCGCGCCACAACACGGTCTACTTCCCGAGCCTGACGATCAAGGGCGCGATCCAGTCGATCCGCGTTGTCCGGCCGATCGCGGTCGACAAGACGGTGATCGAGAGCTGGACCTTTCGCCTCAAGGGCGCGCCCGACGAGCTGCTGGAGCGAACAATCACCTACAACCGCCTGATCAACTCGCCGTTCTCGGTCGTCGGCCACGACGACCTGCATTCGTACCGGGCGATCCAGAAGGGGCTGCATGCCAGCGGCAACCCGTGGGTCAACCTGCAGCGCGACTTCGATCCGGCCGAGATCGGCGCAAGCGACCTTGTCGCGACCGGCACGAGCGAGATCTCGATGCGGAACCAGTACCGCGCGTGGCTGCACTACATGACGGAGACGATGTGAGCGCGACCACCCCGCCCCCGACCGAGCGCGAGCTGATCGACTTCGTCGTTCGCGAGGCGCGGCTGCTCGACGACAAGCGCTATCAGGAATGGCTCGACCTCTGGAGCGACGACGGAATCTACTGGGTGCCGCTCTCGCCCGAGCAGAGCGACGGCATCCACCACAACTCGCATCTGTACGAAGACAAGCTGCTGCGCGCGTTGCGCGTCGAGCGGCTGAAGAATCCGCGCGCCCATGCGCAGCAGCCGCCGAGCCGGGCCCAGCACCTGTTGCAGGTGCCGACGATCGAGCGCAGCGACGCGGTCGCGCAGCGTCACGTGATGCGCAGCGCGTTCCACTACGCCGAGGCGCAGGGCGACGAGACGATTTACCTGGTCGGCACCGTGTTTCACCATCTCGCCGTGCAGGGCGGCCGACTGGTGCTGACGATGAAGCGGGTCGACCTGCTCAACGCCGAAGCCGCCTTGCCGGCGGTGCAGCTCTTCATATGACTGCGACCATGCCGACCGTTTATTCGGCGTTCACTCGCAGCGCAGCGCGCCGCGGCGACGCCGAGTTCCTGTGCGTCGAGGCCGTGACCGCCGCGAGCTACGGCATCGAACCCGGTCCGCGCAGCTGGCGCGAGGTTGCCGACGAGGTCGAGCGGCTGCGCGCCAGCTACGCGCAGGCGGGCTACGGCCACGGCCATCGGATCGGCCTGCTGCTCGAGAACCGGCCCGCGTTCTTCACCCATTGGCTCGCCCTCAACGCGCTCGGCATCAGCGTCGTGCCGATCCACGCCGACATGCAGTCGGCCGAGTGGCAGTACCTGATCAAGCACAGCGAGATCTCGCTCGCCGTCGCCCAGCCGGGCAAGGAGGCGGGTCTGCGCGCAGCAGCGGCCGAGATCGGCGCCGACCTGCAGACGATCCGGCCCGAAGTCGCCGGTCGCATCCCGGCGGCGCGCACGCCGGCGCGTTTCGAGCGCACGCCGATCGACCGCGACAGTGAGTGCGCGCTGCTCTACACGTCGGGCACCACCGGCCGGCCCAAGGGCTGCCGTCTCGCCAACGGCTACTTCCTGCGTGCCGGTGAGTGGTATCTCGGCCTGCACGAGCTGGCCGAGGTCGTTCCCGACATCGACCGCTTCATCACGCCGCTGCCGCTCAGCCATATGAACGCGCTCGCGTTCTCGGCGATGGCGGCGATCCTCTCCGGCGGCTGCCTGGTCCAGCTCGACCGCTTCCATCCGACGACGTGGTGGCAAAGCGTTCGCGCCAGCCGGGCGACGATCGCGCACTACCTCGGCGTCATGCCGGCGATGCTGCTGGCCGCACCGCCGAGCGAGAGCGACCGCGAGCACAAGCTGCGCTTCGGCTTCGGCGCCGGCGTCGACTCGCGCCATCACGCCGCGTTCGAGGAGCGTTTCGGCCTGCCGCTGCTCGAAGCGTGGGCGATGACCGAAACCGGCGCCGCCGCCTGCATCATGGCGCACCGCGAGCCGCGCCACGTCGGCACGAACTGCTTCGGCCGCGCCGCGGCGTTCGTCGAGGCGCGGGTCGTCGACGAGAAGGGGATCGACGTCGCCGTCGACACCCCCGGCGAGCTGCTGGTCCGCGCCGCCGGTGCCGATCCGCGCAAGGACTTTTTCCTCGACTACCTGAAGGACGAAGCCGCGACCGAGGAGGCGTGGGCCGACGGCTGGTTCCACACCGGCGATGTCGTCCGGCGCAGCGCCGCAGGCGATTTCCATTTCGTCGATCGGCGCAAGAACGTGATCCGCAGGAGCGGCGAGAACATCTCGGCGCTCGAGGTCGAGAGCGTCCTCAACCTGCATCCGGCGGTGGCGGCGAGCGCGGTCGCGGCGACGCCCGACCCGGTGCGCGGCGACGAGGTGCTCGCCTGCATCGTCCTCCGCAAGACCAGCGGCCACGCACCGGCGCAGGACGCGATCGCGGTCAGCATCGTCCGCCATGCGCTCGAGCGGCTCACCTATTTCAAGGTGCCGGGCTATGTCGCCTTCGTCGATTCCTTGCCGCAGACGGTGTCGCAGAAGATCCAGCGCGGCGAGCTGCGCGAGATGGCGCGGATCCTGCCGAGCAAGCCCAACTGCGTCGACACGCGCGAGATGAAGCGGCGCCGGAAGCTCAAGCAGTGACGGCGCGCGGCGCCGGGCGCGCGTCGTACGAGGGCGTCGCCGTCGCCGTGCCGGTGACGGTGCCGTACCAGCGCTATTCGACCCAGGGCGCGCACTGGTTCATCGGCCGCGCCATGGATGCGCTGGTCGAGAAATCGGGGATCGCCAAGGACGAGATCGACGGCCTGACGATCAGCAGCTTCTCGCTCGCGCCCGACACCGCCGTCGGCGTGACCCAGCACCTGGGCCTGTCGCCGCGCTGGCTCGACCACATCCCGACCGGCGGCGCATCGGGGGTGATGGCGCTGCGCCGTGCTGCGCGCTCGGTCCAGGCAGGGGACGCCAACATCGTCGCCTGCGTCGCTGCCGACGCCAACCATGTCGAGTCGTTCCGGCAGATGCTCGGCGGCTTCTCCCAGTTCGCTCGCGACGCGAGCTATCCCTACGGCTCCGGCGGTCCGAACTCGATCTTCGCCTTCATCACCGCGAACTACATGCGGACTTACGGCGCGACGCGTGCCGACTTCGGCCAGATCGCCGTCGCCCAGCGCAGCAACGCGCTCGCGAATCCGAACGCGCTGTTCAAGGTGCCGCTGACGATCGAGCAGTATCTCGACGCGCGTCCGATCGCCGAGCCGATCCATCTCTTCGACTGCGTCATGCCGTGCGCCGGCGCCGAGGCGTTCCTGGTGATGAGCGAGGAGCGCGCGAAGGATCTTGGCCTGGAACATGCGTTGCTGCGCGGCGCGATCGAGCGCCACAACGCCTATGCCGACGACCCGGTGCTGGTGCGCGGCGGCTGGGCCGTCGATCGTGACGAGCTCTACGCGCAGGCGGGAGCGCGCCCCGAGGCGATCGACTTCGTCCAGACCTACGACGACTATCCGGTGGTCGTCATGCTGCAGTTCGAGGATCTCGGCTTTTGCGCCAAGGGCGAAGGACCCGCGTTCGTCCGCGAGCGCAGCTTGACCCATGCCGGCGACTTCCCGAACAACACCAGCGGCGGCCAGCTCTCGGCGGGGCAGGCCGGCTGTGCCGGTGGCTTCCTCGGCCTGACCGAGACGATCCGACAGTTGACCGACGACGCCGGCGGGCGCGCGGTGCCGGGTGCGCGGCTCGGCTTGGTTTCGGGCTTCGGCATGGTCACCTACGACCGGTGCCTCTGCACCGGCGCCGTCATCCTGAGCCGCTCGTCGTGACGACGAATCGCGCGATCACCGGAGCGGCGCGATGACGATGCCGTTGATGAAGCCGCGCCGCAAGAACCCGGTGCTGCGCACCCGGCAGATGAACCTGCCGCCGTGGGCGCGCGGCCGCACCGCCCTCGCCATGACGGCAGCCGCCGCCGAAGGCCGGTTCGAGCTGCAGGTGTGCCAGCGCTGCCAGGCAGTCCAGTACCCGCCGCGCGACGCCTGCCACCGCTGCCTGTCGTCGCAGTTGAAGTGGACCCCGCAGGGCGGCGCCGGCGAGCTGCTGAGCGAGACCGTGCTTCATCACAGCAACGATCCGTTCTACCGCGAGCGGCTGCCGTGGCGGCTCGGCCTGGTGCGGCTCGACTCCGGGCCGACGGTGATCGTTCATCTGCACGGCGACGTCGCCGCGCCACCGCCCTGGCGTGGCGATGCCGCCTCGTCGCAGGCGCAAGTGCCGGTGCGGCTCCATGTCGGCGCGCGCCTCGACCGCGCTGGCGCTGCGGTGCTGATCGGATTCCCTCTGGAGGAGAGCGAACACATGGCCGACGACAAAATGCTGCGCGAGATGACCAGCGACCCCAAGTTCCGGAAGATCCTCGTCACCGACGGCAAGACCGAGGTCGGCCAGGCGCTGGTCAAGGCGCTGGTCAAGGCCGGCGCCGAGATCGTCTGGGTCGGCCACGCCGAGCCGTGGAAGAAGCTGCCCGGTCTCGACGACATCACCGGCCTGGCGCAGGTGACGCTGGTGCCGCTCGACCTGACCAACGGCAGGTCGGTCACCGAGCTCGCCGGCGAGATCGGCGGCAAGGTCGACATCGTCGTCAACAACGCCGAGGTCCATCGCGCCTTCGGCATCGCCTCGCGCCACGGCACCGACGCCGCCCGGGCCGAGATGGACATCAACTACTTCGGCCTGCTGCGCCTGGCGCAGGAGTTCGGCCCGGCACTCAAGGGCCGTTCGGCCGACGGCGCGACCCACGCCGCCGCATGGGTCAACCTGCTCTCGGTCTACGCGCTCTCGAACTACCCGCCGCACGGCACGTTCTCGGCGTCGAAGGCAGCGGCATATTCGCTGGCGCAGTGCCTGCGCGCCGAGATGCGGCCGTCGGGCATCCGCGTCGTCAACGTCTTGCCCGGACCGATCGACGACGAGTGGAACCAGAACCTGCCGCCGCCGAAGGTCACCCCTGCCGCACTGGCGAGCGCGATCGTCAAGGCGCTGAAGGAAG